>WOYI010999540.1_pt1 | contig 30591 bp, 26 predicted proteins | sample 6423411 | NCBI WGS metagenome assembly WOYI01 (sample SAMN13441803, study PRJNA592873) | oil field metagenome | biome: oil field; feature: oil-well bore; material: oil-contaminated soil; isolation source: oil-contaminated soil from oil-well borehole | place: Germany: Wietze | collected 2016-10-18 ...
CTGGGGAGTTCTTCCCCCACAGGCTTGTCAACAAGGCGTGTTCCGCCGGAGGCCGTGTGAATGCCTACGTATCCCGGGTGTTCTCCCGTGACGGAGCCTATGACCGAAGCTCTTTTGCCGAGCGGGTGTTTCTTTGCCAGCTCGAGTGCATCTGCGGCTTCTTCCTGAGATATGACAATGGCTGCGCACCCCTCTCCGGCCATGTGAAGGGGATCCAGGCCGAGAAGGTCGCACACTGAAACGGTAGCCTCATCCCATGGTATGAGCGTTTCGTCGATCTCTATCCCGATATCCGCCGACTCGGCCCATTCGCAAAGAACGGTCCCCAGGCCTCCCCGGGTGCAGTCTCTCATGCACCTGAGCCCTTCGAGAGGGAGAAGTTTCTCGATCATGGGCCAGAGTGCTGCACAGTCTGAAGACAGGCCTTCGACTTTCAGCCCGTAACGGCTGGCCGCGATCGTCGCGCCGTGCATCCCCGGGGGAGAGGTCAGCAGGATGACGTCACCAGGCGAGATATTACTTGTTCCGAGGCCGGAATGCGTTCCGATCCTGCCGATGGCGCAGGTTGTCAGGAAAAGGCCGTCAGCCTGTCCCCGGGGAACGATCTTGGTATCTCCGGTAACAAGTTCGATCCCCAATGCACTGCACACCCCGGCAGCGCTTGTCATGAAACGGATGAGGTCCCCAAGAGGGAAACCCTCCTCGGCGATCACTCCCAGGGCAATGTAAAGAGGTTTGGCACCGCGGACGGAAAGATCGTTAGCGCTGCCGCAGATGCAGAGACTGCCAATGTCACCCCCTTCAAAAGTCAGAGGAGTTACAGTATATCCGTCGATAGTAACGGCAATTCCTTCAGGAAGAATTGCGCAGTCTTCTCTGTCGCGAACCGGGTTTCCGGGGAAACGGCCGAGGATCATCGAGACCAGTTCCTGGGTCAGGCTGCCTCCCGCGCCATGTCCGATAGTCAGTGTTTCCATGGGTGATCGCCTCCTCGGGAAAATCTGAAATGAGCGGCGCAACTCCCTTCACTCGAGACCATGCATGGTCCCACCGGATGGGAGGGATTGCACAGCCTTCCAAAAAGAGCGCACTCCCTCGGGAGCATTTTCCCCTTGAGTACCTCTCCGCACGAACATCCAGAGGGCGGGGAAGTGTCATTGATCGATATCTCCAGGCGCTTCAGGGCGTCTATTGAGGAGTACTCTTCCCTCAGTCCATAACCCGAAAGGGGTAGATTCCCCAATCCTCTCCAGGAGGAATCACAAGGCTCGAAAACTCTGTCGATAAGGTCTCTCGCCAGGCAGTTCCCTTCTTCCCGGACCGCCTGGCTGTAGAGCGAAGCCACTCGGGGTCTTCCCTCCCTGATCTGCCTGACCACTTCGACAAGGGCCAGCATTATGTCCTCTGCTCCGAATCCTGCCACGGCACAAGCTATACCGTGATCTTCAGGGAGGAACCTGTAAGGGGACAATCCCAGGATCACACTGACGTGACCGGGAAGCAGGAGCGCATCCAGGGCGATATTCTTATCCGATGCAAGGGCCTCAAGGACGGGGGGCACCGCCTTGTGGAGGTTCAGCACAGTAAAGTTGCCTCTACCTTCGCGGTGGGCATCCAGGATCACCGAGGCGGTGGAAGGCGCTGTCGTCTCGAAACCGACAGCTACGAATACAACCAGGCGTGTTTTTTCGTTTCGTGCTATTTCCAGAGCCTGGTCTGCCGAGGTTATTACCCTGACGTCGCGTCCGAGGGCGCGTTCGTTCACCAGGGAACTTCCGCTCCCCGGCACTCTCAGCATGTCCCCGTAAGTTGCAACTGTTACCCCTTTGATCCCAGCCAGCGAAACGGCCGCGTCTATCTCCCCCTGATCGGTGACGCAAACCGGGCAGCCCGGACCGGATACCAGCTCCAGAGATGGGGGAAAAAGTGACCTCAGCCCCTGTCTGAAGATAGATACGGTATGAGTTCCGCATACCTCCATAACCCTGATGGGTCTGTCAGTCATCAGGTCCAGAGCTTTTGAAAGAAGCGCTATGCGTTCTCTTGTTTCATTCATGTACGTTCCCGGCCATTCTTCTAACTTCTTCCCACAAGGCCTCGATCTCCTGGCCCTGCTCCTCGCGAAGCCGTTCTATTGCGAAGCCGGCATGAACAAGTACAACATCCCCGATCTCCAGACCGGGGACGAGATCGACCCTGATCTCTGTCTCCACCGCTCCGGCCGAAGCCAAAGCTCTCTTGTCGTCAAACAGTCTGATGATCCTGTGCGGAATTGCAAGGCACATGGCTACATCTCCCTGAAAGTGGTTATTAACGCCGACCATTCTACTCTCTACAAAGCGCAGAACAAAGGATATCACTTCCGGTCTTGCCCACTTTCGACTGATTGGTTACTCTTATATTGCATCGGGAGGTGAAAAAGTGGATTCTATTCAAGTTGGAGTTCTTCAGCTCAGGGTTATACGCGACGACGCGGTCCGGAATTCACGATATGTCCTGGGCGAGGTCAGTGACGCAGGCAGAAGCGGATGCGACGTTCTTGTGCTCCCGGAGCTGTGGAACGCGGCTTTTCCACTCCTTGGTCCCCACGTCCTGATCGAGGAGAACTCCCTCCTTGTAGACGAGATCGCAAAAACAGCCTTCAGGAACGAAATATGGATAATAGCGGGGAGTATGGCGATCAGGACCCCCGCGGGACCCCGAAACAGATGCCTGGTATTCTCCCCGGACGGCAAGGTTGCATTCCGGTACGACAAGATACACCTCTATCCCGGTCTTGATGAGCCGAATATCCTCTCCCCGGGGAAAAACCTCGGCCTTTTCAATATGGATGATCTTCTTTGCGGGGTCATGATCTGTTTCGATGCGGAATTTCCTGCGGTCGCAGGAGCCCTGTCCGCAAAGGGCGCCAGAATCCTCTTTGTCCCCGGGGCGTGGAAGAGCCATTACATAAGGCTCTGGAGGGCCATACTTATTTCCAGGGCAATAGAGAACCAGGTGTTCGTGTTAGGTGTCAACAGATGCGACAGAGGTATGAGTTCCTCTTTCGGGGGTCAGAGCATGATCGTGGATCCTTTCGGGGATGTGCTCCTTCACCTGGACGATTCACCGCGCTTCCAGAAGATCTCCCTGAATCTGGAAATGGTAGACTCGGCCCGGGAGGAGCACAAGGTTGTATCCTCACAGAGGATCGATGTATACAGACGGTGGAGTTGATCTCAGGGCTGCTTTAACAAAGCATCTGAATCGACTTGCGCATTTACTATTGCGCCATTTGTAATATAATTCCCGAAATTTACCTTTGTTTTCCGGTCAATTGGCAGGATAATTGCTAAAAATCCAGGGCGGCTTTATAATGGTAAACAAATCATGATGAACAGAAAAGGAGGTGACTGGAAGGAAAAAACAAGAACAGCGCCAGGTTTGGAAGAGTTTTTTGCATCTTATTAGTTCTGTGTAAAGAGGAGGGATAGCATGAGCAACGGAACGCAAAGAGAGCAGTGGGGATCCAAACTGGGATTTGTCCTGGCTTGCGCCGGTTCGGCCGTAGGTCTGGGGAACATCTGGCGTTTTCCCTACATCACCGGCCAGTACGGGGGTGGCGCGTTTGTTCTGGTATACGTAGCTCTTGTCTTTGTTATTGGTTTTTCCGTCATGCTTGCAGAGATGGCGATCGGACGCCATGCGCAGCTTAACGCGGTCGGTTCCTTCAGAAAGATCAAGGGCGGTGCCTGGCCTATAGTCGGATGGATGGGGGTCATTGCCGGTTTCATCATTCTCTCCTACTATGGTGTCATCGGAGGATGGACAATGGCCTATATCGTCAAATCATTCACCGGTCTTATGGGTGCCGCCGCCGGGGGGGGTGCAGGAGACATATTCGTAGGCCTCATAACCAACCCTGCCCAGGTCATTGCCTGGCAGGCCCTCTTCATGGCTATCACCATCTACATCGTTTACAAGGGTATCGGCGGAGGGATAGAGAAATACTGCAAGATCCTCATGCCGGCCCTGTTCCTGCTTCTGCTCGTCCTGATAGTCCGTTCGGTGACGCTCCCCGGCGCTGGAGCGGGCATCAACTTCTACCTGAAACCCGACTTCAGCAAACTTACCGGAGGAGCCCTTGGTGCAGCTCTTGGCCAGGCCTTCTTCTCTCTATCGCTTGGTATGGGCTGTATGATAACTTACGGAAGCTACCTCGGAAAAAAAGAACTGCTCCCGGGAGCGGCTATCCAGGTCTGTGTCCTGGACACCCTGGTCGCATTCCTTGCGGGTCTGGTCATCTTCCCCGCCGTCTTTGCCTTTGGTCTCGATGCAGGAGCCGGCGCGGGTCTCACCTTCATCACCCTTCCCAATGTCTTCGGTAAGATGCCCGGAGGGGCCGTATGGTCCGGGCTATTCTTCCTCCTTCTCTTCGTTGCCGCCCTGACTTCGGCCATCTCCCTTCTTGAGGTGGTTTCTGCCTACGTTATCGACGAGATTAAGTGGAGCCGCCCGAAAGCCTCGTTGGTCATGGGAATATGCATCTTCCTCTTGGGGGTCCCTTCGGCGATGGGTGTTGCCGGCATAATCCCCAAGTTCTGGGGTCGTGACTTCCTGGATTCCTTCGACTTCATCGCATCGAACGTCCTGCTGCCTCTGGGCGGTCTTTTCATCGCCCTGTTTGTGGGCTGGTTCTGGACGGAAGGAGCCAGGCAGGAGGTCGAGAACAACGGCGCAGCACCCTTCAGCCTCTATGTCCCATGGCTGTGGGTCTGCAGAGTGATCGCACCTCTCGCGATAGCCTACATCTTCATCACCGGTCTCAAGTGGTAGTGATCTGATCTTTTCGAGGCGGGGGCTTGAGCCCCCGCCTTTTTTGTCACGTTGACCTTTGCGCCTCCTCATGCGAAAATAACATCAGAGTCACTGGATGAAGGCTGCAAGAGATACCCTTTGACGGATCATGTTCCGGGCTGAGGGAGCCGAAGGGGCAAACGTTTCGATAAGCGCGAAACTCTCAGGCGAAAGGATTGCAGCTGGACAAGTCTCTGGACAGGCGCATGAAGGCGTCGTGAGCTATGAAGGAGTATTCTTTCAGGGCTCTTCTGGACAGAGAACCCACCTATTCAGCGAATAGGGGGTTTTTCAGTGTTCCAGGAAATCGAGTGCCTTACCAACAACGCTCTGCTTTGAAACATTTCCTCAAGTGCCACCTTCGTTGAGGGAGGCCCTCTTGGTGTTCTGACCATTGTCAGAGATCGCATCCATCTTGGGTGGAGTCTTCTGACACATCCCCTTTATGGCAATATTCAGCCCTACAGGCAGCCCTTCAGGTCCATCCTTGTCGGACTTTCCGACGACTGTTTCCCTTCTGACCCGGAACTCCTTACCGTTCTGGAGAAATCTGTCGAACTCTTCTCTCATGCCGCGTATGTTCCCTGCTGCATTGATACAAAGACCAGGGACGATTACGCATCGCTCGATGTTTACCTTATGCGCGACAGCATGGAGAAGTATGGGCTGTGGAAGGAAGTTTATCAATAACAGAGCGCTCCAGCGGGAACCAGGATCCTTTTGCCTGCGAGACAGATGCCGAAGGGAGGTGAATCGAATGATCGAGGTTAACAAGGATAACTATGAAGAAGAGGTCCTCAAGAGCAATATGCCCGTGCTTGTCGATCTTTGGGGCCCGAAATGCGGACCCTGTCTGGCTCTTATGCCTCAGGTAGAGGAGCTTGCCAATGAGTTCGAAGGAAAGGTCAAGTTCTGCAAACTCAATGTTGCGGATAATCGCAAGCTTGTCATCTCCCTGAGAGTAATGGGAGTGCCGACCTTCCTTTTCTACAAGGGAGGAGAGATAGTCGACAGGCTGAGCGGGGCTGATGCGGTGCCTGATTCAATCAGGGCGAAAGCCGAAAAACTGGTCTAGATGTTTATCGAAATGACGAAAGGGGGGAAGTGAATTGAAACTCAGGATCCAGAAAATGCTTGTCAAGGCCCTTTCGGAAGGTGACAAGACCTCCTTCGATGCGGGAACCCTTAAGATCAACAGGCAGGAAATAGCTGATATGCTGCTCAGGGATCAGAGGTTTTCCAGTGTAACGATCGAGCTTGCCCGGCCGGGAGAAAGCATCAGGATGATACCCGTAAAGGATGTTGTCGAACCGAGGTGCAAGATAGACGGGCCCGGCGAAGTGTTCCCGGGATTCATAGGAGATGTCGATACCGTGGGTGAGGGAACGACTCTCGTCCTCTCAGGGGCTGCGGTCGTCACCTGCGGAAAGATCGTCGGATTCCAGGAAGGTATCATAGATATGTCAGGGCCGGGAGCGGAGTACACTCCGTTTTCGAAGACATTCAACGTGGTTCTGGTGGTTGAGCCGACCGAAGGACTTGAGAAACATGATTACGAGGCCGCCTGCAGGCTGGCCGGGCTTAAGACGGCGCATTTCCTTGCGACGAAAGCCAAAGGTGCTTCCGGAGGAGAGACCGGGATTTTCGAGATCCCGGACCTTGCAAAGGCCATGACTTCCCACGAGGGGCTTCCGAAGGTTGCCTACCTCTACATGCTCCAGTCTCAGGGACTTCTCCACGACACATACGTCTACGGAGTGGATGCCAAGAAGATACTCCCCACTCTTATCCATCCCAACGAAGTTATGGACGGAGCAATCGTATCGGGCAACTGCGTATCCGCCTGTGACAAGAACAGTACATATTCGCACCAGAACAACCCCATAATCTCCCATATGTACAAGCGTCACGGCAGGGATCTCAATTTTGTCGGCTGCATCATCACCAACGAGAACACGACACTGGCCGACAAGAAACGCAGCTCCTCCTATGCGGTAAAACTGGCGAAGATGCTGGGAGTCGAAGGAGTCATAATCAGCGAAGAGGGGTTCGGCAACCCTGATACCGACCTGATAATGAACTGCAGGAAGCTTGAGCAGGCTGGCATCAAGACCGTTCTTGTGACCGATGAATATGCCGGAAGGGATGGAGCAAGCCAGTCGCTCGCGGATGCATGCCCTGAAGCCGACGCGGTTGTAACGGGGGCCAACGCGAACCAGACGATCGTATTGCCGAAAATGGACAGGGTCATCGGTCTGCCCGGCGCCGCCAACACCATAGCGGGTGGTTTCGAAGGTTCACTGAGAGATGATGGCTCCATCGAGGTGGAGATCCAGGCAATTACCGGAGCTACCAGCGAACTGGGTTCCAGCCGGATAGGTGCCTATACCATCTGACGTAGAAGAGCAAAGCCTGTTCCTTATCTTATCCAGTATTTGAAGGAGGTGCTTCACATGGGCAAACTCGCAGGAAAGAAGGTTCTGCTTCTCGGCGAAAGGGACGGCGTAGCCGCACCTGCAATGGAAGAGAGCCTCAAGAACTGTGGAGCGGATTTCGTTTTTTCTGTAACAGAATGCTTTGTCTGAACTGCCGCAGGAGCCATGGATCTGCAGAACCAGCAGCGCGTCAAGGACGCCGCTGACAAGTTTGGAGCGGAGAACCTGGTAGTGATACTGGGATCATCCGATGCCGAAGGTGCCGAGATCTACGCAGAAACGGTGACCAATGGCGATCCAACCTTCGCAGGTCCTCTGGCAGGAGTCCCGTTGGGACTCGCGGTGTACGACATTTTCGAGCAGGAGATCCGGGAAGAGGCGGATGCCTCGATCTGGGAAGAGCAGATAAGCATGATGGAAATGGTCCTTGATACCGAGGCGCTCGCTAAAGCCGTCAAGGGTGTGAGGGAACAATACGGGAAATATACCCTCTAGTGGGTAGCCCCGTGAAAGGGGGGAACAACTTATATGGCGTACAGGGTAGTCCACTATATCAACCAGTTCTTCGCGGGAGTAGGCGGCGAGGAGATGGCCGGATACAGGCCCGAATCCAGGAATGGTTTCGTGGGTCCGGGTCAGGCGTTAAAGGCCGCGTTCGGTTCCCAGGCAGAAATAGTCGGAACAGTCATTTGTGGAGACACCTATTTCGCTGAAAACCTTGAAAAGGCTGAGAAAGAGGTTCTGGATCTCATCAAAGCATTTTCTCCCGATGCTGTTGTCGCTGGTCCCGCTTTTAACGCAGGGCGTTACGGTACCGCTTGCGGAGCCGTCTGCGAGTCTGTCAGAAAGAACATGGGCATACCTACGGTATCAGGAATGTACCTGGAGAACCCGGGTGTGGATATGTACCGCAGATCCACCTACATCGTCAGCACGCCGGACAGCGCAAGAGGGATGAAGGACGCGGTGCCTGCAATGGCGGGTCTCCTGTTGAAGCTGCTCAAGGGCGATGCCATCGGATCTCCCTCAGAAGAAGGCTATATCGAGCGGGGGATCAGGGTCAACTGCTTCATGGACAAGACGGGAGCCGAGAGAGCGGTCGATATGTTCGTCAAAAAACTTCACGGCGAACCTTTCAAGACCGAGTATCCGATGCCGACATTCGACCGGGTCGCTCCGAATCCCCCGATCCTTGACATGAAGAACGCCACTATAGCCCTGGTTACTTCCGGAGGGATAGTGCCCAAGGGCAACCCCGATCACATTGAGGCCTCAAGCGCATCCAAATATGGCGAGTACAGCCTGGCGGGAGTCATGAAGATCGACTCTGCCACTCACCAGACCGCTCATGGCGGCTACGATCCCACATACGCCAACCAGGATCCCAACAGGGTTCTGCCTCTTGACGCAATGCGCGCTCTCGAGAAAGAGGGGGTATTCAAAAAGTTCCACGAGAAGTACTACACAACGGTGGGCAACGGAACCTCCGTTGGCAACGCAAAACGCTTCGGGGCGGAGATAGCCCAGAAACTCAAGAATGACAATGTTGATGCCGTCATAGTCACATCGACCTGAGGAACCTGCACTCGTTGCGGTGCAACGATAGTAAAGGAGATCGAGCGCTCAGGTCTTCCGGTAGTACATATCTGCACCATTGTTCCTATATCTCTTACCGTCGGGGCCAACAGGATCATCCCCGCGGTTGCGATACCCTACCCTCTCGGCGATCCTTCCAGGAACCCCGAAGAGGAGAAGAAGATCAGGCGCGTTATTGTTGAAAAGGCTTTGAAGGCTCTTCAGACCCAGGTCGAGGACCAGACTGTTTTCAACGATTGACAGCAATTTCGTGGTGGCCCGGGCGTTTTGTCCGGGCCGCTCGTGAATAGAATCGGAGGGAGGATCCGCCCATGGCTCATGTGGCAATAAGGGGCTATTCGTACTGTCTGAACCATACCCCTGAACTTGGCTTGCACTACGGCAATACTCCTTATACCGAATTGACATCTCACGGAGAGACTGAGTTCTTGAAGGGACTTGCAGGAAACCTGCAATCATACGGGGAAGCCTGCTGTTACCCCCCTAATCAGGTATTCATAGGTGGGATGGAACTGGACGATCTCGCCGTCCATCCTTCTCCGATGTACCGGAACCGGCTCAAGGAAGGGCCCAGGTTCGGCAAATTCGGAGAGATCATGCCTGAGAATGAATTCCTCGGGCTAATGGATATATGTGATGTTTTTGACCTTATATGGCTGGAAGAGGGCTTTGCGTCAGATGTTTCAGCCGCACTGGCAAAGCACCACCTGTTCAGCGACAGGATCATGGCACGGCTGGAAAAGGGACACCCTCTACCTGAGATCGATGAGGAGATATCCCGACACGGCGCTCTTCCCCTTTATTTTCATGGAAAAATTGCCGGGTGCTGCAGAAAGGGACACGATATTGATGAATCCCTCTCAGCACACGTTCTTCTGGAAAACCTGGCCAGCAAGGCAGGTTCCGTTCTGGCATTGCTGCATCTTCTGGAGTCAACGGGGCTTTCCCCCTCAGACATAGATTACGTTATCGAGTGTTCAGAGGAAGCGGCAGGCGACATGAACCAGCGCGGAGGCGGAAACTTTGCCAAGGCGATCGCGGAGATCGCTGGTTGCGTCAACGCCTCCGGGTTCGATGTCCGCAGCTTCTGCGCGGGTCCGGTAAACGCCATGATCGCTGGCGCAACCCAGGTCGCAAGCGGTGCGAGGCCCAACGTGGTGGTTCTGGCCGGTGGAGCGGTGCCGAAGCTGTTCATGAACAGCCGCGATCATATTAAAAAAGAGATGCCGCCTCTTGAGGACTGCCTTGGCAATTTTGCGGTTCTGCTGGATCCGGACGACGGAAGCTGCCCCGTCATGAGAGTGGACGCGCTTGGGAAGCACTCCGTAGGTGCGGGTTCGTCTCCTCAGGCGATCACATCGGCACTTGTCCTCGAACCGCTCCAGAAGATAGGACTTTCCTTTGCTGATGTAGACAAATTTGCCGCTGAGCTGCAGATACCAGAGATCACAGTCCCTGCAGGCGCGGGTGACGTCCCGACCTCCAACTACAAGATGATAGCCGCGCTTGCCGTAATGAAGGGGCAACTCAAGAAAGAGGAAATGCCAGCCTTTGTCGAGCAGAAGGGCATCCCGGGTTTTGCCCACACCCAGGGCCATATTCCTTCAGGTGTTCCCTTCATCGGGCATGCCTGTGAGGCTATCAGAGAGGGCAGGTACGGCCGGGTGATGATCATAGGCAAGGGGAGCCTCTTTCTTGCAAGGCTGACCAATCTGTCGGATGGGGCATCTTTCCTTATCGAACCCGGAGCCGGCCCTGGCCTCCACGGGGAGATCACGAAGGATGATGTCCGGGAGGCGATCCTTGAAGTTCTCATGGATCTATCGAAAGGCCTGACGGGGTGATCTGATGGCCAATGCCGGCGCCAGGAAGATCATAGGAGAAGCCCTTAGCGACATAGTCGGATCCGCACGAAGAGGTGGACCGCATGTCCGAGTGGGGCTGATGGCATCCGGAAGCGAACTCGGCCCGGAGGAACTGGCTCGGGGGGCTGCTCTTGCCCAGGAGGCCCGACCAGGGCTTCATGTCGTTATGATAGGTCCCAGGCTGAAGGGTTATGACCAGCTGGAATGGATAGAAACTTCCGACTGTGAAGAGGATATATCGGGCGGCATGGAGACCGCGCTCAAGGATGGGTGCATCAGTGCCGCTGTTGCCCTTCATTATCCGTTCCCGCTTGGTGTGACCACTATTGGAAGAGTCCTGACCCCCTCAAGAGGAAGGCCGATGCTGATAGCTTCCACCACCGGCGCCAGTTCGACCGACCGCTTCGAGGGAATGGTAAGGAATGCGATATACGGGGTGGCGGTGGCGAGATCTCTCGGGATCGAAGACCCTTCAGTTGGCATTCTAAACATCGATGGGGCCAATCCTGCATTCAGGGCTTTGGGAAAACTCCGGGACAATGGTTTTCCGATCTCTTTCGGAAGCAGCGTCAGAAAGGACGGGGGGGCTATTCTAAGGGGGAACGATATCCTTGCGGGAGCGGTAGACGTATGCGTGACCGACACCCTCACAGGCAACGTTCTCATGAAGATGTTCTCCGCGTTCACGACGGGCGGCAGTTACGAGTCCACAGGCTGGGGTTACGGCCCATCGGTCGGCAGGGACTGGTCTCTGGTCGTCTCGATCATCTCGAGGGCCTCAGGCGCGCCTGTGATCGCCAACGCCCTGGATTATTCTGCCCGGGCAGTTGTCGGGGGGCTTGCCGCAAAGGTCGCGGCGCATGTAGCCATGGCGGATAAGGCAGGGTTGCCGGATATTATCGCCGAAATGAGACCCTCGAAACAGGCGGTAAGAGATGAGGTCGCTCCGCCTCCAAAGGAGCCCACCGAGGAAGAGCTGCACGGAATCGATGTGCTGTCCATTGAGGATGCCGTCATGGCTCTCTGGAGAAAAGGAATATACGCCGAATCGGCGATGGGATGCACTGGACCCGTCGTCAAGGTTCCGGCGAGATATCTGAAAGATTCCGAAGAGGCTCTCCGGAGCGAGGGTTTCATCTAGAAACCATACACAGGCCATGGAGCATGAAACTGGGGGCTGTGATATAATTTAAGCGGGAATTTAATATTGAAAATCCTGTCAGTGAGTAAAGGGGGTGGGTTAAAGCAGGACGCGTCCTCGAAAGGTAACGGAAGTGATCCGCAAATACTTTGAACCACAAAGAAGGAGGGATTTGCTGCCATGGAAGCCTTTATGGCGATCAACGGTTATGTCAACGGCATAGTATGGGGTCCCCCGATGCTTGCCCTGCTCGTTGGGACAGGCATATATCTTTCAGTCATTCTGGGTTTCCCCCAGGTCAGGTATTTTGGTTTCATGTTCAAGGAGGTCATGGGGAAGATAGGCAAGAAAGCAGAAGGCGAGGGCACGATATCATCATTCGGCGCTCTTTCCGTCGCTCTTGCATCCACGGTAGGGTCCGGAAACATCGCCGGAGCTGCGACGGCCCTTCACCTGGGAGGTCCTGGAGCTCTTTTCTGGATGTGGATCACAGCGATATTCGGCATGACTACAAAGATGACCGAAGTTTCACTGGCCGTAAAGTTCCGTGAAAAGGATGAAGCGGGCAACTGGCGCGGAGGCACCATGTATGTCATGGAGAAAGCCCTCGGCCAGAAGTGGCTCGCATGGCTGTTCGCGTTCTTCACGACCTTCGCCGCGTTCGGAATAGGCAATGCCATCCAGGCCAACTCAACAGCCCAGGCTCTCGAGCTCGGGTTCGGTATCCCGTCCTACGTATCCGGCATTGCCGTAGCGGTGCTGGTAGCACTGGTCATCATAGGAGGACTCAAGAGGATCTCCGACGTCACAACCTACCTTGTTCCCTTCATGGCCATCTTCTACGTGATAGGCGGTCTCGCGGTCATCGTGATGCACGCCAGTCTAGTCCCGCAGGCGATCAGCAATGCCGTCTACTATGCCTTCAATGACCCGATGGCAATGCCAGGAGCAGTAGCAGGCTGGTCTATCAAGCTGGCTCTGACCAAGGGTGTTGCGCGCGGCGTCTTCTCCAACGAGGCAGGGCTGGGCTCCGCACCCATGGTCCATGCCACCGCCGTCACGGATCACCCCGTCCGCCAGGGTGTTTACGGTCTGTTCGAGGTCTTCATGGACACCATCGTCATCTGTTCCATAACCACCATAGGGATCCTGACGACCGGAACGCTGACAGGCAGCCCGGAACTCACGGGCGCACAGCTCACCCTGACGGCCTTCCAGACCGTTCTCGGAACGCCCGGTGTCTGGATCATGTCGCTCGGTCTGGCAATGTTCGCCTTCTCGACCATCCTCGGCTGGTACTGGTACGGCGAGACAGGTGCTGTCTATATCTTCGGACTGAAGATCACCCCGGTCTACAAGATCCTCTGGATAGCGGTATGTGTCGTTGGCGCCTGGGGCGGCGGCGGCAAGTTCCTGACCAACATCTGGGACCTCTCCGATACCATGAACGGTCTCATGGCGGCGCCCAACCTTATTGCTCTCTTATGGCTCTCAAATGAGATGCGCAAGTTAGTCAAGGACTTCGACGAGAAGCGCAAGAAGGGGACGATCCACTAGCTCCGGCACCGCGGGGTTTTGATGTTCCTTGAAATACAGGAGGGAGCGGGGATCTCCCCGCTCCCTCCCTTTTAAAAGGAGGGTACGCCAGTGTCTCTGCGTCCGACCCATATTGAAGTCAACCAGGAAAACCTCGCCTTCAACTTCCGCTCCATAGCCGGCTTTCTGGATCCCGGCTGCAGCCTGATGGCTGTTGTAAAGGCCAACGGATACGGACTTGGAGCCATGGAGGTTGCCAGGATCTTCCGGGATAACGGCTGCCAGAGATTCGCAGTGGCAACACCGGATGAAGCGGTTGAACTGAGAGAGGGCGGGATAAACGAGCCTATTCTGGTTCTCGGCCCATCCCCCCGAGAGGCTGCTGAAGTCTTCGTAGCCTCGGATATAACGGCGGCGTGTACCGATCTGTCTTTTGCCGTGGCGATGAGCCGCGCCGCCGCCAAACAGGGCCGGACCGCCCGCCTTCACCTCAAGATCGACACCGGCATGGGCAGAATAGGGTTTCTCCCCTCCGAGGTTCCGGATACGGTTGAGAAGATATCCCGCCTCCCGGGTCTGGATCTTGAAGGAGTCTTCACCCACTTTGCCTGTGCTGATGAGAGGAATCCGGAGTACACCAGGACCCAGTTTTCACGGTTCGGAGAGGTTCTCGATTCGCTTCGGGGCCGCAACATCAGGTTCAGGATCCGGCATGTCTGCAACAGCGCGGGAACTGTCAACTTCCCGGAGATGCACCTTGATGCCGTTCGCCCCGGGATCATCCTTTACGGAATGTGGCCATCGACTCACTGTAAAAAGAGTGTCGAATTGAGATCCGTTTTCGAGGTGAAGACCTCAGTTGCGCTTGTTCGCGAACTTCCCCCCCGCAGCGGTGTCGGGTATGGCCTTCGTTACATGACCAGGGGAACGGAACGTGTGGCGATACTCCCCATCGGTTATCATGACGGCTACGCCCGGCCGCTCTCGATGAAGGCCTCGGTCCTTGTCAGGGGGAAGAGAGCCCCGCTCATCGGGAGTATCTGCATGGACCAGACAATGGTCGATGTCACGCACATTCCCGACGTCATTTCCGGGGATGAAGTGGTTCTTGTCGGAAGACAGGGATCGGAGTGCATCTCACCGGAGGAGATAGCGGGGTACCTCGGAACAATAAACTATGAGATACCCAGCCTGTTCACGAAGAGGATCCCGAGGGTCTACATTTAAAGGATTCCGTCCATCGATCGTTCAAGGTTCCCGGAGATGAGACCTTCATCAGGCGGACTATGTCCGCCGTTTTTTTGCAGGCTGTTAGGGTTTATAATCCTTGAAAGTGAAAGAAACCACCGTCTTTGTCTGTGCAGGGGCGCAATTGGAGGAACGGATATGGATGATATCAAGGCGGCTCTTTTAAATTTTCCGGAACAACAGCTTGGAGAGGATATGGCAGGCCGGATCCACAAAGCGGCGGATGAGTGTCGATCCTGGGCGGTAACCATGACCTCCGCTGCCGGCAGCGGGCATCCCGGCGGATCCCTTTCCAGCATGGAGATGTACCTTATGGTTTACGGGGTCGCCAATATCACCCCGGAAAACTGTGATGGAATAGAGAGGGATTTTGTGGTCATAAGTCATGGACATACTTCTCCTGGAGCATACGCCGCCCTCGCGAAATACGGTTTTTTTGATCCCGCGGAAGCTATGGCCCACTTCAGGCAGGCCGGAAGTCCCTTTCAGGGTCACGTTGAGAGGGTCGTGCCCGGGATCGACTGGGGAAGCGGAAACCTCGGCCAGGGGCTCGCGGCGGGAGTTGGTTTCGCACTCGCGATGCGGGCTCGCAGCAGGGAAGATCACGTCTATGTTCTGATGGGTGACGGTGAGCAGGTCAAAGGGCAGATAGCCGAAGCAAGAAGGACAGCCTCTCACCACGGTCTTGAAAACATCACTGCCCTCATCGACCGCAACGGGATACAGATATCCGGCCGGACCGATGAGATAATGAAGGCGGACATCGGGAAGCTCTGGGAAGCGGACGGATGGCATGTACTGGAGTGCGACGGCCATGATGCTTCTGCTCTTTATACTTCTATCCGCGATGCCCGGGAAGTACCTCATCCCGTGGTCATAATCTGCCGCACCGTAATGGGGAAAGGCGTCTCCTTCATGGAGGGTATCCCCGATTACCACGGGAAGGCCGCGGTTGGTGATCTCTACGCCAAGGCAATGCAGGAACTTGGAGCCTCTCCGGTTCTTCTTGATGAAGCACTTGAAAAAAGATCCTCCGGCTTCATTCCAGAAGGGAGAACCGTGACAGAAATCCGTTCTGTCATTGATGCCGGTGAATCAAGGTCCTATGATCCGGCGAAGCATACGGATAACAGATCGGCTTTCGGAAATGCGCTTGAGGATGCAGGCCGGCTGAATTACCATGTCCCTGGGAGAACGCCTCTTCTTGTTTTTGATTGTGACCTGGCCGGGTCCGTAAAGACAGAAAATTTCTCAAGATCATGCCCTGAATGGTTTGTAGAGATGGGCATTCAGGAGCATGCCACTGCAACGGTTGCCGGAGCCGCATCCATCGCGGGTGTCGTCAGCCTGTGGGCGGATTTCGGTGTTTTCGGTCTTGCAGAGGCCTACAATCAGCAGCGGCTGAACGACATCAACAGCACCAACCTCAAGCTTGTATTGACACACGTAGGGCTCGATGTCGGAGAGGACGGAGAGACCCACCAGAGCATCGACTACATCAGTCTTCTGAGGAACACCTTCGGATGGCGTATTCTTGTGCCGGCCGACCCGAACCAGACAGACAGGATGACGCGGTGGGCCATCACGGAGCCCGGCAACATCTGCATCGCCATGGGCCGAAGCAAGATCCCCCTGATCAGGTCCGTTGATGGCAAACCTCTCTTCGGTGAGGGCTACAGGTTCAGTTACGGAGCCCTGGACACGCTCCGGAAAGGAAGCAGTGCGGCGATAATCGCTACAGGGCACATGGCGACAAGGGCCGTAAAAGCCTGGGAGATACTGCGGGATAAGGGAATAGGCGTATCCGTCTATCATGCCGGGTGTCCCCTGCATCTGGACCCTGCGGCCATAGCCGAGGCTGCGGACACGGGCCGGGTCGTTACGTTCGAGGATCATAACGCCGAGTCCGGTCTCGGTTCCCTGGTAGCCTCAAAACTTATGGAGATGGGTCGATGCTGCGATCTTCGAACTCTCGGAGTTACCAGGTACGGTGAATCCGGCGCATCGGTGGACGTTCTCTCTTCCATGGGGCTCGAGCCGGAAGATCTTGCGGTAACAGTGCTGGAAATGGTCAAGGCTGGATAACGGGAAGGTTTTTCATGGAACTCATGGAACTGGGCGGACCCGTAATGTGGATAATAGCCGGGCTTTCGGTTCTGGCCGCCGCTATTGTCATGGAAAGGATATGGTTCTCATTTAGGGCCTCGACCGACCCGGCGAAGCTGGAGCTCTCCCTGAGTGAACTTATCTATCACGGAAAGAAGGAAGAGGCCGCCCGCCTGGTCAGGGAGAAGGAGACATCGCTCCACAGACTTTTCCGGGTTGCCGTCGATCATTGGGAGACCGACCCTGCGGCTCTGCAGGTTCTGATGGAGCAGGAGGTTCGGCGTGAGGTCTTCCGCTGGGAGCAAGGCCTCGGTTTCATGGCCACCCTCGCGCGTGTCACACCGCTTCTCGGTCTGCTGGGTACCGTGCTGGGCATGATCGACGTCTTCAGGAACCTGCCCGGGATGACGGGTTCCAGCATGGCGGTCATGGCCGGAGGAATCTGGAAAGCCCTTTTGACGACCGTCGCGGGTCTTGGTGTGGCTGTTCCGTTGATCCTCTGCCACGCTTTTCTATCCGTACGCCTCGAAAGGGCCGAGGAGATGCTGTGGCGTGGTGTTGATTTCATGGTGCGCGAAAAGATCCTGAGGTCGGAGGGGCATGAAGAACCCGAAGCGTAGATCCATGGCCGCCATGATCCTTGTCTGTGCAGTATCCTTTCCCTTTCTTCCGCAGGAAGTGCCTGCGGAAGCCTTCTCAGGCCGCATTGTTTCACTTGCACCAGCCATCACGGAGTGCGTTTTTGCCCTTGGGGCAGGTGATTCTGTGGCAGGAGTTACGGAACAGGATGTTTTTCCCGAAATAGTAAAAGAGCTCCCCGTGGTGGGAGGGTACCTCGATCCATCCCTGGAGAAGATCCTTGCTCTTTCTCCGGATCTTGTTATAGGGATCGCTACCTTTCATGCAAAATTACTGGAAAGACTGAGTTCTCTTGGAGTGAATACGCTCCCCCTGACGATCCACCGGGGACTGGATGGCGTCGAAGGCGCGCTTGTCCAGATCGGGGACAGGATCGGCCGTGAGGATAGGGCAAAAGAGGTCTGGAAGGGTATTGAGGTTCAACTGGCCAACCTCGAGAGCGAAGTCAGGAGAGCCTTCCCCCTGGGAGCGCCGTCACTGCTGGTGGTCGTTTGGCACGATCCCCTGACGGTTGCCGGAGGGGTCAACTTCATCAACGATATTCTGGACAGGATAGGGATCCCAAATGCAGCCGCAGACATCCTCTACACTTTTCCGCAGATGGACCCTGAGGGAATAATATCCCGGGATCCGGATATCATACTGGTTCCTCAGACAGAAAGAGGCATGTCGCTTTCCCCCGAAACGCTGAAAAAAGTACTGGCGGGACTCTCCATCAGAGCGGTAGAAAATGGGATGATCACTTCTGTGTCAGCTGATCTTCTCTTCCATCCGGGGCCCCGGGCCGGCGAGGCCGCCAGGTCTCTTCTGGAAGCAGCCCTTCTTTTCCCTGGAGCAAAGAATGAGAAAGATTAGACGCAACAGGAGCCTTCCAGAGATCGAACTGACACCTCTCATTGATGTTCTGTTCATGCTGATCGTCTTTTTTGTGCTCACAGCCGCATTCACCGGATCGACCCTGCCGGTGAGGCTTCCTGGAGCAGCGGGTATCCCCGCGTCTGGAGATTCGGTAACATTGACCCTGGATGCCGAAGGCCTGGTCCACTTCGGCAGGGAGAGGCTCTCCATCGATGATGCGGTTGAAAGTGCTATTTTGTCCTATCACAAGGGGAAAAAGATCCTGGTGGCGGCCGATCGTGATGTTCCATACGGTGCTGTTGTCACCCTTTTGGAAAAGCTGCGCAACCGTGGCGGAGAGTCAGTTGGTCTTCTCGTGGAGGCGAGTGAGGAAAAGTGATCAGATGGGTTGTTTTTATTGCTGCAAGCCTTTTCCTCCATATCCTGATCCTGGGCATCCCGTTTCCCGTCTCCTTTTCCGAAGCCCCGGAGCAACCCCGGATCGTCGTTGATGTTGAACTTGTCCAGCCCGTGAAAATGGATCCCGTCACCCGGGTTACTCCTTCTTTACCACCTGCCCCTGTTCTGCCGGAAAAGTCATACCCGGCTCAAAAAGAAAAACCGGCAAGGCAGGTGCCCGCAGAAGATGCAGTATCTCTTCCCGAACCGCCGGTCTCTGTATCCGGGGTTGAGCCGAAGGCCAATTCAGACTTGTCTTCTCAAGCACCCCGCGAGGTGACGGTCACCGATACTGTCAGGAGGGTCAGCCCTGTTTACCCTCTCGCGAGCAGGCGCCGAGGCGAGGAGGGCGAGGTCCGTATTCTCGCCTCGATCGACTCGCGCGGTAAAGTAGCAAGAGTGACCATAATTGAGTCCAGCGGACACAACAGTCTTGACGAATCAGCCATCAAGGCTGTCAGGAAGTGGGTCTTCTCCCCCGGAGCACCCGAAAAGCTCATCGTCCCTGTGATCTACAGGCTGGATCCGTAGATAGTAACTAAAAGATCAAATGCAAACCCCAAAAACCTGAACATCAGATCACAGGCAAACAATGCCAGAGTAACAAACCCCATTTTATTGTATTTGGGTTCAGACCTTGTATCCTGGTTTTTCGAGTGACGGGTTAAGAGTTGCGACTAACGATTCCCGACTCACGATCTGTGGTTGACGATCCACGTCTCCTTCCCTTTGACACTCCATTCCCGTTGCTGTATTCTGGCTCCTGTTGGATCATATGGAAAAACCCCTCGGTGACGGGAATCCGGTGTGAAACCGGAGCGGCCCCGCCACTGTTACCGTGACGAAACCGCGTGCAAACCACTGGCATCTGCCGGGAAGGTGCGGGAGTAGGAAGAACGGAAGCCAGGAGACCGAGCCGGGGAGGAAAGTCCATGTGTCATGCGCGGGCGTGACACGGCAGAAAAACCGTCTTCCAAGGGCGGCCTGGCGTGTCAGGCCGCCCTATTTCTGTTGGGAGGGACGGCTTGATGAGAAAGGTTCTTGTGTTGGTGCTATTGTTTTTTGTTGTTGCAATGATGATGAATATAGGGTGTTCCGGAGCGGAGGCAGAAGTTGGCACGGTCGAGCCGGAGATCGTAACGGGGAGCAGGATCTACACCGATCTCGATGAGATACCTGCTCCCGTGTATGTGATCACGGCGGAGGATATTGCCGCAAGCGGTGCGACGGATCTTGGCTCCCTTCTTGACAGCCGGATACCTGGTATCTTCATGAAGAAAAAGAGCGGGGTTACACAGCAATCCGAGATCGTCATAAGGGGGATAACGACAGAAATTCTTGTACTGGTTGACGGAATTCCGTACTACCGTTCTTCTCATGTAGCTGATGGTGCAACAGTTGACTTCCGTTCTTTTCCCCTGGAGAATATCGAGCGTGTTGAGGTGGTGAAAGGCGGCGGTTCAGCCATTTATGGTTCAATGGCCGCAGGAGGCGTCATAAACATCATCACGAAGAAGCCTGGTGAAGCTGGCGGCAAGATCGTCGCAGAGACGGGACCCAATGATTGGAGTAGGTACTACGTATCTGGAAACACCGGCGGTGGAGATTTGAACGCTGGCATCTGGTACGAGCGAGTCGAGGAGGGGCAGAAGAGGTTATTTTACAAGACAACTCCTGACAACAGTTATGACGCCCTGGAATACAAAGGTGACGCCTATGGTCTGGATCTTTCCGGAGAAGGATGGGCCTTCCGGGCAACCCACGGGGAATTTCGCTATAGATATAACAACGAATACGGATTGAATGATGAAGAGAAAAAATACAGTCGTTTCTCTTTCAGGCACGAATGGGACAATGTGTATCTTCTCTCAGGATACGACACTCAGGATTACGATTTCCCGTTGATCGATGGAAGATACTATAGAGATAGCGCCTTTACAGTGGAGGCAGGCGGGAAAAGAATGGTGGGCGAGACGATCCTTGCCTGGGGATTATTCTATCGCAGTGAGGATACGGAGTTCTCGGACGGGTATGGAGATCCGGTCACTTCCAGAACGCGATATAATATCGCCCCCTTTTCCGAGGTCTCATTTACGATCGGGAACTGGGTCGCCAACCTCGGGCTCAGGTACGAGATCTGGAAACAGGAATCCAACGATTACGATGAGCTGATCCCGAAGATCAGCGTTCAACGGCAGTTTTCGAACGGGGAGATCTTTTATATCTCCGCTTCAAGAGTATTCGCTATGCCGAGCTTTTATGAGTTGTACATTGACAGTTCCTCATCTTTGGGCAACCCGGACCTCAGGCCGGAAAGAGGCTGGAGCTATGAGCTGGGATTAAAGAGCCCGGATGTTAATGCATGGAGTATTGGTCTGTTCCTGATCTCACTTGATGACAAGATCAAATATGATAATAATTGGCCCGGGACATGGCTGAACCTTGCAGAATTCAGGACATACGGGATCGAGGCTTCCAGGCGGTGGAAACTGGGAGCGAACTGGGTTCTTGCTCTCAACGGCACATGGCAGCACCCGGAGGAGAAGACGGACGCCTCCTCGGATTGGTTACGCAGTTATGGTATTCCGGAGTGGGAGATAGGCGGGTCGGCACAATACATAACGGGTCCGTGGACGGTGCTGCTTTCGGTCAACCTGGCGGCGAACCAGGCTGGTTCATTCTCCTCTCCATGGTCGGCGTATGATTGGGACGCGGATGACTATGTAACGGTCGATCTTGCCGTCTCCTGGGGATCCGGGGGCGAAACCGTACGGCTGAACTGTGTCAACCTGTTTGACGGTGATTACACCTACCGGTCAGGCGATAACTACTATTATGGTCCTGAGCGCGGCTTTCGCCTGAGCTGGGAACATCGTTTCTAGAATTCGGAAATAAAGCCTTGAAAAGGGAGCGCTTTTTTGCGGTCCCTTTTTTTGTATCAATTTTTTACGGTACAATGTCATTAAAGATCTCTTCTTATACATTCTCCTCAAGGTTGTGGGATGGTTGTTCTCATGAAAGCAAAGAATCTTTTTCTGATCCTGATATCGGCCCTTCTTGCTTTAATCGCCCTGCACCTGGGGTTCAATGTCGTGCTCGGTATTCGGGGCGACATTGCCAACCTTGATTATGCCCTGACCCTCGCATCCAGAACCATCAACTTCATAATAGGAGAAAACCTTCGGGATATTGATCATGCGATCGAACGCCACGGCTCAAGCCGTGATATGACGAACGATCTTCCCCGCGGGTCGGAGATCCTGCCGGTCGATCCTTCACTCGTTTCCTCCGGTCTTTCTTTTCCCGGGAACAAAAAATGGCGGATCTTCACTAATATCCCCGATCATGAAGGACTTCTTCTTGTCAGAACTGTTATAAATTCGGGTAAGATCGGCGTTGCAGGTTACCGCCCCGACCTCTCCGGTGCAGGTTATTTTCTTCCTGGCCTTCAAGTGACCGAACTCCGACTGGTGGGGGAGAACGGTGAGGTGTTCTGGAGAGAGGGTGTCAACGCTGCCGCAGAAGGATCAGAGGCAAAGGAAAAGCAAAAACCGGATAATGGATCGATAAAGGTACCGGTATTGACCAGAGCGGCTCTCGTAGGGCCGGGGGGGCCGTCTGTAGTAGCAGCCTTCCCTGCCTTTCCCTTCCTGTTCTCGGTCCTCTCGAAACTCCCCTGGACTCTCGGATTGGAGTTTCTTCTTATCCTCGGACTCCTCGGGGCCTGGATCTCCTTTTCGAGATATCTGCTGAATCCCCTTGAGAGGGTGACGAGGCTTGCCCTGCAGATGCAGGAGAGACTCTTCGCTTCCATCAATCCAGTGGATCTGACAGAAAGCGTAGCGAACCTTGCGGAGGGGATAAGAGATGTGACACGCAACAGCCGCCTTTCAGAGGTCAGGGTCTTCTGCCAGACCCTCTCGAGTGCGCTTCAGGGTTATGTCTTCCAGCACGAGAAGATAATTGAGAGCGGCAAGGATCTTGAGAAGGCCAACAGGGCTCTTTCGGATGCCAACAGGGGGCTTCTCCGACGGGACGAGGTCTGGAGAAAGGTTCTCGAGATATCAAGAACTGTCACCATGGAAACCGGCTTCCTGAAAGGGCTGGAAAGGGTCTCGGCGATCCTGGCCGATGTGACGGGGGCTTTTGGAGTGGTCATCGGACGTATAGGAAACGGCCGTATCACTGCCCTGGCGTGGAGCGGGTTTGAGGGGGGGCTTGAGATAAGTGATGTACCCCTGGATGCAAGCATCATCGGCAAGGCTCTCAAGACCAGGGCCCCTATTTGGGTAGATAACGTCAAGTCGGATCCTCTGTACTGCCCGCTGAGCCACAAGGTAAAGAGCGAACTCAATATACCCATGTTTCATATAGGCAAGGCCGTCGGTGGCGTCTCCATTGTCTGGAAGGAGACGAGGCTGGAGGATCCTGCACTTGTCGAAATGGTAATGCCGGTCGTTCTCCATATAGCAGGGTTGATCAACACGCAATCCGCGGTGCTGGATCTCAAGAATTCCTATAAATATATGGCCGGCAGACTCCAGAACCTGACGGCTATCTACCACCACGAGACATCGGCGCATCTGGAAAGAATGGAACATTACTGCCGCTTCCTTGGAGTCGCCATGTCCCGCAACCTGATAGAGGTTGAGGATCTTGCCCTCTTTTCGAGGCTGCACGATATAGGCAAGCTCAGGGTCCCGATGGAAATTCTGGTCAAGCCCGACAAACTTGACCCTGGGGAATTCGAGATAGTGAAGCAACACACCACGTGGGGAGCCGAGATACTTGGAGACGCATCCTGGCTTGGGATGGGAAGGAATATCTGCCGCTACCATCACGAGAAGTGGGACGGGACAGGATATCCCGAAGGTCTTTCAGGTGAGAGTATTCCATGGGAGGCCAGGATCGTGGCTCTTGCCGATGTCTATGACGCTCTGCGGTCCTCTAGATCCTACAAGCCGGCCCTTACACATCTCGAAACTGTAAGGGTCATGATCAATGGTGACGGCAGGCTGAACCCGAAAAACTTCGACCCCTGGATACTTGAAATATTCAGGAAGTTCCATCACAAAATGGCTGAGATCCATGAGACCATCAGGGATCCGGAATAGCCTGGAGCGAGGGTCTCTTCAGATCCTTTGAGGATAAGCGGTTGAAATGGATCCTGAATTGAGGGATATGGCTATGCTCTCATACAGGATAAGATGAAGAAGGGAAGGAAATCTTTTGAACTGTAACATTCTTCTTCATATCTGCTGCGCTCCCGATGCTACTGTTCCATGGCCCTCTCTCCTTGATGAGGGGCATGACGTAACCGGGTATTTTTACTCGTCGAATATTCATCCTCATTCAGAATTTTCAAGACGCGCGGACGAGGTAAGAATGATCGCGGAAAAATTTGGCGGTGATCTCATAGTAGATGCGTACAGGCCGGTTGAGTGGCTCGACAGGGTCAGGGGCGTTCTTCTTTCCCCTGAAGGCGGTGAAAGGTGTTCATCCTGCTTCAGGGCTCAGATAGAGGGTGCCGCAAAAGCAGCCGTAGCAGAGAGGTGCGAGGCTCTGTCCACAACCCTTTCCATAAGTCCTCACAAGGATGTTGGAGTAATTGACCTTATTGGAGAAGAAATCTGCAGGAGATACCGCCTGAAATGGCTTTACAGGATCTGGAGAAAGAGTGGAGGATTTGCTCTCGCGGTTCGAAGAAGTACAGAAATGGGGCTTTACAGGCAGCGATATTGCGGTTGTGTCATGAGTATCAGGGAAGAGGGAACGGAGTTGATGGAAAGATGACAAGGCATCCGGATATCGCCGCGTCAGGGAAACTTGCCCCGGATATACTGGAGAGCGCCGTTCTGGCTTTCGGAGGCGCAAAGAGAAAGGAAGTCCTTGTAGGCCCGGGAGTAGGCGAGGATGCGGCGGTGATCGATTGGCCGGTCGGGAAATACCTTGTCGTTGCGTCCGATCCGATAGTGGGGGCCGAAAAGGGGGCGGGAAGACTTCTGGTGACAGTCAACTCCAACGACATCGCCTCAAAAGGTGCTGATCCGGCTTTCCTGATCAGCACCCTGATCTTTCCGGCGGGCACGACTCCTGAAGAAGTTTCCTCCCTGGTCCGCGAGATCCACGAGGCCTGCCTTGAGGCCGGCATTGCAGTTATTGGGGGGCACACGGAGATCAACGAGAGATACCGTCACCCTGTCCTCTGCGCTACGATGATCGGCATGGCCGACCGCGTGCTCTCGGCCTCCGATATCAGGCCCGGTGACAAGGTTCTCATGACCAAACATGTCGGCATCGAGGGAATGTGCATACTTGCGAACGACCGGAGAGAGCTGATGAAAAAATGCCTGACTGAAGCGGGCATCGACGAGATCAAGGGATGGTACTCTCTTCTGGATGTCCTTCCGGAATCCAGGATACTCAGGAAGTGGGCGGTATTCATGCACGATCCGACAGAGGGAGGTTTCCTGGGTGGCCTTGGTGAGATTTCCCGCCTGAGTGGTCTTGGGGTGGATATTGATCGGAATTCCGTCATGATGCACCATCTGACTGAAGCCTGCTCAAAAAAACTGGATTTCGACCCGCTGCGTCTGATCTCGTCCGGAGTCCTTGTGGCTGTCATTCCTCCTGCAAACGTCGAAGAGGCTCTTGAGACGCTCCGGAAAGCCGGGATCGAAAGCGCTGTGATCGGCAGAATGGTAGATGGAGAGGGTAACGTTGCAGAGAGCACCATGGAGGAACTCTGGGGGCTTCTTGCTGAAGGCAGGGACCGCCGTTGAGTGATAAAGAGTATCTTGAGCAAAGAATAGAATCGCTCAGGAGCAGGATGAAGGCTGCCAGGATCGATGTGGCTGTAGTCTTGGTCAGAGAGGGGTTCAACTGGGAGTCATGCTTCTATATGAGCGGATTCAGGGGGTCAAGCTCCGCCCTGGCAATATCGTCCGATGACGCGTTTCTTGTTACCGACGGCAGATACCTCGACCAGGCCGCCGGTCAGACCCATCTCAGGGTCATCGACCAGGGGTCGACTCCCATAATGGATGTTCTTAAAAGTCTTTTATCCGGAAGGATCGGTAACGGAAATCTGGGTTTCCAGGCCGGAAGGGTTACGTGCGACCTCCTGGGTAGTCTCAGGAACATCGGTGGCGGCCTGGTTGACATTTCTGCAATGTTCACCGGACTCAGGAGGAAAAAGGACCTCATGGAGATAGGCAATATCTCAAAGGCTGCTGAGATAGCGGCCGCTTCGTTGATGTCATCCCTTGAAGATCCCCCCAACGGCTTCACTGAAAAGGATTTTTCAGCGAGGCTGGAATACGATATGAAAAAAACAGGAGCGGAGGGGGGCTGGGGTGCCCAGGAGTTCATTGTCGCTTCTGGACCAAGGAGCGCTCTCCCTCACGGAGTTCCTACGAACAGACAGGTGATGCCGGGGGAGAATGTAACGGTGGATTTCGGGTCAAGGGTCAACGGATACATCTGCGACATCACGAGAACTTTCTCACTGGGGGAACCGCCCGGGTGGATCGTAAAGGCCCATGACCTGCTTCTCGAGGCCCAGGCGGCGGCCATTCCCCTGCTTGAGCCGGGCAGGCCGGCGGCGGATGCCGACATGGCCGCCCGCACTCTTATCGATAAGGCGGGCTTCAAAGAGGCTTTCACTCACGGTCTCGGCCACGGGATAGGTCTGGATGTTCACGAGACACCGGTTATCTCTTCCCGCACCGAAGAATCATTTGCAATCGGTGACGTAATAACGATCGAACCGGGTATCTACTTTCCAGGCAAGGGTGGGCTCAGGCTTGAAGATGACTACTACATATCCGGAGAAGGACTGGTCTGCCTCACCTCTCACCTGCCCCGGAAGGTCATGATCGTTGCCCCTTCGATCTGAAAAGGCCCGGTTTCATTGTCTTTTCGCGAAATGCCTTTTATAATCGGAATACAGGACAGAAATCCAGCAAGCAGCCAAAAGGGGGAAGCAAGATGAAGAAGTACCTGTGTACCGTTTGTGGATACGAGTACGATCCTGCGGTCGGCGATCCCGACGGGGGAATTGCGCCGGGTGTCTCCTTCGATGACCTTCCCGACGGGTGGGTCTGTCCGGTCTGCGGGGTAGGTAAGGACATGTTCGAGGTGATCGACTGATCCGTACCTTACTGTCGGGGAAAGAGTTTCCGGGAGGCCCTTTGAGGCCTCCCTTTTTTTAACGTTGACAGATCTCCGGCGTAGAATATAATCGTACGGAATAAACAGAGGTTCCTTTAATTATAATGAATAAACCCCATTTCACTTATTCCCCCGGGAGGAAGATAAAATGATCGAAATGGAAATAGCCCTTGAGGACGGGACGGTCTGGCCGGGTCTCGGCAGGGGAGGTTCCGCAAAGGGCGAGGTCGTCTTTACGACAGCTCCCACAGGTTACCCGCAGGCCGTAAGCGACCCGTCGTTCGCCGGGCAGATCCTTGTATTCGCCTTCCCGATGATCGGGAATTACGGAGTGGACGAGGATCTTCTTGAAAGCCCCCGTCCGTGGACAAGGGCTGTGGTCGTGGGATCACTTGAATGTGGGGACTCTCTGGGGCCTTCTTTTGAGGAATGGCTTGCACGCTTCGACGTTCCGCTGGTTTCGGGAGTGGATACCAGGTCGCTGGTAAGGCATATCCGCACGGCCGGGGCGCTTCCGGGAACAGTTTCTCCTGTCGGGGGAGGAGAGAACTGTCTGCCGGAGCGGAACGTCCACCCTGTCGCGGAGGTTTCGCCGCTCTCCCCTGAGGTTTTCGAAGGTCCGGGAGCGACTGTCGTCGTCATCGATTACGGACTGAAGCAGGGTATCCTCCGGGAACTGCTGAGAAGAGGATGCCGGGTGATAAAGCTCCCTCACTTGTCATCCAGGGAAGAGATCCTCTCGTGGGATCCGGACGGGGTTCTCCTGGGAAACGGTCCCGGAGATCCAGCTCTTCTTTTTCCAGAAATTGATGTTGTGACGTCGCTGCTTGGTGCTGTCCCCATTGGTGGAATATGTCTAGGGTTGCAGGTAGCGGCACTAGCTTCGGGGGCCTCGACCTTCAAGCTTCCTTTCGGACACAGGGGGGCAAACCACGCTGTTGTTGATATCAGGAGCGGCAGAGGGTTCGTTACGAGCCAGAACCACGGATACGCCGTTCTCGAAACGAGTCTGGAAAGTACCGGGCTGGAGATCACTCACCGAAATCTTGGCGACGGCAGTATCGAGGGTTTGCGAAACCTGGAGCAGCCCCTTGTAGCGGTCCAGTACCACCCCGAAGGTTCTCCGGGTCCCGGGGACGGAGAGGAGTTCTTCGAGGAATTTCTCTCGCTATGCGAAAGGGGCATGACCCGATGAAAGCAAAACCTCTTTCGGTGCTGGTTCTGGGTTCCGGGCCGATACGTATAGGGCAGGCGGCTGAGTTCGACTACTCCGGTAGCCAGGCCTGCAGGGCTCTCAGGGATCAGGGATGTCACTCGATCCTCCTGAACAGCAACCCCGCCACCATACAGACGGACACGGGTATGGCGGACGTTGTCTATATAAGACCACTCGAACCGGATGTGGTAGAGGAGATCGTCGCGGCGCACCGCCCGTTCGGCGTGATCGCGACCCTTGGAGGCCAGGTGGCGCTGAACCTCTGCGTGGAACTCCATAAGAGCGGTCTCTGGGACCGTTACGGGGTCGTGGTGCTTGGGACGTCCCCCGAGTCGATTCAGAGATCCGAGGGTAGAGAGGACTTCCGTCAGGCCATGCTGAAGATCGGGGAGCCGGTGATAGAGAGCGTCTGTGTCGACAACGTTGAGGGTGCATTGTCTTTTGCGGCGGATTCCCCGTATCCGCTGATAATAAGGCCCGACTACACTCTCGGAGGTACCGGCGGCGGGGTGGCCTCAGACATCGACTCCCTGAAGGAGCGGGTAGCCGAGGGTCTCCGCCTTTCACCCGTATCAAGGGTTCTGGTAGAGCGCTACCTCCAGGGATGGAGAGAGATAGAGCTCGAGGTCGTAAGGGACAATGCGGGGAACAGGCTCTGCGTCTGCGGCATGGAGAACGTCGACCCCATGGGCATCCACACCGGGGACAGCATAGTCGTAGCCCCGGTTCTGACGCTCTCGGACAGACAGTGGCAACGCCTCCGTTCCTCAGCCTTCAGGATAGTGGATGACCTGGATATCCGGGGAGCGTGCAATGTCCAGTTCGCCATCTCCCCCGATGCCGAAGAGTATGCTGTTATAGAGGTCAACCCAAGAGCCAGTCGCTCCAGCGCGCTTGCCAGCAAAGCGACCGGTTACCCCATTGCCAGGATCGCCGCAAGGATCGCTCTTGGCTCACTTCTTACGGAAATGGCCAACCCGGTCACTCACACGGGAAGTGCCCTCTCGGAACCGGCGCTGGATTATGTTGTCGTCAAGTTTCCCAGATGGCCCTTCGAAAAGTTTCCCGGGGCGGAGTACAGCGTCGGAACAAGGATGAAATCCACAGGCGAGGTTATGGCCATAGGTCTCACATTCATCGAGGCGACACTCAAGGCTGTCAGATCACTCGATCTTTCGGCGGGGATCCTCGACCACTTTGCCGGACACATGAGCGATCCCGAACTTGCCGAAGAGCTCACGGCACCAACGCATCGTCGTCTTTGGGCCATTCTGGAACTTCTCCGCCGTGGAGTTCCCAAAAACCTGATTTCCGAAAGATCCGGGATCCACCCGTTTTTCATAAGTCACTTCAAAGTAATTGCGGAAACCTTCGCTGAGCTCGAAAAGCAGGGACTTGAACCGGGTCTTTTGCGCCGGGTCAAGGAGATGGGCATTTCCGATTCCGATATCGCCTCTTCCCTGGGGATGGACTGGCATGATGTTTATCAGAAGAGGACCTCTCTCGGGATCGAACGGGGTTACCGTGAGGTAGATGGCTGTGCCGGCGAAACTCCCGCGGAGTCCGGCTACTATTACGGGACCTGCGGCGCTGGAGATGACGGAACGCTTCCCGATGTCCGTGAGGCTTTTGCTGTGATCGGGTCCGGCCCCATCCGGATAGGACAGGGTGTCGAATTTGACTACTGCTGCGTAAAGGCAGTGGAGGCCCTTAAAAGAATGGGAAAAAGAGCGGTCATGATAAACAATAACCCCGAGACGGTAAGCACGGATCACGACATGTCAGATGCCCTCTACTTTGAACCGCTGACTGTGGAAGATATACTTCCTGTCCTTGTCAGGGAAAGGGTTACGGCTGTTTTTGCCTCTTTCGGAGGACAGACCTCACTCAAGACAGGTCTTGCCCTTGAAGCCGAGGGGATCAGGATCCTGGGAAGCCCCTCATCCGTAGTCAGCGCCTCCGAGGATCGCGGCCTTTTTTCCGCCCTCATCGAACGCCTGGGGATCCTCCAGCCGTTGGGTTTTGCGGTTCAAAGGGTTGATGAGGGGCTGGAAAGAGCCTCCATGATAGGATATCCGGTCATGGTCAGACCGAGTTTTGTGATAGGCGGACTGGCGATGAGGGTAGTGAACACTCCCTCTGAACTTGGTTCGGTTCTTGCCATGGCGCTTGAGGCCGGAGACGGACAGTCGGTGCTTATCGACAGGTTCCTTCCAGGTGTCGAGTTCGAGGTGGATGTAATTTCCGATGGAGAGGAAGTAATGATACCCGGGATCTTCGAGCACCTTGACCCGGCCGGCGTACATTCAGGAGATTCTGTCGCCATTTTTCCGGATGTTTCGCTCTCGCCTTCAAGGCGCGAACAGATTGCTGAAATATCGCGGCGGATAGCGATAGCTCTCGGGGTCAGGGGGCTGCTCAATATTCAGTTCATTCTGTCGGGGGATGATTTTTACGTGATAGAAGCCAACCCCCGGGCCAGCAGGACCGTCCCGACGACGGCGA
>WOYI011146696.1_pt1 | contig 30586 bp, 37 predicted proteins | sample 6423411 | NCBI WGS metagenome assembly WOYI01 (sample SAMN13441803, study PRJNA592873) | oil field metagenome | biome: oil field; feature: oil-well bore; material: oil-contaminated soil; isolation source: oil-contaminated soil from oil-well borehole | place: Germany: Wietze | collected 2016-10-18 ...
ATCTAAGAGTTACCCCTTAACTTCTTATATTAGAAAAAAAATATACCAATTTTCAAATTGCCATTTTAAGAAAAAAATTGTAAAAGTGAAGACTTTTCAAAGTTTCTTTTTATGGAAATTACATTAAACTAAAAAAATTACACTAAACTATATTGGAGAAACTAACGATGATTAAATGTATTTCATGCGGGGCAGAGTACGGCCTCGACGAGATAATTTACACCTGCAGGGAGTGTGATTCTATTCTGGAAGTGGTGATGGAACCAGATGTACCCAGAGATATATTCGAGTGCAGAAGAAACACCATGTGGAAGTATAAGGAATTCATGCCCGTGGATGAGACCAGGATAATTTCACTCCAGGAGGGAGGAACCCCCTTCATCAAATGTGACCGATTAGGAGAAGAGCTAGGTGTGAACCTCCATGTGAAAGTGGAAGGATCCAACCCAACCGGAAGCTTCAAGGACCGGGGAATGAGTGTAGGTATAACTAAGGCTGTTGAACTGGGTGTGGACACTGTAGGCTGCGCCTCCACAGGTAATACCTCGGCTTCACTGGCGGCTTACGCTGCAAGGGCTGGGTTGAAATGTATAGTGCTTTTACCCTCCGGGAAGGTGGCCCTGGGTAAACTGGCCCAGGCCATGTTTCACGGAGCAGAAGTCCTATCAGTAAACGGTAACTTTGACGAAGCCCTGGAGGCAGTGACTACCCTGGCACTTGAGGGTGAACTTTACCTTTTAAACTCCATAAACCCCTACAGGTTGGAGGGTCAAAAGTCCATTGGCTTTGAGATAGTCGATGATCTGGGATGGAGGTCTCCGGACCGGATTATCTTACCGGTGGGTAACGCCGGGAACATATCCGCCATCTGGAAGGGTATTCGTGAATTCTATGAGGCCGGGTTCATTGAGGACCTGCCCCGGATGACTGGTATACAGGCAGAGGGGGCCTGCCCCATAACTAATGCCGTTCGAAAAGGTGCAGAAGAAATCATACCAGTGGAGAACCCGGAAACCGTGGCCACGGCCATCAGAATCGGTGCCCCAGTAAGCGCCCTTAAAGCACTCCGTGCTATCTATGATTCGGATGGAACTTCAGATACCGTGACCGATGAAGAGATACTGGACGCCCAGAAATTACTGGCCAGAACTGAGGGAATTGGTGTGGAACCGGCCAGTGCTTCATCCATCGCTGGCCTCCGCAAGCTGGTGGAATCTGGTGAAATAGATAACGGAGAAGATGTGGTATGCATCGTAACCGGACATCTTTTAAAAGACCCCAACACTGCAATTAATGCCTGTAAGGAACCGGTTAGTATCGAAGCAAATATAGAATCCCTAAAAAATGTTTTAAAGGATGTGTAACCCATTTCTTACTGGACTTCTTTTTGAGAAAATTTAACTCTATCTATTTTTTTTTAAAATTTGAACTTTATCTATATTCTAATTTTTTCAATGTGACTTTTTATTTTATGATTCTTCATTAAGTGGCGCAAATGAATATGGATCACCAGTAAGTGTCTAAATATCATTACAGATCACCAAATAATCACTGAAATATACGATAAATATATATAAGAGTAGTACAACAGAGTATAATAACAAATATACAAAAATGAGGTGATATTATGGCTGAATTACCAATAGCTCCAATTGGAAGAATTATTAAAAACGCCGGTGCAGAAAGAGTTAGTGACGACGCTAGAGAAGCTCTAGCCAAAGCATTAGAAGAACAGGGTGAAATAATAGCTGGAGAAGCTGTTAAACTCGCAAAACACGCTGGCCGAAAAACCGTTAAAGCTTCTGACGTAGAATTATCCGTCAAAAGACTCTAAACAGTTTTTCCTACTCTTTTTTCTTTTTTAAATTCCTTTTTTATTTGTGTCACTAATTTTATTTTCGTTGCATCTCCTCTCGTTTGCTTTGTGAAATCTTAAATAGTAATTCCACTAAAATGTTACAAAATTACCCATTTAATGGGAGGTGTAGTTTTTTTGAACCCAAAATACTTAACAACGTGTATTTTATACATTCTTTGCATTATGGCCATAATGGCCGGGACTAGTTTTGCAGCTGATATTAATGTTACGGTTAATGAATCATTCAACATAACATTATCCAGCAATCCATCTACAGGTTACTCGTGGCATGCTGATTACGATAAAACCTATTTAGAATTGGTTGATGATATTTTCCAGCCAGGTAGCGGTATAGGGGCTCCTGGTAATCGTACATTCGTTTTCCAGGCACTACAACCGGGTGAAACCAGTATCAATTTCACATACCAGGGACCTGGAGGAGACATCGCTAACACCACGACTTACAGTGTGTTAATTGCTGGAATTATCCCTGTTAATAACACCACTAATAACACCACCAACGTTACCCCATCAACAGATACTGTACCCATGCAGGACACTGGGATTCCAATGGTTGTATTAACTGCAGGTGTTCTATTCCTGACTGCTGGTGTAATCGCGTCTAAGAGAAAATAAAACGCATATAATTTTTAAAACCTTTTTTTATTATTCTTATTTTACCACAATCTTAACTAACAGTAATCCCCCCACCAACAAAGTATATATATCATCGTTACTAAACATTCGAATGCTAATTTTGAACCTAACTATATATTGTATTTCGTGTTTTAAAATTAGAATCAATAGACTGTATTTAATCAAAAACTAAATACGCTCTATTAAAGTCATTTAACTGATCGCGCAACAAACTTTTATAGCAATAAATATAAAAGTAAGATCTGCCGATGGATGGTTAAAACCAGATGAAAAAGGAGGTAAAATAAATGGCAAAACCTATTTATGTTAAATTTGATGTACCAAAGGAAATAGCAGATAAAGCCTATGAGGCTTTAGAGATTGCAAGAGACACAGGAAAAATTGGTAAAGGAACCAATGAAGTAACCAAAGCAATAGAAAGAGGAAACGCTCTTTTAGTGTTTATTGCAGAGGACATCGACCCACCAGAGATAGCAGCTCATCTCCCGGTACTTGCAGATGAAAAAGAGATACCTTACGTCTACCTTCCCACCAAAGATGAGTTAGGAGAAGCCGCAGGCTTAAACGTAGGAACAGCATCTGCCTGCATAACCGATGCCGGAGAAGCAGATGAACTGGTAACTGAAGTGGTGGAGAAAGTCGAAGAACTTAAAAATTAATCATTAAAAGTTAATAAGCCCTAAAGGGATAACTTTCCTATTTTTAATCGAAGGTGATTTTATATGGACGATGGAACTCCTGCCGAAGTAATTGAAGTATTAAAAAGAACCGGCATGACCGGAGAAGTAATGCAGGTAAAATGCAAGATACTGGAAGGAAGAGACAAGGGTAGGATACTTACCAGAAACGTTATGGGAGCCATAAGAGAAGGCGACGTTTTAATGTTGCTGGATACCATACGGGAAGCTAAGGAAATCCGTACACCCTAAATGTAAAGGTGTATTATCATGAGAACATGTTCATTCTGCGGAGAAGAAATGGAAGATGGTACCGGCAAGATGTACGTCAAAAAGGACGGTACAGTATACTTTTTCTGCAGCAGTAAATGTGAAAAAAACAGGATCAAACTCAACAGAGTTCCCAGAAAGGTTAAGTGGGTAAAAAAGTAACAGGGTAGAAATATGAAGGAAAAGAGCTTTCTGATGCTTAAACCAGACGCAGTTAAGAGGAAACTCGCCGGTAAAATCATAACCAGACTGGAAGAAAAGGGACTGAAGATAGTCGCCGCCCGGATGCTCATCATAGACAATGACCTGGCAAAGGAACACTACGGCGAGCACAAAGAAAAACCATTCTTCAAAGACCTGGTGGACTACATAACCTCAGGACCGGTACTGGCCATGGTAATTGAAGGCAACGAATGTATAAGTCTTATCAGAAAAATAGTAGGCGCCACCAATCCTAAAGAAGCAGATTTAGGAACTATCAGGGGTGACTACGCCATTGACACTGGCAGGAATATCATACACGCCTCAGATTCCCCAGGATCAGCCGAGCGAGAGATTGCCTTGTTCTTCAGTGAAGATGAAATCTGCAGCTACACCCTGCCAGATGAAGAACTCATCTATGAAGAACCTTAAACCCCACTATTTTTTTTACGAAACTCACCCCTTTCTTATTTTAAGGAATATTATTCAGGGAACGAATCAATTTCTAATAGAACATATCTATTCGGAGGAACACGATTAATTTGAAGATGAGATCACCCATAGTCTCTGTTTTAGGTCATGTCGACCACGGGAAAACCACCCTGCTGGACTTCATCAGAGGCAGTGCCATAGCCCAGAAGGAAGCAGGGGGCATAACCCAGCACATAGGTGCCACAGAGATACCCATGGAAGTGATTGAAAATATCACCGGTGCCTTCATCCAGAAACTGGATATCAAGGATAAGATGCCCGGCCTGTTCTTTATAGACACCCCGGGGCACGAAGCATTCACCACCCTACGTAAAAGGGGAGGTGCACTGGCTGATCTGGCCATATTGATCGTGGACATAAACGAAGGATTCAAGCCACAGACCTATGAAGCATTAAACATCCTTAAAATGTATAAAACACCCTTCATAGTGGCGGGGAATAAGATCGATAGAATCTATGGATGGGAAGTCCACCAGGACTCCACTTTCATGAAATCATACCATGAACAGGCCAAAAGTGTGCAGGAAAAACTGGACACCAGCATCTATGAACTGGTGGGAATCCTCCACGGTGAAGGGTTCGAATCAGAAAGGTTTGATCGGGTTAGTAACTTCGCCAAACAGGTAAGCATCATCCCCATGAGCGCCAAGACAGGTGAAGGAATAGCGGAACTTTTAACCATGCTCATGGGCCTGGCCCAGCAGTACCTGCAGAAACAGCTGCAGATAGAAACCGATTCCCCGGCTAAAGGGACGGTACTGGAGATTAAAGAGGAAACAGGATTGGGGGTAACCCTGGACGTGGTGATCTACGATGGGATACTCCGTAAAAATGATGTCATCGCACTGACAACCATAGATGATGTTATAACCACCAAGATACGCTCACTCTTAAAGCCAAGGCCACTGGAGGAGATCCGGGAGTCCAAGAAGAAGTTCCAGAAGGTGGATGAAGTGGTGGCTGCCGCTGGTGTAAAAATTGTAGCTCCTAAAATCGAAAACGTCATCTCCGGATCACCCCTGAGAGTGGCTAAAGCCGACTTCGAAGAGGTGAAAGAGGAGATACTCCAGGAGATCGAAAGCATCAAGATCGACACCCGGGAGATGGGTGTCCTGGTGAAGGCAGATACCCTGGGATCCCTGGAAGCACTGGTAAACATGCTCAAGGACCTAGAGGTGCCAATTAGAACTGCTGATATCGGCGACATCTCCCGGAGGGATGTGGTCAACGCGTCCATCGTGAAGAAGGAAGATCCCATGCACGGGGTTATCCTAGCCTTCAACGTGAAGGTGCTGCCCAGTGCAGCAGAGGAACTCAAGAACCTGGAGGTAAAGCTCTTCTCTGCTGATGTGATCTACCAGCTCACCGAGGACTACGAGGAGTGGCTCAAGGCAGCCGAAGAACGCAGGCGGGAACAGTGGCTGGAGGCCATAATACACCCCGCAAAAATAAGGATAATCCCTAAACTAGTCTTCAGGTACAGTAAACCAGCTATAGCCGGTATAGAAGTCCTGGGCGGCACGGTGAAGAAGGATTACAGTCTGATGCGTGGAGATGGCACCCCCATAGGTAAAGTGGAGAGTATGCAGGATAAAGGTGACAACCTGAAATCAGCTTCTAAAGGTTCGAAAGTGGCCATGGCCATAAAGGGAGCTGTATTCGACCGTGACTTTGAGGAGGGGGAAACCTTATACGTTAACATCCCGGAAAAACATTATAAGATACTGGAAACAGAGCTTAAAGGAAAATTGAGTGAAGATGAACTGGATATACTCCAGGAAATAGTGGATATAAAAAGGAAGGAAGATCCCTCCTGGGGAATACTTTAATTGATTCCAAAATTAGAATGCATTTAAAAAATTTAAAATTTATAATATTAGATTATTATACATTTAATAACAGATAAATAAGAGTTAAGAAAAAGCAATTAAATGGAGGAAATAAATTGGCATTTAAATTAGTTATTTCAGAAGGTAAAGACAGCCAACAGATAGAAGTTTCTGCAGCCGAGTCCAAACAGTTACTGGGACTTAAAATTGGTGAGGAATTTGACGCTTCTAATTTAGGTTTAAACGGATACACCCTGAAAATTAGCGGGGGAAGTGATAAAAACGGTTTCCCCATGAAAAAGGATGTTGAAGGGCCTAGAAGGATAAAAAGCCTGCTTTCAGGCGGTACTGGATTTAAACCCAAGAGGGACGGACAGCGCAGAAGAAAGACCGTCCGTGGAAACACCATATCTGATGATATCGTGCAGGTCAGTACCGTGATTAGTAAGAAGGGTAAAAAGAGTATCGATGAACTTTTACAAGCTGACGAGGAGTAAATTCTGGGGGTAAGTTTTGAAAACACAGTCTGAAATTAACATTGGTCTGGTAGGTCACGTTGACCATGGTAAAACAACATTAACCAAGGCATTATCCGGTATATGGACCGATACCCATAGTGAAGAAACTAAAAGAGGTATCTCCATCCGTTTAGGGTATGCTGATATCACCTTCCGCAGGTGTACCAATTGCCCCTCTCCCCAGTGCTTCACCACCGCCCTGGTATGCGAACACTGCGGCGAGGAAACACAGGTTCTCAGAAAAGTCTCATTCGTAGATTCCCCTGGACACGAAACACTCATGGCTACCATGCTCTCTGGTGCCGCTATAATGGACGGTGCCGTGCTGGTTATAGCCGCTAACGAACCCTGCCCCCAACCCCAAACCAAGGAACACCTCATGGCTTTAGATGTTATTGGGGTTAACGAGGTGATAGTGGTACAGAATAAGATAGACATCGTGAGCCGTGAACGTGCCGTGGAAAGTTACCAGGAAATACAGGACTTCATCAAGGGCACCTGCGCCGAAGACGCCCCCATCATTCCGGTCTCTGCCCAGCAGGGAGCTAACATTGACATATTAATTGAAGTTATACAGGAAAGGATAAAAACACCCCGAAGGTCCCTTAGAAAATCCCCACGCATGTTCGTTGCCCGTTCCTTTGACATAAACAAACCAGGCAGCCAGCCAGAAGCTATGGTGGGAGGGGTCATCGGAGGATCCCTCGTACAGGGAAAATTTAAAGTGGGTGATGAAATCGAGATAAAACCAGGAGTGCAGATTAAAAAGAAGGGTCAAAGTGAGTGGACCAGTCTTACTTCTGAAATTGTCGGCCTAGTCGGTGCTGGAGAGAACGTGGATGAGATCGGTCCGGGAGGGCTTATCGGTGTGGCCACCAAACTCGACCCGGCTTTAACCAAGGCAGACTCCCTATCTGGTTCTGTAGCCGGTAAACCAGGCACACTCCCACCGGTGATATACGAGTTCACCATGAAACCCCACCTCCTGGAACGGGTGGTTGGTACCAAGGAAGAAAAGCGTGTGGAACCCATTAAATCCTCGGAACCGTTGATGATTAATATCGGAACCTCCACCACCATTGGAGTGGTGACCAGCGCCCGTAAAGACGTGGTGGATGTGAAACTCAAACTACCAGTCTGCGCAGATGAAGGTCAAAGAGTAGCCCTGAGCAGGAGAGTAGGGGCCAGATGGAGGTTGATTGGATATGGAATCATCAAATGAAGCTATACTTGATGCAAATTTTTAATGATGGCCGCCCAGTTCAATCTGGACGTGGCTGGCCAGCTTCACGAGCTCATACCCCACTATAAGTATACGGTCCCCAGTTTCATAATAAAGGAACTCGAAAATATCAGGGAAAGAAACCGGGGCAAAACCAGGACCGCTGCTTCAACCGCCCTTAAAATCGCGGGTTTAAAACCTTTAACCATAAAAGAGATCCCCCTGCTCGAGGGGGAAAGGGTGGATGATGCCCTGCTCCGGATATCACGGGTGTTATGCACCAATGACCGGGAGCTTAGAAGGAGAGCCCGCAAGCTTGAAATACCTGTTATCTACCTCCGGCAGAGGAAATACCTGGGTGTGGATGGGTATTTATAAAGTTTGTATAAAAAACTTTTAAAAATTAATAATGACATAGTAGATAATATCTAATCATTCAAATTCAATGGTTAATGTTAAGGAGGAAAGGATAATGAATCTCTGGAAAGGAATACCAACCGGACCATCCACCCCGGAAGTAGTATATGCTGTGGTGGAAATCCCTAAGGGGTCAAGGAACAAATATGAATATGATAAGGATAAAGAGGCATTTGCACTCGACCGGGTACTGTACTCACCATTCCATTACCCTGCTGAATACGGTATTATACCCCGGAGTCTCTGGGATGACGGAGACCCCATGGACATCCTGGTTATAATGGACGAACCCACTTTCCCGGGATGCGTAATCGACGCCCGGCCCATCGGTGTTATGAGGATGATTGACGGTGGAGATAGCGACGATAAAATCCTGGCCGTACCTGTAAACGACGTCCGTTACAAGGATGTTGAAGATATAAGCGATGTGCCGGAATCACTCTTAAATGAAATCAGCCATTTCTTCGAGGACTACAAGAAACTCGAAGGGAAGAAAACTGAAGTTAAGGGATGGGACGATGCACAAGCAGCACGTGAAGCCATAAACCATTCAGTGGAATTATATAAAGAGAAACACACATTCGACAAAGAATTCGAGCAATTATCAAGCGAATTAGATAAAAATGTTAAAGAATTTGAAGCTTACCTTAGATCCAAAGGATTAGATGATAAGGTTAATGAATTTAAAGATTACCTTAAAAAAATGTAAATTATATAAAATTTAGTTTAAAACAATAATTTTGCTTAGTTAAAAGAGGGATTTAGTTTGTATTTAATATCCAAAATCGAAGACACGGTTAGAATCCCACCCAGCCGGTTTGATGAACCCATAAGAGATATTGCCGCTGAAGTTTTAAATGAAAACTACGTGGGTAAGATCGATAAGAAACTGGGACTCATGGTCACCGTTAAAGAAATAGAAGAAATCGGTACTGGAAAAGTGATAATGGGTGACGGAGCAGCCTATCATGACGTAATATTCACCGCTCTATTCTTCAAACCGGAACTGCATGAAGTGGTGGAGGGAGAGGTAATAGAGATAACAGAATTCGGTGCCTTCATACGCATCGGACCAGTAGATGGACTGGTGCACGTATCACAGGTCACAGATGACTACATAAACTACGACGCCAAAAGAGGAGCCCTGCTTGGTAAAGAATCCAAGAAAAGCCTGGAAGAAGGTAACAAGGTTCGGGCACGAATCGTGGCCCTGTCACTTAAGGGTAAATCTTCAAAGGAAACCAAGATCGGACTCACCATGAGACAGCCCGGCCTGGGCAGATTCGAATGGATAGAAGAAGAGAAACAGAAAGGTAAAGATAAAGGCAAACCCAAAGGTAAAGGCAAACCCAAAGGTAAAGGAAAAAGTAAAGGAAGGAAGAAATAGATATGGTTACCAAAGCATGTACCCAATGTCATAGGCTCATGGAAGAGGACAGATGCGCCATCTGCAATGTATCCAGCTCCCGGAACTGGAGTGGATTTCTCATCATAGTTGATCCAGAAAAATCAGATATAGCCAAGGAATTAGGTATAACCTTACCTGGAGAATACGCCCTGAGGGTTAGATAGTGTTAATATTAAAAGAGGAAGAACGAGGAGCATTTAAGAAACCTTTTGGAGAAATTTATTCCTCAGTAGCAGAGATAAAGAAAACTCTGGAAAAATATAAAAACAATCACCAACTTATCATTTCCATTGGAGATGCCACAACATCAAACCTCATTAACACTGGTATAACACCGGGTATTGGCATCATAGACCATCGGATTGAAAGAAAAGAAACAGAAAAGGATGATGAATTAAGTTACTTTCACGCTCTATTAAACGCAGCAAACCCACCAGGAACCATCACCGAAGAGCTCTTGGATGCCATCATCAAGGCATATGAGCTTAACAAGACCGGAAATAAAGTCCTGATAATAGTGGATGGTGAAGAAGACCTGGCGGTACTGCCCTGCGTGATCACCGCCCCACCTGGAACGGTTGTGCTTTACGGCCAGCCAGGAGAGGGTGTGGTGTTATGTGAAGTTGATAGATTCAAAGATATAGCCGAAGAATTTATGGATAAATTTAAAGGAGACCTACCATGGAAATCAATATAACCCAGAAAACAGAAAACCCACTGTTAGACAGGACCGAAATAGAATTTGACTGCACCTACCAGGGTGAATCAACACCCAAAATCTTAGATGTCAAGAACAAACTGGTGGCAGTTTTAGATGCAGATAAGAACCTGCTGGTAGTGGACAAACTGAAACCACAGTTTGGAGAAGGAAAGGCCGTAGGATATGCTAAAGTCTACGATTCAGCAGAGAGCCTGTCTTCCACTGAGAGGAAGCACATCCTGGAAAAAAACCAGGAACCAGTCAAGGAAGAAGCTGAAGAGGAAGAAGTTGAGGCTGAATCTGAAGAAGAAGCTGAAGGATAATTACATTTACAAACAAAGATACTGTTCCCCTAAAAAACCCATTAAGGAGGAAATACGATGAAGAAATGCGAACTCTACGAGGTTAAAGATAACAAAATCATCAGAAAAAACCCGGAATGTGTCCGTTGCTCACACGGAGTCTTCATGGCTGACCATGGAGACCGTTACGCCTGTGGTAAATGCGGATACACTGAATGGAAGACTAAAGATAAAAAAACTTAAAATTTTTTTACTTCTTTTTAACTTTTTAAAATAACAACGTCGAGGCGGTTGCAAATGAATCTGAGGTCAGGAAGGTTAAAAGGTAAGATGACCAGTGATGCTGCGCAATTCACCTCATCCCTTGATTTTGACCAGAGAATATTTCTAGCGGACATTCAATGCAATTTAGCCCATACCACCATGCTGAAGGAGCAGGGCATCATACCCGAAGACGATGCAGACCAAATTCTCCAGGCACTAAATGAACTGGAGGAAGAAGGAATCGATGCACTGGATATAGATCCCTCAGTTGAAGACATCCATATGGCCTTAGAAAACTATGTCACCTCTAAGGTAGGTGAAGTGGCCGGCTTCATGCATACCGGTAAATCCAGAAACGACCAGGTGGCCACGGATCTCAGACTGGTGCTCCGGGAAGAGCTTTCCACCATTCAGGCCCATCTATTGAAATTCATTTCTGGCATACTGGACCTGGCAGATAGACATACCGAGACTGTGATGGTGGGATACACCCACCTGCAGCATGCACAGCCCACCACCTTTGCACATCACCTGTTATCTTACGCTTATGCACTTAAACGGGACTATGAAAGGGTAAAAGATGCTTACAAGCGGGTGGATATGTGCCCCTTAGGTTCAGCGGCACTTACCACTACCAGCTTTCCCATCGACCGGAAAAGGACCTGTGAATTACTGGGATTCTCCAAGATACTCAAAAATTCCATAGATGGTGTAAGCTCCCGGGACTTCATATCCGAAACCGTATCTTCCCTATCTATTTTATGTATCACCCTTTCTAAAATTTGTGAGGAGCTCATAATCTGGAGCACCTACGAGTTTGGTTTAATTGAGATTGCCGGGGAATATTCCAGCACATCCTCCATCATGCCCCAGAAGAAGAACCCCGATGTGGCGGAGATCGCCCGGGCCAAATGCGCCGGAGTCTACGGTGAACTGGTGGCTATATTAACTATTCTCAAATCATTACCCCAGAGTTACAACCGGGACTTACAGGAGGTAACCCCACACCTGTGGAGTGCTGTAGACAGCAGTCATTCACTTTTAAACATCACCGCAGATATGCTATCCACCACCGAATTCAACCAGGAACGAGGGGAGGAGCTGGCTGAAGCTAACTTTTCCACTGCTACTGAACTGGCTGATCTAATGGTGAAAGAGAAAAAACTACCCTTCCGGGTGGCCCACCAGATAGTGGGCCGAACTGTGAGTAAAGCCATCGAGGAGGGGCTTAAACCATCGGACATCAACCCAAAGTACATCGATATGGTAGCCCAGGAGTTAACCGGTGAAAACCTTAAACTGGACGGAAAACTGGTTAAAAATGCGTTAGACCCGAAAAAGGTTGTTCGCACCCGTAATGTTATCGGTGGACCTGCACCGGAGATGGTGGAGGAAGCTATCTCCAATTTGAGGGAATTTGTGGATCGTGAGATTAAATAATTTGACCATCCATAACAAATAATGGACTGTTTTTCTACTGTAGACTTTAATATGGGAATGTCTTTTTATGACGCGAAATCTAATGGAAGAACTCCACAAGGAATATGAAGGTATTCAGAGAATAGAAAAGGAAGAAAGAGCCTTAATTATTTACGCAGATGATGATACCCTCTGGAAGATCCTGGAAGACTACCGGGACGAGTTCAACATGGAGTTGGAAGCAGGGACTGGGGTGGAGCATTTTATAAGGGTTGTTATCTGAAAGAAGTTTATTTATTTCACTCCCTTTCCTTCATATTTTTTTCCGTACCTCTTCTGCCAATTCCTCATCCTCCAGAACCACCGGACCCTGATATCCACAATTGTAACAATGCCACAGAGACCATAATAATGGATTAATCCATTTTATATTGGTTGAACCACAGTTGGGACACTATTTAGCTCTAATTTTCATTAAACATCCCTTTATCGCAATATTTATATATGAACTTTTACATATAATACAATATGAGAGACCAAACCACCAAAGAAATCATAGGTATAGTTGCCATAATAATTGGTATCTTGATTATTGTGTACCCTGCTTTATTAGGCTGGCTTGTCGGAATTTTCCTGGTTATTTACGGAGTTCTGGAATTAATAATGATGCCCAAAGGATCGTAAAGACCCACTATTTCACATTTACACCAAATGAACTGGAACCGAATATTAATACATTACACCCAATTTTAACGATGGAAATCCCTAATCCTTCTTATTTCTACATAAACTCATAACCATATCCAGTGCCTCGCCAGGCTCCAGTATCCCTGCCCTAGTTTCTCTGAGCACTCTCTGTACCGAAAAACGGCTCATATAGTTGTACCTCTTTTTAACCTCCGCCAACAAGGGACAACCATATCCACCAGTGGATATCACCCCATACTCCCCGGCTAATGCTTTAGTTTCACCTTTGGTAGCGGAGAGCATAGCCGGTAAGCTGATCCTTAAAACATCCCCCCTATAAACAGATGATTGGGCTCCGGTTGCCAGTAAATCTCCAAATATCAAAAAGAGTACCCCTTCTTTTTGCGCATAGTCCAGTATGGTTTCCTCTATTACCTTGGAGCACCTACCACAGGGATGATACCTCCCCTCCAGGGCACCATCTATCACCGGGGACATATCAGCATCCAGGTAACGGTGTTCTACATCCAACTTTCCAGTGATTGTCTCCACCCTATCCCGGAGATATTTCGGTAAAATGATATCCCCAGGGTTAACAGTAACTGCCAGGGGATGGAAACCCATCTTCTCAGCCACAATCAATGAAAAACTGCTGTCCACCCCTCCAGATAAGGCAACCATTGCTTTATGGTGTTTAGACTTTGAATATCCGCTGAAATCTTCCAAAATACTCTTTAAATTGTACGGTTGTTCTATCCTATTTTCAAGTAGTTTTGAAAGATTATCTAGGGGTAAACGAATCTTGTCATCAAAATCTCTCTTTACTTCTCCCAGTCTCTTGAGTGCCAATTCCATCCGGTATTTACGTAAAAGAATATCTGAATAGGCTTCTACATGGATGTGATCTACCTTCAACTCTTCTTTGAGTTTCCCTACCACCCATCCACCTTTACCTATCACTAAAGATTTCTCAGGCCGGTCGGATGCTATGATGAGCAGTTCTGACTTTTTTGCATCGAATATAACATCAGTTATATCTGGTGTTAAGTTTTCGTGGCCTATTTCCCTCCGGATCTGGGAAATAGCAGTGAGTATTTCCTCTTTTTCCATGGATTTCATCCTTTAGTCTTGAATATCTCTTCCTTTTGAGTTCTTCTTGTTTAAGAATCTCTCTGGTAGATCCAGATACTTCCCATCTTCGCAATCACATGATAACCTGGTATCTCCCATTTAGGATCGGTGAGGGCGTCTATATAGTAGTCTGCCTCGTTGTCCAGTAGAAATCTGCTGAATGCTTCTGGATCTGGGTACAGGCGGGGGACTGCAAATTTAACTTCCTTTTTAAGGGACCAGGTGACTGCCGGGTCGTAGTCTGAGAATATGTTTTTATCATGGTAGCTGGGGTCGTACTGGGTGAGCCAGTCACTGGAGTTTTGTATGTAGTAACCGTAGCCGTGTTTAGGTGTGTGGCCTACATGGACCGCTACCGTGGACACCAACAGTATGATGGCCACGATGAGATAAACATGCTCCGATTTTATCTTTTTAAAACTTATACGGGAATTGTATTTCTCGATCACAGTACTTAAACCTAAAATGATGAAGTAAGCCAGTGCAGGGGTCATGGTGATGAAGTAACGGTCTACCTTAAGGGGGATTATACTGTGGAATATGAAAAAGGCTGCAAACCAGGATAGAAATAGGAAATCCATCTCCAATTTTTCATCAGCACCTTTAAACAGCCTGTATCCTGTAAATAGAGCTGCTAAAAATATCAGCTCCGTGATTAAATAGGATGAGTAGAAGAAGCTCAAGGCTCCCAGACATAATAAGACAACCAGTATCAGAGAGTGTATAATTGTACTCTTCCCATCAGAATCCATATTTCCAATTTTTTTCTTAAATATCTGGTAGAGATAAATCCCCAATCCTAATATAACGATGATAATTAATATGTAAGCTAGTATAGATGGAAATCCCTGTGAAGGATTCTGTATCTCATGGTAAACACCTTGTAGAGGGCCAACGGATATGTAGTTAAGCAGGTTGTTCAGGAAATATAACTTATCTGGGTTATAACCTAAATCATTAACCGCGCCACTGGCGCCCATCACCGTAGAGGTGAACAGGTTGATGAGAGGGTCGAGGTTACCCAGTTTATTGTACAAATAAGCCATAAATGGTACGATGAGGGCTAAACTACCCAATACACCTATGATTATCTTTTTAAAATTCTGCAGAAGATTATCGTTTATCAAGAGGTACAGGAATATGGGGAAGACCAGCATAACCGAGGTGTACCTGGCCAGGAAAGCCACCATCAGCAGGGGAAATACCAGGTATAGGCATCTGGAATCTTTCCTCACACCCAGAACCAGCAAATATATAGTCCATATGGAAAATGCGACTCCCGGGATATCTATAGCCCCGGAGACTGCCCAGGTAAATATCAGTGGAAATGATAAGAAAATTAAAGACCCGGAGAAACTCTGGATTTCATTAAACCGCTGCCTGAACAGCAAGTAAAGCCCGGCCACTGCAAAGATGAGTAGTACAGCGTCCAGTATGAATAGTGCGTTGGCTGATATATATCCCGCCCGGAAAACCAGGGAGGTTAAAAAAGGCATTAAGGGGGATAGATAAATAACGCTCAAATTAGCAACTGGTATCCCTGCGAAGATCAGTGCGTTGTTCAGATAAACAAAGACATCGTAGTAAGGCACTCCAATGTGAATCTGTTTATAGAATAGATAGACAATGATTAGTCCTGTGATTAAAAGTAGAATGAACAATGGTTTTTTTGAGAGTTTCCGGATGCTGTACATAATGTCACCCTTAAAAGAAATGGAGATAGGATTATATGGATTTGTTCATATTTATATTCATTTTATATCTTAAATCATATGGATAAATTCAGGCCTTTGAGATAAAAGGAGGAACTTGGTGAAGGAAAAAAAGCACCTCCCTACTTGACCCATTGCGTGCCATGAAGTACCGCTCCATTGCCACCATTGGTATGTCAAATTGCCTTTATAACTTTGGATTCTTCGCTCTTTTAGCATACGCTCCCCTGGCACTGGGATTAACTCCCTTAACCATGGGAGTTATATTCTTAGGATGGGGTGTCCTCCTGGCGCGTACCTCCTACTTCATGTCTCCTAAACTGAAAGTAAGGTTTTAGGGCAACTAAATCCCTGTATGCGCTGTTATCCATGTTTATAGTTGTCCTCCTTATAATGGGTATCTGAACATTCAATATCTGGGTTATGGCTACCTGTATCATCTTATCAGGTGCGTTATTTGGGAATCTCAATGGGCTATATACCGATGCTGTTATGGATGCATCACCATTTGAAGCATCAACAACTTCCTCAGCATTCAGTTTCATGCGAATGATAGGGGGAGCCATTGTTCCAGTTACAGCCAGAATACTGGGTCAAATATTTTCACCCCACACTCCCTTCATAGTGGGAGGCGGCTTTGTTCTGGGTGCTATCATACTCATATTTCTAAATCGCGACTATGCTTTTAAGCCTGTTGAAATTTTAGAGGAAAAACCAGAAACAACCACTTTAAAAGTAAAAGACTTCATGGTTCCCGATGTAATCTTCATAAAACCAGAAGCCACCGTTAAAGAACTGTTGAACCTACTAACCCAACATCATATCAGCGGAGTCCCCGTGGTGGATAACCAGAATAAGATAGTGGGAATGGCCAGTGATGGTGATATCATCCGCTATTTAAACCCAAAGGAATGATCCTGCAATGATTTCATCTACGATATATTCATTGAAGAAGGAGAAACAGAACAGGAAGTTTTAAAGGAATAAATACAAGAGTGGATTAAGTTGATGCATAAGGAGCCCATTTTACACAGTGAAGGAGGATGATACCTTTGAAAAGGCCATCCACACCCTATCCCAGCACCAGCACCACTTTAAACAGCTTTCAGTGTTAGATGCCCAGGATAAAGTTACAGGCATAATCAGTAGAGGGGATATAAACAACAACTTAATTAAAATATTAAATATTAAATATTATTCCAGAAATGAAATAGTTAAAGTAAAAATAACATCCATAAAATGAATAACATTTACTACCTGGTGAAATTATGAGTAACGAAGATCAAAAAGAATTCGATAAGGAACTAATAGAAGCACTAGAAACCACTGAAGAATATAAAACATGGCAAGAATCATTATTCGCCATCATAGGGTATGCAAACAGTGAAAACCCTGATGATAAAGAGTTTGTAAGGGAATTAATGGCAGACCATCTCATTGCCAGTATCGAATTACAGGATGGTCTGGAGACTGCAAAATTTAAAGCCAGTAAAAAGCTGAATGATGATATGATGTTGGACTACAGTGGACAGTGAATCCTTTAAATATTTTTTTATTTGAAACTAAAGTCAAAAAAATTAATTTACCGGGTGAATACACCCATTAATTCTCCCTGGTCCAGTATATGCCCTTCCATGGCACTTAACAGTTCATCCTTCCCTATCAGTGGCGGTAGATCCAGTTTATTATCCAGTGCATAGATCCTGAAGTAGTATCTGTGGGTTCCCTTGGGTGGGCAGGGTCCATTGTATCCCACCAGGCCATAACTGTTTAATCCATGCTTGGAACCATCGTCCATTAATTCTCTACCCTTCACATGTTCGGGTAAACTTCTGGTATCAGCTGGCAGGTTGAATATTACCCAGTGGACGAATATACCGCTTGGAGCATCTGGATCATCAAAAATAAGGGCAATGCTTTCTGTCCCTTCAGGTATACCCTCCCATTCGAGTGGTGGGGATATATTAACATCGTTACAGCTGTATCTTACCGGTATGGGTTCTCCCTCGTTGAATACGGGGCTTGTAATTTTTATAGCCATTTCTTTACTCTCCCATTTTTTAAACAAATCCAGCTTTTATATATCTTCTTTTCAAGATAATAATTTTTCATTTCAATTAATAAAATGATAAATTGGTTTTTATAATAGAACCACCAAATAATTTTAATGATTAATTTACACTTATTTTGGTGATGAATTTTGACTAGAATATCAATATTGGATCGTGATCGTTGTCAGCCCAAGAAATGCAACTACGTATGCATAGAATACTGCCCCGGAGTCCGAATGGAAGAAGACACCATCACCATTGACCCTAAAACCAAGAAACCCCTAATATCCGAGGAACTTTGCCAGGGGTGTGGTATCTGTACCAACCGCTGCCCCTTCCAGGCGGTGAGCATAATCAACCTGCCGGAAGCTCTGGATGAGCCCATCCACCGTTACGGGCAGAACATGTTCGAATTATTCGGACTGCCCACTATCAGAGAAGAAGCCGTGGTAGGAATGCTCGGACCCAACGGGATCGGTAAATCCACCATAATCCGAATATTATCCGGTGAACTGAAGCCCAACCTGGGAAACTACGAGAAAGAGGTCTTCTGGGAGGACATAATAAACTTCTTCAAGGGCTCACAGATGCAGAGTTACTTCACCAGATTATCCCAGGGGGAAATCAAGGTGGTGCACAAGCCACAGATGATTGATCTCCTACCAAAATTCGTTAAAGGCTCGGTAAGCGACTTACTCCAGGGAGTTAATGAAAGAGATGCTTTAGAGGGTGTCACTGATATCCTGGAACTTAAACTCATCATGGACCGGAACATCAAAAATCTGAGTGGGGGAGAGTTGCAGCGGGTGGCTATAGCCGCTGCTGTCCTGCGAGAAGCAGATTTCTACTACTTCGACGAACCCACCAGCTGGCTGGATGTGTATCAGAGACTGAATGCAGTTAAAGTTATCCGGGAACTGACAGAGATTGGTAAAGCTGTCATGGTGATCGAACACGACCTGGCTGCCCTGGATGCCATATCAGACTACGTGCACATACTCTACGGAGAACCAGGAGCTTATGGGGTTGTCTCACAACTACGGGGAGTCCGTGTAGGGATAAACACCTACATCAACGGTTTCCTGAAGGAAGAGAACGTCAGATTCCGTAAGCAACCCATAGTCTTCGAGGTAAGACCCCCAACCAGTGAAGTGGACACCGAAGAACTTACTGAGTACAGTGATCTTAAAAAATCCTATAAAGAATTTTCATTAAATGTGGAAAGCGGTATAGTACATCACGATGAAATCATCACCGCCTTCGGACCCAACGGTATCGGTAAAACCACCTATGCCAAGATGCTCGCCGGTGTGACCAAACCAGATTCAGGGAAAATCAATAAAAAGGTTAAAGTATCCTATAAACCTCAGTACCTGGCCTCTGATTTCTCCGGTACGGTGCAGGAACTCCTTATAACCACTGCCCCTAATTACGGGACTAACCTCTTTAAAACCGAGATAATCCGTCCTTTCTCCCTGGAGGAGTTGATGGATAAGGAAGTTCAGGAGCTGAGTGGTGGGGAACTCCAGAGGGTCTCGGTGGCTTTAACCTTGGCCCAGGAAGCAGACATCTACCTTTTCGATGAACCCACTGCCTTTTTAGATGTGGAACAAAGGCTAACAGCAGCAAAGGCAATAAAAAGAGTGGTTGAAAGCCGTAACTGCGCATCTATAATCCTGGACCACGACATAGTCTTCATTGATTACATCTCTGACCGGGCCATGGTATTCTATGGTGAACCCGGGGTAGAGGGACATGCCAGCGCACCAATGAATCTGCGATCAGCCATGAATCGCTTCCTATCCAATGTGGGTATCACCTTCCGCCGGGATAAGGAAACCAAACGACCAAGGGTAAATAAGACTGGAAGCTATCTTGATCGGGAGCAGAAGGAGAAGGGCGAGTATTATTATTTGGATACATAATACTAGTGTTTAAATATTTGGGTTCAATTTTGCCCTCGTCAATTTCGATGTAGCTGTTTTGCTCGTCTTTGGGTAGTTCATCGATCCATGAGCCTGTGTTAGCTACTTTTTTTGGCTTCGTTTATAAATGGCCGGTGTGTATGTCCAAAAATGAGTGTTTCGTGTGGTTTCATACCTAATAGAGCATACTTTCCAGTGGTAAGTGAGAATTCATCTACTTCTTCTATTTCCCTTTTATGGGGTAATTTATTCATATCCTTAATGAATGTACGTTTTTTACTGAAGTATTGTTTTATATCCCGGATTTTACTTAAAAATCCTCCTGTTTCGTCTTTATTGTAGCACATTTCCTTGCTGAATTGTTCGTACATCTGAAGGCTTGCGGGAAATTCCCATAAAATGGCTTCCATCTCGTATCCATAGATGAAAAAGAAGCTCTCACCACCATCCTCCGGTCGCAGATATTTACTAATTATTCCCTCATATCCGTGGTTGTATTTCTTGTTTAAGTCCAAAATATAATAGTCATGATTCCCCGCGACGTAGTAGATATTTTTAGCTTTTAAATCATTCAATTTTGCCATTATTTCATCATTTTCTTTTATTAAATCGGCATTGTTACGTCTCCAAAAATCATAGATATATCCTAATAGAATTAAGTGATCTACTTCAGTATTTTGATAGTGGTCTAAAAAATCTACAATCGCATCTAGGTTGCACCGCTTATAACCTAAATGCCAGTCTGATACTGCGAGAAGCATTACTTTATTATATGATTATATGGTTGATTCAACTACTTAAATGTTACAATTTACTAACTTCAAAAATTTAGAGAATTTACTGATAACGATCAAACTTTAAAAAAATTGAAAACTATTATTCCCTCCGCAAAGCATCCATCCCCTCTACGAAACACTCTGCGAAGTATTTCACGTATTCGGTGGGTATGGAGTAGCTGACACGGAGATACCTGTGCCCGAATAGTTTGCTGGTGTAGGTTCCTTCCCGGGTAAATATCCCTCTTTCCAGAAGGTAGTCTGCGAGTTCTGGTGGTTTTACACCGGTCTCATAGAGGTCTATTACCATCATGTTAGCGTCTGATGGGTAGACTGGTAAGTATGCTCCTTCTACCTGGTCTACTGCTTGTTTGATGTATTTCTGGTTGGACCTGGTGGTTTCTTTGATCCGGTCGAGCCATTCGTATTTGGAGTTAACCGCGGCTATGGCTCCTTTCTGGGCCACCACATTGGTTCCTAAATCGTTTATGAGTATGGTGCGGACGGAGTTTATGATGTCTGGGCTGGCGATCATGGCCCCAATTCTTAGGCCGGCCATTCCATATATTTTGGAGAAGCTGTATATGGTGATGGCGTGTTCTGGTGCGCGCTTGGCTGCGAGACAGTGCTCCCTTGCAAAATCTCGGTAGGTGATGTCATGAAGCAGGTAGATGTCATTTTCTTCTGCTATTTCTGCAAACTCCTTTATCTCTTCCTTGGTGTAGGATGTTCCCAGTGGGTTTAGCGGGTCGATGAGTAGTATGAGTTTGGTGTTCTCATCCATGTTCTCCCGGGCGAGTTGTGGTGTGAGCTTGTATCCGCATTCCTCGTTGTAGATGGGTATTGATCTCACTTCCCCGAATCTGCTGGAGAAATTATCGATGATCAGGTATCCTGGATCACATGTTAAGGTGTTATTTTCGGGTTCCAGTACGTTGTTACAGGCCAAGTAGAGTGATTCTGTACCTCCCGCTGTTATCAGGGAATCGAAACCATGGGTGAGTCCCAGGTCTTCCTGGATCAGGTCTTTCAGTTCAGGGAATCCTTCTGGTGGGGGATACTTAGCGTAGTCACCCCTTTTTATACTGCTGAGCATGGCCTCCATTATACCATCTTTATCATGAAGATGGTTGGTGTTCTGGCCCATCCAGATCATGTCCTGGTCATTATATACGTAATTAAAAAAGTCGTTCGGACTATCAAAGCCCTTTGGTACGCTCTTTACCTCTCTAGCATACTTTTTCCGTGAAATCATAGTTATCACAACGTAACTTGTTAAACAAATAAAATCAGCAACAGGAAGTTAATGAACCGATTTTAATTTCGATAGTAAATTATTCCTATTTTTAATCACCACTTAATTTAAAATTTACTCTTTGATGAGTCATAAAAGTCCTTCATTTACTATTTTGAAACGGGACTTAAGACCTTCAGGCCGACTTCTATGACGCTTTAAAATAGCATAACGCTCGCCGTTGGCATCTCCCCGGGTGAGTTCCACGGTGACCTTGCTTTTGTACTTGAGTATTGTCCCGCCTACCGGGGCTACCAGGCCAGTGTTTCCTTCATCTCCGAAAATCGGATAGATCTGATTGGTTATCACCACAGCGATATGGTGTTTTCTGGCTATTCTAATTAGAAGGCCCATTTGCTGGCTAAGCTCCTGGTTCATCTGGGATAAATCACCCTCTCTAAGCCGGTAAAGGGCTACTGCAGAGTCAAGGATCACCAGATCAACATCTTTTTCAGATTCCAGGAGGTTTTCCACCTTCCTTAAAACTTCATCCTGCTCCTGGAAGGTTTTTGGTTCAAATATCATTACATTACTGGCTATTCTATCAAATTCATCTCCAGTTATTTGTTTGAACCGTTCGATTGATAATCCCCCTTCTGTATCTATAAATATGGTTTTTTTCCCCTCTTTAACACATTGGACCATTAGGTTCAGGGCTATATTTGTTTTACCTGTGCCGGGAGGACCGTAAAATTGGGTTAAACATCCCTTTTCCACTCCTCCACCCATAATGGTATCTATAGAACAGTTTATAGGGATCTTACTGCTATCATTTATTTCATTTAGAATTTTCAATTTAATCCTCTAAAAATTTGATTGCTAATATTATTATGTTATTTAGTATTTAATTATCCGCTCTTTTAGTCTTATGGTTAATTTCACCTTTATGGTTAATTTCACCGATATATTCTGTTCAATTTTCTCCATCAGAAATATTTATATGCAAGCAAGTACATACTTACTGAGCATGGATGGAGATAGGTGCACCATAGACAACCATAACGAGGGAACCACCATAAAAACGGTCAAAGATAGAATCCTAGATGCTGCCATGGTAACTTTCTCAAAATATGGTTTTAGTGGCGCTACAACAATTAAAATAGCTGAAAAGGCAGGAGTAAACGAAATAACAATATTTCGGAAATTCAAATCCAAAGAAAATCTCTTAAAAACAGTTATTCGGAAAAATCAAAGTGAAATTCTGGAGACACTGGATTACATCCTCTGCATGGAAAAAAGCGCAGATGTTGAAGATTGCATAAGAACACTTGGAATCACCCTGAACCAATTCCTGGATGAAAGAATGGATTTTGTTTTCATGATGGCTACAGAAGGAAGAAAAAGACCGGAGATAATGGATTTATTCACCCAATTTAGAATGAAACTAATTGGACACTTAAGTGAATATTTCCGGGAGCAGATGAACCAGGAAAACATACGGAAATTGGATCCAGACCTATTAGCTATGACTTTATTCAATTTTATTTTTAGCAAAAGCCTATTAGTGAAAATACTCAATGATAACCTCATAAAAGACGATTTAGAAATATATGGGGAATATACCGACATCCTTATGAGGGGAATAGCACTCTAAGAGATTTTTAATTTTTAATGTAAGGATTTTATCAATAAAAAAAGGAGGGTTTTGTATGTCAACTGTGACACAATCTACCCAAACAGGCCATCAAAATGGTCTGAATATTGGTGATATGATTACTACATTTAAAGGTATTGCAGATAATCCTGTATCTAAATATCTCCTGAGCCGTACTCTGGATTACTGTAAGGCTGATGGAGCTAACCGTTTAGAGGTTTGTCTGGACCTTTACCTTGGAAATAGAGAAACCGCTTGTAGAAAATGTAAGATAGTTTCCAAATTTGTTAACTACATTATCAACACAGGAGCTTCCAGTTTCGGAGTTTCACAGGAAGAACTCAAAACAACCATGGAGGATAAATACTGGGCCAAAGGATTAAGCAGTGTAATTAAGGGTATCGCTATTTTTGGAGTTAAGAAACCCTTCACTCCCGGGGCACCCTTTCAGATAGTCTGGAACTTGAGCCGGGCCTGTAACATGAAATGTGTGCACTGCTATGAAAATGCGGGAAGGAAGGATGAAGACGAATTAAACACCCAGCAGATTTATGATGGTCTGGAAACAATGGCTAAAGCTGGTGTGACCTCCATCGCCTTCTCCGGGGGAGAACCCACCATACACCCCCATATACTGGACTTCATTGATAAAACCAACGAGCTGGGAATGTTTGCAGCCATGGCCACCAACGGCTACACCCTTTCTAAGGAGGGAGTGTGTGAAAAATTCGTGGAAAATGGCCTTCAATTTGTCCAGATAAGTGTGGACGGCCTACAGGCGGAAACCCACGACTCATTTAGAGGTATAAATGGTGCCTGGGATAAGGCAATCCATGCTGTGGAAAACTGTGTAAACTACAACGATCTACTTGTGGAAGTAGCCACCACGGTTACAGAACATAACATCCAGGAGATACCAGAAATGATAGACTTCATGCGGGATAAAGGCGTCGACTGGTTCATGATCTACAACTTCATACCCACTGGAAATGGTGAAAATATTGTAAGCATGGATATTTCCCCCAAAAAACGGTTAAAACTACTGGAAACAGCCTATGATGAAAATGCAAAAGGTGAAATGCAGGTCCTCTCCACCGCGCCACAATACGCCATGGTAGCTGAATCACTGGTATCCAATGATAACCATGTAATTCCCACCCACTTCTACAATCCAGAATATGACGGATTCCTTATAAAGCAGTTGGCAGATTTTATAGGCGGTTGCGGTGCTGGAAGATTTTATATGAGCGTGGAACCCAACGGAGACTTATACCCCTGTGTCTTCTTCCCACATGACTCGGCGTTGAAACTGGGGAACCTGATGGAAGATGATTTTGAAGAGGTCTGGAAAGATAATCAATTACTGAGTAAACTCAGAAACAAAGAAATCCTGAAGGGCCACTGTGGTGACTGCGAGTCCCATAATATATGCGGAGGATGCAGAGCCCGGGCCTATAATTACTTCGGGGATATATTAGCACCCGATCCCGGTTGTATCAACAACAATAAGGAATGGAATAAAATTAGGAGTCAGTTGCCCAAAGAAACTAAACAACTTAACGATGGCAGCTTATTTATCGATTTAAATAGTAAATAAGAAAAAAAGTTAGATGATTATGATGGATACGTTATTAATCAACCCCTACGATGAAAATGCAGTGAAAAATGGACTTGGTTTTATAAGCCCACCCCTCAACCTCATGTACTTAGGCGGGGCCTTAGAAGAAGCTTCTTACAATGTCAAAATAGTGGATGATGACCTGGAACAACTGGGATACAATAAAATATGTAAAATACTGTCTAAAGAAGAGCCCTCACTAGTGGGCATCACCGCCACCACTTCCACCATTAAAAATGCCTTGGAATATGCTAAACTAGTTAAAAAAATTCTACCAGATTCTTTAACTGTTATAGGGGGCCCGCACCCCACTTTTATGTCTATTGAAACCTTAAAATCCTGTCCCGATCTGGATGTAGTGGTAATTGGTGAGGGTGAAAAAACCATGACGGAACTGGCCGGTTTATCCCTTGATGAAAACAACGGACATTTAACCAATGTTAAAGGAATAGCCTATCGAGATGATGATAATATAAAACTCAACCCTCCCCGAGAATTAATAAAGGATCTGGACTCTATCCCATTTCCGGCAAGACACCTGGTACCCTTTGAATCTTATGGAATAACCCAGGAAAAATCCAGTGATATGATAACCAGTCGTGGCTGTGTCTTCAACTGTAGTTACTGTTCATCCTCACTTATCATGGGTAAAAAATTCCGGACACGCAGCCCAGAAAATGTGGTAGATGAAATAGAATACTTAATAGATAGGTATAAAGTGGAAAACATAGCCTTTATGGATGATACCTTCATGCTCAATAAAAGAAGAGCAAAGACAATAGCAGATGAAATAAGAAAGAGGGGACTGGATATAGGATTTGTTGCTTCTTCAAGGGTTGATATGGTAAATAAAAGTCTAATAGAAAAACTCAGGAGTGCAGGTTTAATCACTCTTTATTATGGTGTTGAATCAGGGTCCCAGAGAATTTTAGACCTCATGAAAAAAGGTATAACCCTCAAACAGGCCGAAAATGCTGTAAAAGCGGCTAAAGATGTTGGAGTTGAAGTTTTAACCTCCTTTATCCTGGGATTTCCTGGTGAAACCCGGGAAGAGATGGATAAAACCATAGACTTTTCCATAAAGCTTGATGCAGACTACAGTCAGTTCTCTATACTAACGCCATTCCCGGGAACCTCCATATACCAAGAACTCAAGAAGAAGAAATTAATAGACACCGAGAACTGGAAGAAATATACCGTCCTGAAATCGGTTATCAAATATGAGGAACTGGGATTAAGTAAACAATTAGTGGAGAGGAAACTGGCCCAGGCCTATCTGAAATTTTATGCACGACCAAAATATTTGTTAAAACACCGTCATATGTTTAAAGTTATGCTGGGGACCATATATAGAAGTTTCATTGCACCTAAACTTAAAGGTGGAACTCCAAAGGGATGGTACAAGACATTTTCTAAGGAGAACGTTGCTGAAAATTCTAAATAAACCTGAATACTAAATAAACTTTACTAATAACCCCTTAATACACAGGTATAAGCCCGGGATTATCTCCAGTGATGCACTCCCCACCCCGGGAAGTTACTATGAACGTGTTTTCAATTCCCACCATCCCAATACCAGGTATTCCTTTTTTGGGCTCCACGGCAAATACTATTCCTGCCTCTAATGGTTCGGTGAATTTCTCAGCGAGAACAGGTAATTCATCGATGAGTAGGCCTATTCCATGGCCCAGGAATTTCACCCTTCTTTTACCGAAGCCCATGAAATTTTCTTTAAAATCAGGTTCTAGTCCATCCATGATGGATGTGTAAATCTCCCCTGGAATTGCTCCCGGCTTTAACTGGGAGCTGATCTCATTTTGAATATCCACACACCGGTTATGAGCGTCTATGGCATGCTGGGGTAGGGACTGTCCGAACATGTAGGTCACGGTCTTATCTGTATTGTACCCGTCAAATCCACAACCCACATCCACAAATACCAGGTCCCCCTGATCTAATTTTCTCTCACGATTTCCGAAGACCGGCGCAGCAGGACTCAAGCCCAGATTTCCACTGGCTCCATCAAAGTAGCTGGGATAGATGGAACTTTCACCAAATCCCACGTGTCCTAACACGATTTCGGTGTCGAACATTCCGAAACGGGTCAAACCATGGTGACCCTCATCAATTAAAACTTTAAAGAGCTCTGCTCCCAGATCAGCTTCGCTCATCCCTTCCCGGAGCATCCCTGGTACCAGGTCCTCCAAGACGTGCTGGTGAATCTTACCAGATTTCCTCATTAGATTTAATTCATACTCACTTTTAACAGACCTTACCTTCCCAATGGGAATATCTACCGGTTTAAAATTCTTAAAGGAGAAGTGTTTGGAAAATCTCTGATACAAAGCCAGTGGGACGGCTTCTGCTTCCAGGTAAACAGTTTCTGGAAGTTTAGTTATGTCCTGAGTTGCGTCTCTATAGCTGTTCATGTGACGTATTTCCGGAAATAAAGATTCGTCCAACGCCCGCTCATAGCTTTTCCGTACCCAGAATACTGCTTCACCGTCCCGGGGGATGATTAACATCCCGTCCTGCATGGTACCGGTGAAATAGAACTGGTTGATCTTAGAGAAGATAACCGCCATCTCCCAGTTAGGGTTGGAAGAATCCATCACTGCTTTAAATCGTTCCATCCTATTTTCCAGTTCCTTTGAGGGTGTTTTGTTCATGTTTTATTACCTTCTAGTTGAAGATTTTGTTTATATTTTATCTAGTTAAATTTTAAAGTCCTTTACACCTTTCCGGATTACCTTCGGTGGCTGGGTTGTCCAGTCAATCACTGTGGAATGGGTTCCCCTGAGTTTTCCCCCGTCTATTATTAGGTCTACTGCATCTCCCAGTGATTCAGCTATCGCACTGGCAGACTCTGGTACTGGCTCACCGGATAGGTTTGCACTGGTGGAGGTTATGGGGAATTTCCGGCTAATTTCCCGGGAGATGAGGTTATCCGGTATCCTAACTCCTATTTTGTCCCCGCCGGCAGTCAGTAGTGGAGATACGTTCTCCTTTTTATTTAAGATTATGGTGAATGGGCCGGGTAAGAGTTCTTTAATCTTTTCTTCCCTCTCAAGTTGGGCTATTTTATCTATATCCTCAATTTTAGAGAGGCACACTGATAATGGTTTACTGTAATCCCTTCCTTTAATGGAATAAACCTTTTCTATTGCCGTATCACTAAATATATTGGCTCCCAAGCCGTAGATGGTGTCGGTGGGGTAGACCACAAGGCCATCGTCTTCCAGAATATTTACAGCCATTTCTACCTTCCGTTTTTCCGGGTTTTGGGGATCCATCCTGATTATTTTCATCCTATGTATATTTCAATCCCAAACTTATATCCTTTTAGAATTTTAATTAGATATTCATGCTGAATAAACTAAGGCCTTACGTCAAGATCATAATGGATCCCATTGCCGAGAGAATGAAGATCAACCCTAACATCATCACCGTGGCAGGCTTACTGGTGAGTCTGGTAGCTGCTTACATGTTTGCCAGGGGAGATTTACTACTGGGCGGAGTGTTCATTGCTTTAAGTGGTTTTGTGGATATGCTGGATGGTGCTATCGCCCGTAAAAATCAAACCAACACTCCCTTTGGTGGTGTCCTGGATTCCACCATGGACCGATTTGCAGATGCGTTTATCTTGATGGGAATTATCTATGGCGGTTTCGTTGATTGGTTTATAGGAATTTTAGCCCTGCTTGCCTCCTTCACAGTGAGCTACGTCCGGGCCCGGGCGGAATCAGAGGGTATTAAATGTGATGTGGGAATAGCGGAAAGGCCGGAACGTCTGGTAATCCTTATGGCCGGAGCGTTTTTAGGTTACTTCTTTAACCCATCTCTTATGTACTGTGCCGTGGTTATTGTGATGGTGTTAGGTTATTTAACGGTGCTCCAACGTTTATATCATTCCTGGAGGGAATTAAATACCAGGAAGAAGCTACTGTAAGAGTTGTAACAATTTGACGTGCCTCAAATTTTATTAAATTGTTGGTGGGATAGTATGGATGAAATTGAGAGGATTAAAAAGGATATGGAACTTTTCACAAAAAATATAAAAGAAGTTGAGTCCATAGAAGTTAATGCTAAAGAAGAAAAGATCATAGACATGGCTCGTAACTATTCCAATGACACCACCTTTTATCTGGAAAGAGAGGATAATTACACGGCATTTGGATGTATAACCTATGCACATGGCCTGCTTGATGCGGTGCGCCTGCTCCACCAGCTAATATAAGAAGTTCGAGCTTAAATAACTTAAAAAGTGGAAGTATGGTTAAGTTATTTAGAAAGGAATCACAAGTGGAAAAATATGGAAGAGACCATGTTGAAATTGTTTTTAACAGTGTGCTCAAACTAAAAGAGGTCATGTCCTGTTTCTATACCGTTGACTTTAAAGAAGTGGATAAGAAAGTAGTTGAACTTTCTAAACTGGAACACGATGCTGATAACGTCCGCAGGAAGATGGAACTGGAATTCTATAACGGCGCATTCCTCCCCTTTGATCGAGAAGACCGGATAGTTCTGGCGGAGCTGGTTGATGGCGTTTCGGATATGGCGGAGAGCACAGGTTTTTCTATCTGTCTGAGCAGAGTGGATTTCCCCATTAAGGGTAAGGGGGATTTTGAAGAGTTCATGGACAAAATTATCGAGACTGTTTCTGTTTTAAGAGAATGTATAGAGAGCTTGGACACTGATATGAGAGAGTCCATAGCTAAAGCTCATCAGGTGGAAGATCTGGAAGACGATGCAGATATCATAGAAAGGAAAATCACCAAAACACTGTACCAGTTATATAGAGAGGATAAAATAGATATATTAACCTTGATGGAACTCAGGGATATTACCAAGATGCTGGGAAACATTGTAGATCGGGCAGAGAACGCATCGGACCGTGCTCTTATTATCGCCACCAAGAGGAGGGGTTGAAAAATGATATATCACAGCAGTGAAAAATTGGAGAACGCAACTTCTGACCTTAAATTTCTTCTAAATAAGAATTATAACAAAAAGGCAGCCCTGGACTTTGTAGGAAACCATTACCTCCTGGATAAAGAGGAACGCAATTATCTGCAGAGAAAAGTCTACTCCACCGAGGCTTCCAGGGGCCGCAAAAGTAAGATCATACCTCTCAGCAAAATCAAGGGGAAAACCCTGTTTATTGATGGTTATAATGTGCTAATCACCGTGGAAAGTATCTGCAGCTCCGATGGGTTCATCGTAGTCTGTGATGACGGTGTCCTCCGAGATGTGAATGCTGTTTTCGGTAAATACAGGTGCAAAGAGGACACAGTGAATGCCTTAAACTCAGTCCTGGCCCTGGTCAAAATATACAAGCCCAGTGATGTGCAGGTTTTCTTTGATAGTCAGGTGAGTAGAAGTGGTGAACTGGCCAAGGTCACCGAGGATATAATGGAAAAACAGGGGATACAGGGAAGTGCTCATACGGCTCCCAATGTGGACTACCAGTTGATTACCCTATCCAAAGAAAGTGATGGTGTGGTGGCCACCAGCGACAGTGTGATTATGGATAAGGTGGATAACATACTGGATATACCCTGCTT
>WOYI011237680.1_pt1 | contig 30570 bp, 32 predicted proteins | sample 6423411 | NCBI WGS metagenome assembly WOYI01 (sample SAMN13441803, study PRJNA592873) | oil field metagenome | biome: oil field; feature: oil-well bore; material: oil-contaminated soil; isolation source: oil-contaminated soil from oil-well borehole | place: Germany: Wietze | collected 2016-10-18 ...
GAGTGATCAATCCCTAATGAGATTGGCAGGATGCATCATGATAAATATAAATGAGTGCAGAAGATGGGATACCAGTAACTTCCCGTGGACTCCACAGCAACTCGCTGACATTTATGATTCAAGATCCAGGATTTAAATTCCAAGAGGCCATCTTGGTTCATCGAAAACCGTTCTTGGAGTTTTAATCCCTTCCTTGATATCATGGTGGCAACAAGAAAGTCTCGGTGAATATCTGCCCCGCAAACTATTTCATTTTCCATGTTCATGTTACTCATTGCCTGATATGGGCAGATGCTGATCACTTGTGCGTGCACATTCACATACGCGTTCTAGGACGCATTTGGGCATACGCATGATCTTGGCTGGTTTTTTGACGGGATCATAGTCCCATAAAAAGGCACAGCCTTCACTGCACATATCAGGCTTGCCTATGATACGCCTGGTTTTTCATCTTTTGGGCATGATCCCTGCCTGTGGATCATGGTTGTTTTTTGCAATTCTGCAGAGCAGTAGGTCGTGCTCCACGATCAGGATGCTGTGGTGTCTCTCCCCCAGTTGGTCGGTTCACAGCAAGCGCTCTTTTCTATATGGAATCTGGATCTCAGTCAACAGCTCCTCCTCTGCCGTCTTGCACGGATCATTAAGGTACAGCTCCCGGATAGGTCCGGCTACCTCCAAACCGGCCCCGGCCATGTACTCGAAGACTGACTGGTAGGACTTGTGGAGTGTGGGATAGCTGCCCTTGTGGATCATCGAAAGCATTCTGGCAGCCGGCAGGCTCTTGACCTCGATTCTTGAACCTTCACCATCTACCTTTCCCGCAATGGGAAGGGCGACCTCGATGCTGACCTCCTTCTCCGACCAATCGGAGATAGCCTCGGCCTCAACGCTGACATGCTCGTCTCCTCTTTCTCTATCATTCAGCAAGGCCTCGATCCTCTTCAGCCGCAGCATCTCCAACCGGACAGCAGAGAGCCGCCCCTCCATGAGACTGTCAACAGTATCCCAATCGCCGCAAGCCTCAGCTTGCAGGTATGTCTTCAAGTCCTCAAGTGAGAAGCCAAGGCTGCAGATGGCTTTGATCTTCACCCCCAGTTCCATCTGGGAGGATGTGTAGTACCTATAGCCGGTGAAGGGGTCCCTTGCCTCCGGTACCCCCAGGATTTCCTTTCGGTCGTAGTAACGCAAGCGCCCTCTGGGATATCCTGGTGATGGCTGAGAACCTGGCTATCGGTATTCGATCGGCTGGCATTGCTGATTGATATGGTCCCGCCGGTAAATAAATAGGCTGGCAGTCTGCCCTGGCAAAAGGTTTGAAATGAACCCGACGAAATTAATGGCCGCAAAGCGTCTGCCCGCTCAGCAGATTCAATTGGGCGGCTGCTATCGCAGCCCTGGGGCAGCGATTCAATCTACCTTCATTTCCGTCTCTTCTGAAAGTGTGCAATTGAGCGCCATATCCCAGGCAGCAATGCGGCATCGCACATTCTGGCCTCTGTGCTTCTCAAGGTCGATCGCCACTCTTCCACCATTAAGATTGTCGAAGATCCGCTGCACTACAGTCCCATTCACCAGGAGATCGATCCTCGCAAGCTTGTGGATGCAGGGAGTGGGCTCAGATGCCGTGTATTCGAACACATAACCGGTGCCCTCTCTCTTGCAGGAGACTAATACGTCCACTGGGGCATTGAAGTCATCCTGGATCTTTGCATTTCCCCATCCATTCTCGAACGGATAACTCCCGGTCAAGCAGCCTGGATAGTGTTCGCGTAGCCATTGCTTGTGATTGGCAAACGCATCGAATCCCAACAGGTCGATGTGTGCAGGCTTATTAATCCCTATCCCATCCCGGAATGCTGATTCAAGGAGGGGAACCGAATCCAGCTGGTATCCGCAAAGAAGCGTCTCGACAGTATCGATTGCAACAGAATCGCTCGAACAGAGAATTGCGTTCACGAGGATAAAATCTGTCTTGGCATCCTTATCTTCCACTTTATTCGCCGGGCCGCTTCGGTTTCCCGTGAGTGCATCCATGATCACCAGGTCGAATCCTCTTGCACGGTTCATCGCACACAGGTAATCAAGGAACATGCGGATGTCCCCTGTACCGAATCCATATCCTGCATGCTCCTGTTTTTCAAGGAGGCCGAGCATCGATCCCCAGTGGAGTTTTAGTGCTCCTGTCGTGCCGCAAAATCCATGGCTTTTCAGAACGGGTATCCCTATATAAACATCGCAGTATTCTGCCTCACTCTGTGCCTGATCCTTTGTCCGCAGGAACTTGGGGAGCCAAACCTCACACCGTCCCAGTATTGGCTCATCGACAACAGTAAGGAACCGGTCTGACTTCTGGACGGAATCGAGGTTGACCAGCTCGGCCCCGGACCCTCCATCGAGAATACCATCGGCATCATAGTCGTAACAGATATCGTTTGCCTCAACGGAATTTCCTGCACTCCGCTGCAAACGGGCATAATAAAAACTTTGAGGATTATTTTTGTCGGATGGATTCTTCTCGGGAGTGAAGGTTGCGTCGATTACCTTCAGATCCGCACTGCCGTCAAATCCGATGATCTCTCGCACCTTTCCGGCAACATACCTTACGATCCTCGGATCCGATATGATACCTCTCCCTTTCTCGCCTGGAAGACCCTGGCTTGGCCCGACGACGTTGACCTTGATGACGACCCTGTCGCCCTTCTTGATGATCTCTGAAAGGCCTCGTGGGCCCAGCACCTGGGCGATAGCGTCATCGACAAGACGCGGTATCTCGTCGTCCGCAGGTTCCCTGGTCATGCATGAAAAACCCACAGTTGGCAGGGGATGATCTGGGAGAATTTTTCGCCTGGTGCTCGTATTGGCGTAAACTGCGGAAATGTCTGTCCCTTGCACACCGGAAACCTGGATTTGTCTCATGTCCGCGTTGATCTTTTCCCATCGACGGCTGATATCGCTGGAGTAATGGATGCCGACCGTGGGGGGTATCCTCTCATCAGGACAGGTGGAAGAGACCGAATTATCAGGGTTGTTCATAATAATAATCCTCAAGATTCAATTGGAACAGAATGATTAAATATCTTTCGACCATCAGTAATTCATCAATTGATCTTCATTGTGCCTTGCACTCAGTTTGCGAGTTATGTCTGGGCACCTGCCCGGGGATTGATGGTGGTGGATTAGAATGAACAACGGGAAACCCCAGCCGGACTCTCCGGCTCAACGGCAGTTGCAGTCCAATATCACGAAAAAAGCCCAGATCGACCTATCCATCGAAGTGGTCCTCCTGATAGTCGGAGGAGTCTTTTTTCTCCTATTTGGAGTGCTCCTTTTCCTGATCGATATAGGAGTGCTGCCCTACAGCGAGGGGAGCATGTACGGGATTTTCATGGTTCTCGTATCGATGCAGATCATCACAATGGGAAAGACGCCTTTTGGAGACGTCCTCCGCTCATGGCTGGTCGTAGTCATTGGGCTTTTAGCGGCGATGCTCGGGACCCTGGCCATCTTCTATCCTGTCCACCTGAGCGAGACGATCCGTATAATTGCAGGCTTAATAGTCTTGATCGCAGGAGCCGTGGGGATGCTGCAATTGTTCATTTCAGAGGATAAGGCCAGAGTGTGGATGAAGGTTCCCGGTATCCTCCAGCAACTGACGGTCGCCTGCGCCCTTGTATATGGAATCGAGATAGTATTAGGGGTTATCACTCTTCTTCCAGGCATCATGCCCAATCCGCTAACCGCAGTGTTTCTTCTCATCTTTGGGGCAAGCCTGCTCTTTCTTGCCCGGTGCATCCATATGGCAGCTCACCAATACCGCTCAACAGAAGGGAAGAGAGTGCTGGAGCCATCCACACCAAAAAGAGGGTTCTTCCTGTTAAAAGAGACATCTTTAACGGTGGGAAACTCCTTCAACATCTACCAGGGATCTCTCCTGATACTGCTCGGAATCCTGGTCCTATTAATGATTCTTGGAATAATACCCTCTTTTAATTCTGATGGCCAGCTGGGCCTTCTGCTGCTGCTGACCTCCCTGCAGTTGCTCGCCCTGGGAGAGTTCATGGGAAAAGAGATGAGCAGATCATGGCCAGCGATAGCTTTAGGGATACTGTTTGCTGCCATAGGATTTTTCTCTTGTATCGTTCCGGGAATCCTGACCGGTGTGATCCAGCCGCTCATCGGATTCCAGAACATCATCTCCGGAGTGCTGCTCCTTGCCACCAAGATCATCGGTCCAATGTTATATCAGATCAGCCATCCTCCTGCAGAACCGGTTGTCCTCCCCCCCATCGCCAAGCAACTAACCCTCGTGCTGACGGTAACCGGGATCGTGACCATCCTCTTTGGCATCAATATGCTTGCACCTCTGCTCCTCCCAGGCCTTTTCGGGATGGTCGCTTATGCCCTGCTCCTACCTCTTCTCATCATCATCATGGGATTAATGGTGCTGATTTTGGTCGCTATCACCCAGAAATTAAATGGTATGTCAGCGCCATCTCCATAACGCGTCTTTCTCGGTTAGACGACCCACTCACCGCTCCTGCGCTTGCGGGCCACATCGAGCAGATATGCGTCCGTACCCTCTGCGGCCTTGGGATTGAAGCAATTGGTGGCGCCTTCGACATCAGCATCATCGCCCAGCACGAGACGGTCTCTCCTCGCGACTCCTTCTAAGATTCTCTTCACCGACTGCTCGGCAGTCTGAGCGCCTTTCGGTGGCTCAATGCCGCCAGCTGCCCAGATACCAGTTTTCGTTGTGCCAGGCGTTGCCGAGGTGAAGCAGATATTCTCATCCCAATACTCATAACGAAGAGCCAGAGTTAAACCGTTCAATGCGGCTTTTGTCGCTGAATACATCGACTGCTGAGCCATGGGGGAAAACGCGATGCCTGATATCACATTTATGATATGGCCGCCGCCTTGTGCTCGCATGATCGGAATTGCGGCACGTATGCCGTAGACGGCGCTATAAAAGTTGATCGCAAAAGCCTTCTCCCAAGTCTCGTTGGTCTGTTCCTCAAATAGACCACTCAAACCCACTCCTGCGTTGTTGAAGAGGATATCTATACGCCCTTCGCCGAAGGCTGCAGATTTGGCGATCAAATCCTTTACGCTTTCCTCGCTGGTAACGTCACACATCAAGCCGAGCACTTTGCCCGGATATTCTCCTTCGAGCCGGGCTCTCTCCCGTTCGAGCTTCTCCTTATTGATGTCGGCCAGGATGACCTTGTTGGCGCTATAGGCCAGCATCGCCTCGCAGAGAGCCAGCCCAATTCCTGATGCGCCACCAGTAACGACAGCTACCTTGTTCTCATAGTACTTTTTCGTCTCACTCATTCTCTCTCCTCCCTTCGAAAATCGCTATTAGTATTGTCCATAACGCTGATGGCCCTTGCAGATGGTCGAGCGGTCGTAACGACCGGCGAACAGGTAGCTGAAGAGGTCATCCGATTCCTTTTCCTCGAATCTCGCCAGTGCATGCGTCCCTCGAACCCAGTTGGAATTGATGGAGTATGCGGCACCCAGTGGCTTGACGACGACCAGCTCCGACCATGGGTCGTCCAGCGACGGCTCCATCGAAATCGATTTTATGCTGGCAGCCTCCCAGCTCCTGTAGTCCGTAACGCTGTCGTATCCGAGGAGGGTGGCGTTTTGCAGGATCACATTGTCGTCTTTGCCCGAACAGATGTCGTATTTGAATAGAAAACAGTAGCCGTCTGCGCTCGCACCGGGGACGAGATCTGCGAATCCAGCCTCCATTAGCGGCTCGTTATAGCTTCCAATCTCTATCTCGGCCTCGAAGATGCGCCTGCCCTTTGCCTCTACCACTACGTGTGCGATATCGTCATTTCGCTCAACAACGATCTTCTCGCACATCTTCTTGGGAAGCCCCGACATCTCGCGACCGGAGAGCAGCCCCATCTGCGCGCCCGGCCCGCTCAGCTGCAGGTTGCAGAAATAAAGCCCGGTATGCTCTTTGAACCGAGCACCAAGTATTCCGATGCCGGCTTCCATATACCATGGGGCGAAAGTTGGTTCCCTGATGTTAACGAAGTAGGAGTAGACTTGAGGATGCTCGGGATCGATCAATTCCAGTTGCGGCGGCAGCACATGTCGCGCGACCTTTGGATCGGTCTCCCAGAAGATGTAGAGCCCTTCCTCCTCGTTCATCGCAGCTCCCTTCATAAAAGCGTTGAGCTTTTCTCGTTCGATGAAATAGCTTCCGTTTTTCATTACAGACCCTCTTTAGTTCTTCCATTCCGATTGTTGTCAGGATTCAAAGACGAATGCCCTACCATATGCTTCCTGTGTCGCCTCAAGAATCCTTCCTCCGCGGTTTGCGTCTCCAATGATATGCACCTGTGCAAAAACATCCTTGAAGGCCTTCACCACCTCTTTTCTGGGTTGGACTCCGAGCGCCAAGATGATAGTCTCGGCATTGACGAAGACCTTCTCGCCATCAGCCAAGCGCTCCAAGACAACTCCATCCTCGGCTATCTCCAAGGCCTTATGTCCGAGCATATAGGCCGGCCCATATTCTGAAAGCCGCCGTTTGATATCAATTAGGACCATGATGGGAACGCCCTGGCCGATTTCATGCAGCATATCGACAATCGTTGTCCGGTGCCCGGCCTTCAGCACAACCTCCGCAGTCTCAAGTCCGGTCATTCCCGAGCCGAGGATAATGCAATCGCCTTTGAGCTGGGCTTTTCCGATGAGCACATCCTCGGCAGTGACGACATTTTTTCCATCGATGCCAGGGATGGGCGGCATCGAGGCTATAGCGCCGCAGGCTACGAAAATCCCGCAGGGCGATAGGGCCTTGACCTTCTCGACAGTTGCCTCCTCACCCATCCGCAGCTCGATATCGCTCGCAGAAACCTGCGCAATCAATCCGTCCACTAGCCTTGTTATCTTTTCCTTGCCCACTCCCTTGTCGGCGATGTTCAGAGTGCCTCCTAAACGTTTTGCCGGATCGAAGAGCACGACATGAAACCCGCGTCTATCGAGAAGCAACGCTGCCTCGATGCCGGCAGGTCCACCACCAACGACCACGACCGTTCGCTCTTGGCCGTTGTGTTTTGGATTCTCGAACTCCCGCTCCCTTCCCAGTTTTGGATTTACTGCGCATTTGACGTGGCGTTGGCTCTCTATCTCCTGGAAGCAGGAGAGGCAGCCAATGCATTTGCGTATTGTCTGGGCCTTTCCCGCTTGGGCCTTGTTGCACCATTCCGGGTCTGCCAGATGCCCGCGGGCCACTCCGACGAAATCGCAGCACCCTTCGACAAGTATCTCTTCGGCTACATCGGGCTCCTTGATGTTGCAGACCGCTATGATCGGAATGTTCACGTGCTTCTTTATCTCAGCAGCCATATATCTCTTCCAACCCTGCTCGTAGGTGCCGGGCTCTATGCAGGCGCAGACCTCAGGGCTTCCTGGAATGGTGCAGCTCACATCGATGAAGTCGACTCCAGCCTCCTCCAAAACCTCGCAGATCCTGCAGCTTTCCTCGAGGTCATTCCCCTCTTTTCCCAGGAACTCCTCGACGGAAAGCCGTACGCCTATCGGGAAGTCGACTCCGCACTGCTCGCGGATGCCTCTGATAATATCAAGCAGAAAACGCATTCGGTTCTTTAAGCTGCCACCGTAGTCGTCAGTTCGTTTGTTCAGATATGGCGAAAGAAAGCTGTTGATCAAATAGCCGTGTGCACCATGCAGCAGGACGCCGTCAGCGCCTGCCATCTTGGTGAACAATGCACCGGAGATGAAGGCGGATTCGATTTTCGCTATTTCTTCAACCTCGAGTGCGCGTGGTGTCTCATGAGCGGCAGGTGATTTGACTGCCGATGCTGCGACTATGGGCTCGCCGCCGATGGCAGAAGATCCCTGGCCACCCGGGTGGTGGAGCTGGATGAATATCTTTGTGCCGTACTTGTGCACGACATCCACGAGGCGTGCCAATCCAGCAACGTCAGCGAGGTTTCGCGCTGCCAGCTGGCAGGTCATGGCCGCTCCTGCACCATCGAGCACACGGCAGAGCTCACTCTCGATGAGACCGACACCACCTTTAGCCCGCGCCTCATAGTAGGCTATGATGTCGTCGTTGACGCCTCCCCCTGGCGCTGCAATTACCGTACCCATCGGCGTCATCACAACCCGGTTCTTGATCTCGACCCGACCAATGCGCCCCGTGCTGAACAGTCTCCCGTACATATGCTTCAACACCCATCGTGGAAATTATTGAGCATTTTGCGATGAAGAATTGGCATGCTGTCTTGGTTCTGTGAGCTATTCGAGGCTAATTCTCGAAATTTTGTAATCTGCATCATGACATAATCCATTATATGTTCTTCAATTCATCATAGATTAGCTTGTCGATTAATATTAGGAATCGGACACTGAATAGGCAGGCGCACGTTGGCGAGCAGATGGCTGCGATGCGAAAAGTTGTTGCAGCTTGGGCCTCCTAAAGCTAAGTTTCATTGATATGTACCCTGGGATTATGCTGGCGAGCTGGGCATAGTGCTCAACCGGACGGCTGATCCCACCAAGATGGCTGAGGAATTATTCGCTAGAGTTATGGGGATGATCTGACCGTGAATGTCACTGAGATCATTGAGCACTGGATGGGGTGGTGTCCAAAGAAGCAGAGAGCGAAGATGGTTTCGGGAGCTGTTTTTCTATCTGGGGAGATGTCCATGAAAACACAAAAGGGAATCAGCAGCAGGATAAAAGGCATAGCAGTAGTCGTACTGGTATTGGTTGCAGCTCTGGCTGGAATGCGTTTGGAGTTTGGCAGCTTGCAGTCACCAGACTGGATCCTGAGAGACAGCAAGGCAGTAGAAGGCTACCAGTGGATGGCCAACAACACCGAGAGCGATGCCACTGAGCGTTCCAGTCAATCAGACTTCCGGAACGGGACCATACCCAAGCAAGGAGACCATCTTCACCAGAATGGTCGGCGGCGAGGAAATCGAAGGATTCTCCAAGTCGTTTGACAACGGGCGGATGAGGATTTATAAAGGCAAAGCCAAATGAATCATTCGACCTTATATCCCGCTGCCTCCACCGCTCGCCTGAAGTCCTGCTCGGACAGCTTTGCGGAATCGTACTCCACGCAGGCGGTCTTCTGTCCCAGATCGACCCTGGCACTGCTGACGCCCTCAAGCCTAAAAAATTAAAATAGCACTCCTTTGGGTTCGAAGATCAGGGTTACAGGACGGCCTGAGAGCTGGGCGGTCAGCCATGGGTCAAGGCCTGTATTCTCTGCTGTCTGCTGGCCGTTCCCTGCATCGCTATTTATGATGATGGGCGTGCTATTGGCGGCATAATATGGATAGTACCGTGATGGTGCATATCCTGGTGGGTAGATTGTGCCATTATAAATCTCAAAGCCCTTTGGCGCGCTCCCCCAGTTCCAGAGATTATTGCGAGTCTCCTCGATTTTCGGCTCTTCGCCGTGCTCTTTCAGCCATGAGGCCCCGTAATCTCCTCCCACATCCAGAAAAGACTGAGCTGATTGTGGGAAGATGATCATAAGGCTAATGCAGATCATTGTTGCCAGCATCGTCTTCATATGCACATCCCTTCAATTCTTTTCATGATTTCAATAAATTGCTGTCTTAATACCCCATGTGGTTCATTCTCAATATCTCGATGGTCCTGGCATTCCTGGAATCGGGTGCCTGCGGGATTTTTTTGGGAGCAGATCCCCACATGGAGAGGTTAGCATAGGCGGTCCCATTGGTGACATTGGTGGTGTTCATAATATCTTTAAGGAGCATTTCCCCCTCATGGCCTGAGATATCCATGGACTGCGCGCTTTGCGTAAGGTTGATGGTCTTATTCTCATCTGAGGCGGAAAGGGATGAATTGTTGGCAAGGTTGTCGGATAGCTCTGCCAATAGCATATCGCCTTTAGTGCCACTGATATTTATTGGTGATCTGCTCTCCGCAAAGAGGACAAGGACCATCAATATGGCTAGAATTAAAATCGTGCACTTCATATATCCCAAAAGGTCTGATTCATCGCCGGCTTAAATATGCTTTGCTGCCCGTTTGCAATATAGATCTGGGAAATCATGCTAATGCCGCAAGATTGATAACGTTGTGAGTAGAAACTCATATGAGTCAGCAAAAGGGGGCTGCAAACAAAGCCTTATATCGATTAATCGCAAAGAATGTTTCGGATCAAGGGATGAAAGATGTCTGATGAAGAAAAATCCACTGCAAAGCAATCCTCGCCTCAATTCATACCCAAATTAAAGGGCAAAAGGGTATTGATCCGGCTGACCTCCGGAGGTCAGCCGGTTACTGGGACCATTGAGTCATTCAACTCATATGAGATCCTGCTCCAGACTGCAAAGGGGGAGCTACTGGTATTCAAGCATGCTATTGCCACCATCGAGGTCGTGGACGAGCCCAGAGGGTATAGGCCTGCAGTCTGATGACGATAGCAGCAGACATCTGCAAATAGAATCATCCTCTCCTATTTTTTTAACAGGTCATCTTTTTTTGTCTTCTTGCCAGCCACCTCTCCAGCCAGCTTGCTGCAAATAGAATCACCGCAGAGGCCGTCATGCCTAGCAGTGGATAGCTCTGGCCGAGAATGATGGCAATGAACCCTCCTCCTGCAATGGCCGAGAGAGCTCCATTGCATGTAAGCCCGAGTCTATCTTTACAGAATCCGGCGAGCACAGGCACGAGAAGGCCGCTGGTGAATACTGTATAGGCGATGAGCAGGGTTTTGATGATATCGGGATTGGAGACTGCAAGAATTAGAGCAGATGCTCCAATTGCCACTACTGCTATCCTGGAGACCTTCATCATATGGTCCTGAGTGGCGTTTGGATCTGTGTTGCTCCTCATCCTCCTGTATACCTCTCCATAAATATCGAAGGTGAGGATGGATGTGGCAGTCATGAGGCAGGTATCGGCTGAGGACATAAAGGTAGCCAGGAGAGCAGCGGCCACCAAGCCCACAATCGCCGGCGAGAGGAGCCCTGCCATCAGGGATGGAATCGCCTGCTCTGGGGTGATTGTCGGATAGAGATATCTGGAGAATATTCCCAATGAGGTGATCAGGAATGCCAGGGGTATCAGGAGGATCGCGGAAATGAATGCAGACGCCTTTGCCTCTTTTGAGCTGCGGGAGGAGAAGATGTGCGAATACATATCCGGGCCAATAAGGTAAGCTGAACCTACGACCAAAATCATGGAGATCACTTCCCAGCAATTCATTTCAGCAGATGTGGGAAAGCTCAGATGGATGAGGGACAAGGGTCCCGCGGACTTCAAGGCTTGCCAGAAAAGGACTATCATTCCAAAAATTATTATCAGGATCTGAAACATGTCAGTTCTTATGACGGAAACTTTTCCTCCATATGCAGTGTAGAGAACGAATACTATGGTGCAGGCAACCATGTAATGGGATATATCCCCACCAAAGACCGCTAAAAGGATATTTCCCGAAGCTATGATCTGAACGGCGATCACGCCTATCCAGGAAATGGCAATGAGAATAGATGCAGCAGCCCTTGCTCTCTCCCCCCAGAAGGAGCCGACAAGCTGGGGCAGAGTGCTACATCCAGTGGCTCTTATCTTTTCAGCCAGAAGAACAGACAGCAACAGCATACCTATTGTGCCCGAGAGCAGCCACCAGGAACCGGGAAGCCCCCGGCTGTATCCCAGGCCAGCCATTCCTATGGTTGTGGAGGCTCCCATTATCGTTGCACAAAAGGTGCCTGTGAGGGCTATGGTCCCCTGGTTCTTGCCAGCAAGATGGAAGTCCACCAGCCCTTTCAATCGATGGCGCCAAGTTCCTATGATAAAAATGGCCAGCATGTAAACTGCTATCGCTATGACCGCGTGATTCGTAAATCCTCCTGGAAATCATATGGCTGATTATGTCTCTTGTATTGCATTCCGGGACAATGTGGGACTGCAGTTATAAGGCTGGTCATCTTTCTGGATCTCTTGGGTGGAGTTCTGCCGGAAGAAATTTAAATATCTTGCGCGTAGTTGTCATTCAAAATTATCGTGGATGGTGAAAACAATGAAAAAATTCGGAATGGCTGTGCTGATCATGCTGATGGCGGCATTGTCGCTGACCGCGATTGCTTATTCATTGGACGGCGTTGAATATCGGCCTGCTGAAAAAGCGATGGAGAATCTCTTCAACAAGGGTATTGGCGGTCCATGGGTGGGCGGGGACCCATTCGCATCCGACATCTTCAAGTCCGATGGGACCCAGATGGGCCAAAAGCAGATGACTTCAATCCAGTTCCCACTTTCAAGCTGCCAGCTGATGGGATACTTAAAGACTGATAGCGGACTGATAATCGCTTCCGACAAGGATGACAGCCTCAAGCTGAGTCCCGGTCCAGGCAACTATCCAGTCTATGGATGCTTCGAGGATGGCAAATTGATGGGTCTTTTTATTGATTTCAGATTCTTATCTATCTGAGGGTCCGTTACGGGCTCTCGCATAGCCTTTTTATGATGCAAGGCATTCCCTCATGACAGGCATGGATACAATACCCAGCGTTTGGCGATACGGCCTTGCCCTGCTGATTGTGATTGCAGGATTCGGCGCATTTACCTGGTATCTAACCACCGGAATTTCAAGTTCTTTCGGCAGCCTGAGCCAGATGGCCGCACCCGGTGAGCTGGAGCTCGATCTCAAGGAGCCTGGGGAGTATACCATCTTCTACGAGAATAAGAGTTACTTCAATGGCAGCTTCTATATGACCGCTGAGCAAATACCAGGCCTTCAGATTGTGGTGATGGAAAAGGATTCCGGTCGAAGGCTTCAGACCTATCCCGCACCAACCGGCTCAACCTATTCCATCGGTGGGCGCTCTGGACAGTCCTTCATGGCCTTCAGAGCGGAAGAGGCAGGAATCCATGTGATAAATGCTTCCTATCCATCTGAGCCCGGGCCGAAGGTTATCCTAGCAGTGGGAAATGAGGTCATGGAGGATTTGCTTCGTATGATAATGGTCTCTATGACCTTGATCTTGGTCTCGCTGTTGATTGCGGCCATTATCACCTACACAACCTATAAGGGGAGAAAGAAGGCGCTTGAGGCGGAAAGATAAAAAAGAGGAGGAAATAATTAAGTTCGAACTGCATGCGTCCGACCCGTTCTAAAAGCGGAATGTGCTCATTTTAGCACAGTCAATCTGGGCCCCAGTTCATCTTCGATTTAAATGAGATCGAATGGCATAGATGGGTGATGAAAGAGCATCCTTAAACCCTTCTTCCCATCTGGAAGGCACTGCCCAGGAATTTTCCCACCCCGTGATATTTGCGCCCCTCAGGCGAGAACAGAAGCGGCCTTATCTTCTCGATATCCGGAAGGCCATCGGGACCTAAGCAGCTCTCTTCCGCTTTGACATCCAGAATCTCTCCTATGAATTCCGTGTGCAGACCGATCTGGACAGAGGAGTGCAGGCTGCATTCCAGGGCGAGGGGGAACTCTTTTACAAAAGGAGCGTCAACCATCTCCCCCTTTACTGCTGTCAGCTTTGTCCTGGCGAATTTGTCCTCGTCCCTCCCGGAGGCCATGCCGAAATAGTCCGCCTGATGAATGTAGTCCTCAGAGGGCAGGCTCACAGTGAAAGCTTTTCGCTCCATGATATTTCCATAGGTGTAAGTTGCCTTACGAAGAGAGACGGCAATGCATGGCGGGCTGGAGCAGCAGATGCCTGCCCAGGCAGCGGTCATGACATTCGGCTTTCCCGCCTGGTCATAGGTCCCAACCACGCAAACCGGTGCAGGATACAGCAATGTCTTCTTTCCCAGAGATATCTTCATACGAACTCCTCGTTCATCAGTTCACTAACATATCCAATGGTCTCTACCATCGGTTATAATGCACCCTATCCTCCTTGTATCTTCTGGAGGGAGCAGGTTTTTCGTTCGGGTAGCCCAGAGCGACCAGGGCAAACGGTGTGATCTCATCCGGAAGGGCAAACAGTCTTCTGAATCCCTCTATCCTGTCCTTCATAGGGTAAACTCCAGCCCATACCGCTCCCAGGTCCAGGGCATGCGCAGTCAGCAGAATGTTCTCTACAGCAGCGGAGCAGTCCTGCACCCAGAAATCGGGATATTTCTCATATCTGCTGTCCCCGCAAACCAGAATCGCCAGAGCGGATTGCCTGCACATTGCAGCTGTTGGGCAGATCAGGGGAATCTCATCCAGAATCCTGCGGTCGTCTATCACCACAAATTGCCATGGCTGCTCGTTTCCGGCAGAGGGGGCAAGCATGGCCGCCTCAAGCAGCTCTCTATAGATCTCTCTGGGGATCTCTTGAGGCTTGAATTTTCTGATGCTTCTGCGAGTTTTTATTGCTTCCAGGGCTTCCATAGATACACCTCCAATGAGATAACAGTGTCTTAGTTCTTTATAAATTTGTTTGGCGATTGCGATCCAGCAGTATCTTATTCAAGTGAGATGAATGGCGCTTCTGGGCGAGGGGATCTGGTTTGCCAATGTGAGCTCGCTAATTCTTCCTCTAGCTAATTTCGGGAATCCTCGCCCATGCATCAACTGAATCCATTGGGTGGATTGCCATAACAATAGTTATCGGCAAGACGTATAAAGAGCTTCGGATAAACTTAAGTAGCATTGTATCCTCCAAGAGGGAGGATTATATCATGAACGACACTGGCGTTATGTCTCGGACAGTATGGGTGTTGCATCATGATTTGGCAGCGGGTGAACGCGCGGATGAACCCTTAAATTATAATGAATTTATGAGGCATGATAAATTTGGCACCTTTTATCGAGATTAAGGATCTGACAGTTCGATTCGGCGAAGTTGTAGCTCTTCGTAATTTGAATCTGGTCATCGAGGAGGGAGAATCGGTCGGCATTTTGGGAAGGAGCGGTTCAGGCAAAAGCGTCTTGATGCATGTCTTGCGTGGCGTGGAATCATTCCAGGATATATCTGGCAGTGTGATCTACCACGTCGCCAGATGCAGTAAATGCCATCATGTAGAGCCACCCAGCCATGTAGGAAAAAGCTGCAAGTGCGGGAGCACTCTGGAGCCATTTGATGCCGATTTCGTATCTCTGGATATAAACGATCCTCTCAGGCGCGACGTTGTGAGGAGGATTGCCATAATGTTGCAGAGGACCTTTGCACTTTATGGAGACGAGCGGGTGATCGTGAACGTGATGCGCGCGGTGGAGGAGACGGGAGACACCATGAGCGTTCATGTAGCTGCAGACCTGCTGGACGAGGTCGATCTATCCCATAGGCTGATGCATGTAGCCCGAGAGCTGTCTGGGGGAGAGAAGCAGCGCGTTGTCCTGGCCCGCCAGCTGGCCAAATCTCCCATGATTCTGCTGGCAGACGAGCCAACGGGAACTCTCGACCCAGCCACAGCCAGGGTGGTTCACGATTCCATCAAGCGGGCGGTCAACGACTTCAAGATGACCCTGATCATCACCAGCCACTGGGAAGATGTCATGATCGAGCTGACCCAGAGGGCTATTTTGCTTGATCAGGGAGAGATCAAGGCAGAAGGCAAGCCAAAGGATGTAGCCGATCAGTTCCTGGCCATGGCTGGAACTTTGGCCAAGCGGGAAGAGGTCGAGCTGGGCGAGCCGATAATCAAGGCCAATGGCCTTTCGAAGAGATACATCAGCATAGACCGGGGTGTGGTAAAGGCGGTGGATGAGGTCAGCCTGGAGGTCAATGAGGGCGAGATCTTCGGTCTGGTGGGCATCTCTGGGGGCGGCAAGACCACTCTCTCCAAGATGATCAGCGGCATTCTCACTCCCACCGGCGGCAGCATCTCAGTGCGGGTGGGAGACGAATGGGTGGACATGACCGTCCTCGGTTCAAACGGCCGAGGGCGAGCCACCAAATACATCGGCATTCTCCATCAGGAATATACCCTCTATCCCTCTCGCAGCGTTATCGAGAACCTGACGGAAGCCATAGGTCTCTCTCTTCCCTTCGAGCTGGCTGAGAGAAAAGCTATTCACACTCTGGAGACGGTTGGGTTTTCAGAAGAGCAGGCAGAAGCAGTGCTGGAGAAGATGCCCCATGAGCTCTCCGAGGGTGAGAGGCACAGGGTGGCCATGGCGCAGGTCTTGATAAAAGAGCCGAGGATAGTGGTCCTGGACGAACCCACGGGAACGATGGATGCCATCACCAAGATCGAGGTCACGAATTCCATCCTCAATGCCCGCGAGGAGCTGGGCGAGACGTTCATTATAGTGAGCCATGACATGGATTTCGTGAAGAACGTCTGTGATCGGGCCATGCTTATGCGTAATGGCCGGGCTATATTCACCGGCCTGCCTGACGAGGTCTTAAGCAAGATCACAGAAGAGGAAGAGAAGGAGATGCAGGGGAGTTAATTTGAGAATCTTCGTTGACGGCAAAGAGATTGAGCTGGCAGCTGGAGCTTGTCTGGCTGATGCCCTGCAAAAAGCAGGCAACCATCCTGCCAAAGACGCTATCGTGGGGGTGGTCAAAGGCCGGGGCGAGAAATCGCGTCAGACCAACTCTTACTGGCTCAATACCACCAAAGGCAAAATCCGAATTGAGCTTTTAGAAAATGAGCTGCAGAAGATATGGCATGAGGTCGTGGAAAAGATCTCAGGCACTCAGGTGAGATGGGCTTCAGCAGATGGCATAGCCTTTGGGCCGTTCTCATCCAGAATATCTTTTGCCAGGGATGCGCATGAGTACAATCGCTGGGAGGTGGTCTTAGGCGCGGCTGGCTTTGATGCAGATAACACTCAGCTGATATTCATGCAAAGGAGGCATTCAGCTGTTTACGGCACGCCCAAGGATGGAGGGGTGTTTGCCCATGTCGTAGGAGGCAAGAACACCCTTGACCGGCTGGAGACCGGGGACAGAATTGAGTCTATAGAGCCAATTGTGGAATGGCAGGACCTGACTGAGAAGATGTCCACCCTGGATCTAACTCTGCCCGTGGATGAGGGCATGGAGATCTATACTCGGGTCCAAGCAGAACTCATCGAGGACGCGCCACTTGGTGCGGAGTTCTTCCTCGCTTTGACCAGAGACGGCACTTTCAGGGTTGATTCCGTATCCAGCTCTTATATCTCATCCGACCATCTTCTGACGGAGCACGTTGCATATGAGCATCGTGAGCCCCGTCTGGAGGGCGTGGTCACGGTCAGAACGACCGGACGGGGTCTGGGCAGGATCTTCATCTACAAGCATGATCGCACCTCGAATCCCAGCCATTCTGTAGTGGCGAGGGTAATCAAAGGCATGGACATGGTCAAACTGGCAAAGCCCGGCCAGATGATAACATTTGATGTAACCCCTGAGCGCATAATGCTGCTGGGCAAGTTCCTGGTGGATGCCAGGCAGGAGATGGAGCAACGAGGAATTGAGGCAGAGGTTGAGGGCTACGAGGGCGAGGATGCAGTTGTGGTCAGGCAAGTGCCTGGAGCCACCATGGAGATTCTGAAAGCAAAAAAGGTGCGAATCTCATCCATTCCCTCCAATCGCCTCATCTCCGTGCAGCTCTACCATGACCTGGCCCCCAAGAGCCTGGACTATTTCCGCCATGTCACCGGCCTCAAAGAAAAGCCTGTTGGGCCATTGCCTGTCTACTTCACCTACGAGAACACCCTGCTCTTCAAGCCGGAGGTCGAGGCGGTGAGCTACAAGGAGCTACTTCCAGAGAACAAGCCAACTGGGCCTGTGCCTGCCGGCTCGATAGGCATCTCTAACCAGGTCTCAAAGAATATCGGTCTGGTGGGCATCCGGCTGGAGGAGGATAAGAGATACGGCCCCTCGGGCGAGAAGTTCGAGGCTACGAACATCATCGGTCGTGTTTTAGAGCCGGATAAGCTCAGAGATGTGAAGGAAGGAGAGACGATCTACATTCGGGAGGAACGGTAATGTTGGTCACTAAGTATCTAATAATGTCCTCTGAGTCCAATATTCTCCCTTCGGATATCGCCATGAAGATCTATGGTTCAGGCTATGATGTCCTGGTTAAGGAGACCTGTTTCGGCGTTATTATCAACGGGGAAGAGGAGGTTATAGAGAAGCTTCTTAAGGAGATTCGCAGTCTGGATCCAGCCGGCATATTCGTCAAAGATCGGGGATTTCCACCGGGCGACCCAAGGCGCTGCCGCGGTCGCAGAGGCGGAGGAGCCAGGCCAGGCTTCTACATGATCGAGTCTGAGTCAAAGCTGCTGCCTATGATCTCCAGGGCTTTAGCCTCGGAGGAGGAGTGTGAGCCTGTTCCAGAAAAGAAGGCACGTCCCATTCCTCTTGAGAGGCTGGAAGAGATCGCAAAAGAAGATTAATTCTGAGGTAAATCAATGGCAAAAGTAATCGTTTATCCTCCCACCAGCATGATCCTCTCGGACCTTGTGGACAGGATGGGCCACAAGGCGCTTGTTGTTCCCGAAGTGGTGAGAAAGCTCGCAACCGATAATAATCTCGCCTCACCGCCTTTGAATGTCACTTCTGAGGAGCCCAAGAAAGGGCTTCGCTATGCTGCAGTAGATGTCCCTTCAGGAATCCGGGGCAGAATGGCCCTGATTGGCCCGATAATCGAGGAAGCCGAGGCTGCGATCATCGTCCAGGACCCGGGGTGGCTCACAGGATGCGCGGGATGCAACAGGACCAATGAGCTGGTCAGGCTGCTGATCAGGACCAAAGGAATTCCCATTCTGGACCTCTCTTACCCCTCCAATGATGCCGAGGCCAGGGATTTCGTGCAGAAGATCAAGAATTTCTTGGGGGATTTAAAGTGATTCGCATTGCACAGCTCTCCTGTGGCGCAGAGTACAGTGGCATTCAAAAAGAGATCGAAAGGGCGGCAGAGACCTTTGGGGCCAAGATAGTCTACCCGGAGGTCTCTTTAGATGACATACTCAATGTGGAAGAGAAGTTCGGGGTGCGAGTGGCTTCGGGAGATCTCAACCTGGCCATAGCTCGAGCAGTGAGAATTGTGGAGAACCCAGACCTCGCCGATGCTGTGGTGGTCATGACCTGCTTCCGATGCGCTGAGGCGGCCATCATCCGCTCAGAGATCCGAAAGTACATCCACGAAAACTCCAAGATTCCCGTCTTGAGCTACTCATTCACCGAGAGGACCACAGCAGAGACGCTGCTTACCCGTATGGAAGCTCTGGTTACCACGGTCAAGTACAGAGGCCTCCTGGCCCGGGAGAAGCAGAAGGGCCTCACCGCGGGAATCGACTCTGGATCCACCACCACCAAGTCAGTGGTGATGAGAGACAATAAAGTGATAGGCACTGGCTGGGTTCCCACCACAGAGGTCTTGAAGAGCGCAGAGGATGCTTTTCAGGAGGCTCTCAAGGCCGCAGGGGTCAATAAAGAGGATATCCAAGCAGTGGGCGTTACCGGGTACGGTCGATTTCTGGTGGGCAAGCATATCAATGCCAAGCTCATCCAGGAGGAGATCACCGTTAACTCCAAGGGAGCAGTCTTCCTGGCAGATGCTCAGAAGGGGCCGGCAACAGTTATCGATATCGGCGGCATGGACAACAAGGCCATATCGGTCCAGGACGGAATTCCCGGGGGCTTTACCATGGGCGGAATATGCGCCGGTGCATCCGGCCGGTTCCTGGAGCTCGCCGCCCGCCGTCTGGGAGTCGACATCACCGAATTGGGCAAACTGGCCCTGAAGGGAGACTACAGGAAAGTGGCCATGAACAGCTACTGCATAGTCTTCGGCACTCAGAGCCTGGTCAACAGCCTCTCCATGGGCAACAAGCCCGAGGATGTGGCTATGGCTGCCTGCCACTCCGTTGCTGAGCAGGTATATGAGCAGCAGCTGCAGGAGGTAGAGGTCAAAGAGCCGGTGATCATGGTAGGCGGAACCTCGCTCATCGAAGGCCTGCCCAAAGCGATGGAGGAGCTATTGCAGGTCAAGGTGACCGTTCCCCCCTATGCCCAATATATCGGGGCTGTAGGCGCAGCTCTCCTGGTATCGGGGCTGCTGGAGGGCTGAGATGGACCCAATGGAGGTCTTCAAGATAGAGGTGACCGGCGGGGAGGAGTACGGAGCCAAGAAGTATCGAGAGATAATAATGGACATCCTGCAGGACCTGGGTCTAATCAGGTCCATTGGCAGGCTTTATGTCTATGTCGACATTTCAGTTCCAGTCTTCGCAGTCTACGGCCTCCTCCGTTCCGGCATACCGCCCCTTACGGTCAAGGATGTGGGAGATGTGATGAAGGTCGGAGGCGGCCACCAGATCAAGATCAATGATGAAGAGCATATGGCAGACCTCCTTACGGCTTTGTGGAAGCGATATGGGCGGGAGAGGGTGGAACAACCGGCAAGGGACATTGTGATCATAGCCTCAGATTCCTCGCCTGCCGATCTGATGGTTACGGATATGGAAGCGGAGTTCCTGCAGGATCTGACCGATGCCCTGGTCAGAGTAGTGCCGGAAGGATTTCGCAACCGGCGAAACATCATGACCAAAGACAGCTTCTTTTTCGTCGCTGCCGAGGAGTCGATCAAGCCGGAGCTGATATCAGAGATCGAAGAGAAGATCCGGGAGATGGAGAATGCTTGAGCCTGTGATGTTCACCGGAGGGTTGTACAAGCACGACCTGGTACTGGAGCTGGTGGAAGACCTGGGCGGCTACATCCTGCAGAAGAATGTTACTCAGACGGAGATCATCCTTTTATTGCTGGTTCCTTCAGAGGACATGAATGCTCTGGAGATCCTGAGCCGAGATCTCAGAGGGGAGCTGGTAAGGGCACCGCTGGCGGGAACAGAGGTGGCAGTGGTCACACCCACCCTGGCCATTCATCATCTGCCCCATGTGGCCTGCGATATCGCCGAGTATCTGCGCAGGCACGGCTCCAAGAGCAACATGCTGGGACTGGCTCGGGGTGTGGGCAGGGAGATCGCCCAGATAAATGAGTATGAGACCGCTCTGATAAACGAGCATGATGCCGCAGTCTTCATCTTCGGCAACTTCGAGAACTGCATCAAGAAGAAAGAGGACCTCTACCGGAATATCAGCGTGCCTGTCATAATCACCGGTGGGCCGAAGATAGATCCAGAAGAGCTGCCCTATGCCTTTGGCTATGTGCCGTCCATCGGCAGGATGGCTCACAGGACCCGCAAGGCCACGGAGATTGGATCCCTGGACAATATCGTCGAGATGGTGGGACGGGCGCTGGACAAAACCCGGGAAGCAATCGCCAAGGATCCTCTGACCACCTCACCGCCCAGGGTGATGGATGCGGTGCGAGAGCAGGTTCCGGAGGTCGAGTTCTCCTATTCTCCTCTGCCAATTGCCCTCAATCTAACAGGGGTGCGGGTGAAGCTTCCTTATGAAGGCTATCGGGATAAGGTGGCAGCAGTTACCTTCGATGAAGGTGTCAAGCTAGGCGAGGTGGCTGATATCAGGCCCTCGAGGATGAAGGATTATATACTGGTGAGGATACTGCCCAGTTCGGAGACTGGATTCGTATTCTAAGGATCTGGAGATTAGAGGGATTTGGGCGAGAGGCTACAGGAGTCTGATAATCATGAGCTTTGAAGATGAGCTTGATGCCATTTTGGTCAAGGGAAAAGACAAAGCAGCCAAGGACATTTTGAAGGCAGTGGAGAGGACCTATGGCGAGGTGCCCTATATCTTTCAGTTCATGGAGGATGACTCTGAGCTGCTCATCACCAAGGTGTTGCACAACAATGCCATATTGAGGAGCTCTAACCTGGATGCAAAGACGGTGGAGCTGATCTCGGTGGCTGTCTCTGCAGCATTGCGGTGCAGCCACTGCCTGAGGCTGCACATCCGGATGGCTGGAAGCCTGGGGGTGCCGGATGATCAGGTTGCTGCGGCCATATTTCTCGCCGGGAACCTGGTGAACGCCAGCGTGCTTGCGACCGCGGCGCGTAATCTGGATGAGGAGCGAGAGATCTGTCGGTCCTGTGAGATAGCAAGCGAGACCTGCGAGATCAATGGAAGGGGGGAGGATTGACCCTCTCCTTCCTTGAGCTTCATCCGGGATACTCTCAAGTTCATCGCCAGCGGACCGAAAAGCCTGGAACAGATATGCCAAAGGTTTAACCTCAGCCCGGAGAAGGCAGACTATCACCTCTCTATGCTGGAGACGGCTCTGGTGACCAAAAGGTGTGGAGAGATTCTGGATATCACTCCCACCGGCGTCCTCTACCTGGAGAATGTTGAAGCCAGGCGCTGATCTTATTTAGGGATACTGATTTTCTAGAAACGCTAAGGTCGGAGCTATCTACATAGAACGATTCTAGGGCGAGAAGACAAATGCAATCGAGAAGAAGGCGAAGCTGATGATCCTCAGAATAATAGCAGTCGGGCGCCTGCGGGAGAGCTTCTGGCAGGATGCCGCTGCAGACTACATCCGCCGCCTCCGTCCTTACGCCCGTCTGGATATGGTGGAGGTGGCCATCAGCTCGAAGGAGGCCGCATCTCCTGCGGCAGAGATCAGGGCCATGGAGGCGGAAGGGGCCGCGATTCTCGAAAAGCTCAAGCGCCATTCGGGTCCGGTGATAGCCTTGGACCGGACAGGAGATGCCCTGGATTCGCAGCAGCTGGCGAAAAGGCTGGAGGATTTGATTCTGGAAGGAAGATCGGAGGTGGCCTTCATCATAGGCGGCCCCCTGGGTCTGGCGCCAGCGGTATTAGACCGGGCGGATCTGCTTTTATCCTTCTCTCCGATGACTTTTCCTCATCAGCTGATGCGGGTGATCCTCCTGGAGCAGATATATCGCAGCTTCAGAATAATGCATCATGAGCCTTATCACAAGTGATCATCTGATTTGCTGGCAGTGATATTTCCACTCCCTGCCAGGCTCCCGTCTTGATAGATTTTGTAGCTGCCCTCCATTCTCTCCTCGATGATGGCCAGATCCAGCCTGTAATCCCTGTCCTGCTCCACCTGCTTCACGTTCAGGCTGATAGAATCATTGGAAGCGATGTGACCGGTGGCAGTCACCGGGATATCTGTGCCTTTCTTGAGAACATTGCCATAGCCCTGCAGCCTGTCGTTGGTCTGAATCAGGATCAGATCCAGTGCTTCCTGTGTATTCTGCCCATCGATCACTGTATTGAGAATTACCTTCCAATCTCCCTTCAAATCTACAACCGGCTCTTTTATTTCTGGCTCATTTATGACCGGCTCAGTTGGCAGGGGATCTTCTTGGGGTGCTCTGGCGGTTTCATTTGATGCCGCATCTATTTGGCTTGTGTTCTCATCGGCTTGATCATTAGCCTCTTCTTTGGACGCGCTACTGGGATTCAGCGCGGCAGCATGGCCAGTTGAGGACCTCACAGCATTTTCGTACTCTGCGTCGTAATGATACTCGGTGTTGCCCCTGATTATCCATGTTCCGCAGCCTGCCCAGGCCGGGATGGTCAAGAGAGCAGCGATCAGCACCAGACATATTATTGGATGGATCTTCAATATCTCGTACTCCTTTTGGTCTTGATTTTGCCTTGATGATTCTTAAGCGGAAGAGTGATTAGGTCAAAATCAGCCTCTCAGCTGGAGAGTCTGCTGGCGGTGGCATTGCCGCTTCCTGCCAGCTTTTCGCTCTCATAAAGCTCATAGATGCCTTTTAAACCGCCTTCGATGACGGCCAGGTCCAGCTGATATTCCTTCTTTTGCTCGACCAGTGACACAATCAGGCTAACGGAATCATCGGATATGGAGCCGGTAGCCGTTGCCGGCAGATCTGCTCCCCCTTCGAGAATGGTGCCATAGCCCTGCAGCCGATCTCTTGTCTGGATGAGTATCAAATCCAGAGCATTTTGCTTATCCTGCCCGTCTATTTTCATTTCGAACAATACCCTCCATTCTCCTCCCAGGTCTGCAATGGTTTCCTCCTTTGGAACGGCATTCTCCTTTATTTCGGGATTGAGACTAGCAGCAGTGCCCGTCGAGGATGCTACCGCCAGATCGAAGTCCGGGTCAGAGAGATAATCGGAATCATCCCTGATCACCCATTTGCCGCAGCCCGCCCAGGCCGGGCTGGCCAAGAGGGCAATGACCAGGGCCAGGCATAGAATTGAATGCACCTTCAACATCTTGTGCTCCTTTTTTCCTTATGCTTATCAATTGATTCTTCCGCAACTGATAAAGGGGGCTAAATCAGCCCCTCAGCTGGAGAATCTGCTGGCAGTGGCATTTCCCTTTGCCATCAGTTCGTCGCCAGAATATATCTCATAGCTGCCTGAAATGGTCCTGTCCGCCTTCTCCAGATACAGGCTCACGCTCTTGTCGATATCATTTCCAAATTCGTCAATCACCGCGTTTGACTGAAGTTTCAAAGAGCTTGAGGTGACCGTACCCTTAAAGGTCTGAGGGATCTTGGTATTCCTCTCGATCAAGCTTCCCATTCCCACGATGCTTTCTCCAGTCTGAATGAGATTAGCGTCAAGAGTGCATCCCGAGCCAATTAGGTCAACGGTCCATTTTCCACCAACATCCATGGCATCTGATGCTGCCGCTGAAGGATCTTGCGTGCTCATGACGGATCCATCCGACAGGCTGCCTGCGACATCAGCGCTCCCGCTCTCATCCGGGGCGGGCTTTGGCTTGCTTACATCGATATTTGCGGTCTTGCCCCCTGGATAGGGGTTCAAATCGCTTGAGGCTGTGCTCGACTTGCTGGCAGAGGCTTCTCCTACTTCATTATCTGCGGTCTTCCCCCCGGGATGAGGATTCAATCCGGATGATGTTGATTTTTCCGTGCTGGCAGCGGCATCTGTCACCTGCACCTCAGAGGTGGGGGCGGAAATGGTATAATTCTGTGCTTTTATGTTCTCAGCCTCCCCTGCATCCAGGCGCTTGACCCATACCTGGACCTGATTTTCTCCTATATCATCTTCCGAGGTATTCCAGGTCCAGCTATTCTCGGCAATCCATCCGGTCTTCTCAATGAGCTCGCCGTTGGTTGCAGGTCCCTTCAGGAAGAAATCATAGACCAACTCTTCATCATTCGTATTTGTCGCATTTGCCGTCCAGATGATTGCCGATCCTGCCACCTGCGGGCTGATCTTGTCAGGATCCAGGCTCTGTAGGGTCAAATTCCCTTTTGTCTGCTCAACTGAGGAGCCTAAAGGCATAGCTGCTCCTGCCTCACTGGATATAGTTGAGGCGGGAGACACTGCCCCCGATGTCGGCAAATTCTGGTTCTTGCTCACATAAAAGTCAGTATCTCCTGATGTGTCTCCCAGGGGATTAACGCCGCATCCATCTGCAGATGCAGTATTCGTCAGGGAAAAAATCTGCGCCGTTATGCACAAGAGCATAGCTACAGAGATAAACAGTACCTTGAACAACATTTTTTCCTATCCTCCGCCATTCTCAGCATGCTTCGGGTTTCAACGTTTTAAAGTTTCCCCTCAGACGTCATTCGACGAAGGCGATACCTCTGATATTAGGGATCTTGGTCTCTCGATAGCTTTATCAATCATTAAAGATCTAAAGGCCGGAGACGGCTTGTGCGCCGTTGGGTGATTGAGCATGAATGTGTGGGATCGATTTATCGGGTAGAATACGATTTCTAGATACTACCTTACGTGACGGTGAACAGACTCCAGGCGTATCCTTGGGCGTGGACGAGAAGCTTGCCATCGCTCAAGGGCTTGATTCTCTGGGGGTGGATGTCATTGAAGCCGGGTCGGCAATGACCTCTGAAGGAGAACGCCTGGCAATAAAGAAGATTGCAGATTCAGGCCTCAAGGCCGAGATATGCAGCTATGTCAGGGCTTTAACCGCGGACATCGATACCGCTCTCGCCTGTGATGTGGACTCAGTCCATCTGGTCGTTCCGGTGTCTGACCTTCACATCCAGATCAAGCTGAAGGCCGACCGGGAGTCGGTGGTGCGCATGGCCGTGGATGTGACTGAGTATGCCAAGGACCATGGCTTGATCGTGGAGCTGAGCGGCGAGGATGCCAGTCGCGCGGACCAGGATTTTCTGGCAGGTCTTTACACAGCCGGAATCGAAGCGGGCGCGGACAGGCTGGCCTTTTGCGATACCGTAGGCGTGCTGGTTCCAGAGGTGACCGCGGACATATTCTCCCGTCTCTCCCGGCTGGAGGCGCCCATCAGTATACACTGCCACAACGACTTTGGTATGGCCACCGCCAATACAGTTGCTGCCCTTCGCGCCGGAGCCTCTCAGGCCCACGTGACTGTAAATGGAATTGGAGAACGGGCGGGAAACGCGAGCCTGGAGGAGGTGGTGATGGCCCTGGAGTCCCTTTATCAGATCGATACTGGGATCAGATGCAAGGACATCTACCAGCTCTCAAGGACGGTCTCGCAGATGACCGGCCTTCTGGTGGCTCCTAATAAAGCGATAGTGGGCGAGAACGCCTTTACCCATGAGGCAGGAATCCATGTGCACGGCCTTCTGGCTGATACCAAGACCTATGAGCCCATGCAGCCGGAGAATGTGGGCAGAAAGAGGCGGATAGTGTTGGGCAAGCATGCTGGTCGGGCCTCAGTTGAGCTGGCCATGCGCGAGTTTGGCCTGTCTGTCACACCCCAGCAATTGAACCAGATAGTGGCAAGGGTAAAGGAGCTGGGCGACAAGGGCAAACGCGTCTCGGACGTGGATTTGCAGAGCATAGCGGATACCGTGCTCTCCATCCAGATGGAGCCGAAGGTGAAGCTGGAAGAGCTGACGGTGGTTGCCGGTAATACCGTAACCCCCACAGCGTCGGTTAAGATCCTTCTCGCAGGAAATGAGAGGCTGGAAGCGGGAGTGGGCGTAGGCCCTGTGGATGCGGCCATCAATGCCATAAGAAGGGCTATATCAGGCGTGGCTGATGTTCGCCTCGATGAGTATCATGTGGATGCTGTAACTGGCGGGACCAATGCCCTAGTAGAAGTGTGGGTGACAATGGCAATGGCAGATCGGAAGATTACAGCTCGAGGAGCTGGCGCAGATATTATCATGGCATCAGTGGAAGCGGTGATTAATGGCATCAACCGGCTGATGCGGCTGGAAGAGGAGGAGATAGCTAGATGTCGAAAGGCATAGCCCGGACGGGCACAGATAAAAATCGAGATACGCCCCAGAAGATGACCGGCGCCCAGGCGGTGCTGGAAAGCCTGAAAAGAGAAGGAGTGGATGTAGTATTCGGGCTTCCTGGTGGGGTACTCTTACCTCTTTACGATGCCATATACAAATCAGATATCCGCCATATTCTGGTGCGCCATGAGCAGGGAGCCGCCCATATGGCGGACGGTTATGCCAGGGCCACGGGCAAGGTGGGAGTATGCATCGCCACCTCCGGGCCGGGAGCCACGAACCTGGTTACCGGCATCGCGAACGCCTACATGGACTCGGTGCCCATGGTGGCCATCACCGGTCAGGTGAACACCTGGCTGATAGGAAAGGACGCATTCCAGGAGGCGGATATCACAGGCATCACTCTGCCCATTACCAAGCATAATTATCTGATCCGCAATGCAAATGAGATTCCAGGGGTATTCAGGGAGGCCTTCTACATCGCCAGCACCGGGCGGCCTGGTCCAGTTCTGATCGATCTCCCAAGGGATGTGACTGTGGATGAGCTGGCCTTCACCTGGCCGGATGTGAATCTGCCGGGGTATCATCCCTCATTTAAACCCCATGAGATGCAGATAAAAAAGGCAGCGAAGGCTTTGATGGAGGCGAACAGACCTGTCATCTATGCCGGTGGCGGTGTGAGGTACGCCTCTGCTCATATGGAGCTTTTTGAGCTGGCGAAAAAGGTCAATGCCCCTGTGACCACAACCCTCATGGGCGTGGGCTGCTTCCCCGAGGACCATCCCCTCTCTTTGGGGATGCTGGGAATGCACGGCACGAAGTATGCCAACTATGCCATCCAGGAGTCTGATCTGATATTGGCTATAGGAGCCCGGTTTGATGATCGGGTGACGGGCAAGATCTCCAGCTTCGCACCGCACGCCAGGATCGTTCATATCGATATCGATCCGGCGGAGGTGGGTAAGAACGTGCGGGTGGACATACCGGTGGTGGGGGATGCGCGCAGTGCCCTGCAGGGTCTGATCAAAGAGGTCTCGCCCAAGCCAAAAGGCCCCTGGCTGGATAAGATCGATGGCTGGAAGAGGGATCATCCCATGCGCTATATTCCGGACATGAACCTGATCAAGCCCCAGTATGTGGTCGAGAAGCTCTGCGAGCTGGCCCCCGATGCCATCATCACCACGGAGGTTGGACAGAACCAGATGTGGGCAGCGCAATTCTTTGTGCATAAGGATCCGCAGAAGTTCATATCCTCCGGCGGCCTGGGTACGATGGGGTATGGGTTCCCGGCTGCCATTGGTGCCAAGATGGGCCGGCCTGAGTGCACCGTCATCGATGTTGCCGGGGACGGCAGCTTCCTGATGAACAGCCAGGAGTTGGCGACGGCTGTGGTCAACGACATTCCAGTCAAAGTGGCGGTGCTGAACAACGGCTGTCTGGGGATGGTGCGGCAGTGGCAGGAGCTGTTCTTTGATAAGAGGTACTCGGCCACCATTCTCGGTCGGACCAGTCCGGATTTCGTGAAGCTTGCCGAGGCCTATGGAGCGGTGGGTTTGAGGGCCACAAAGCCCTCTGAGGTCGAGGATGTGATTCGCAGCGCTCTGGCGATAGACCGGCCATGCGTGATGGATTTCATCGTCAATCCGGCAGAGAAGGTCTCGCCCATGGTCCCGGCGGGAGCTACCTTGAGCGAGATACTGGAGCTGGAGTGGTGCGATGAGGCTCAGTGCGGTCACCTGGAGAGGATTTATGCTGAGGAGAGGAAAGGAGTTCTGGGCGAGGAGGGCTACTAGATGAAGCATATCATCGCCGTCATTGTGGAGAACAAGTCAGGAGTTCTCACCCGCATCGCCGGCCTCTTCAGCCGCCGGTCTTTTAATATCGATAGCCTCTCTGTAGGGGCTACCGACAATCCGGATTATTCCCGCATGACCATCTCCGTTCAGGGGGACAGGGATGTTCTGGAGCAGGTGATAAAGCAGCTGTCCAAGCTGATCAATGTCATCCGGGTGAGCGAGCTGGACCCGGTCGAATCCCTGGAGAGGGAGCTGGCCATCATCAAGGTGAGCGTGGACCGGGAGAGCAGAAGCGAGGTCATGCAGATCGTGAACATCTTCCGGGCCAAGATCATCGATGTCTCCCAGAGGTCGATGATCATCGAGGTCACGGGAGACGAGGAGAAGGTCGAGGCCATAATTCAGCTTCTGCGCCAGTTCGGCATAAAGGAGCTGGCCCGCACCGGAAAGGTCTCGATGGTGAGAGGCACGAGGGTTATCAAGGTTTAATTTTTAATTTAGGAGGAATAAAATTTGGTGAAAATATACCATGATCAGGATGCAGACTTGAAGGCATTGTCGGACAAGACCATCGCCATAGTGGGATGGGGAAATCAGGGGCACGCCCAGGGAGAGAACCTGAAGGACTCCGGCCTGAACGTAATAGCGGCCGATATTCCCGGATCCCGGGCCTGGAAGAGGGCGGAGGCGGACGGAGTGAAGGCCATGAGCGTTGCCGATGCGGCACGAACGGCTGACTACATTCAGATCCTCCTGCCGGATGAGTATCAGGGCAAGATCTATCGGGAGCAGATCGCTCCAAACCTTGAGGAGGGCAACGTCCTTGGGTTCAGCCACGGCTTTAACATCCGCTACTTCCAGATCGTTCCGCCTGAGAACGTCGATGTGGTCATGGTAGCGCCCAAGGGTCCTGGCGACCTGGTGCGCAGGACCTACCAGGAGGGCAAGGGAGTTCCATGTCTGGTGGCAGTGGAGCAGGACCACTCTGGAGCGGCGCTGAAAAAGGCCCTGGCCTATGCCAAGGGCATTGGCGGCACACGGGCTGGGGTCATCGAGACCACCTTCACTGAGGAGACGGAGACCGATCTCTTCGGGGAGCAGGTGGACCTGTGCGGCGGGGTGACGGAGATGATCAAGGCGGCCTTCGAGACCCTGGTGGATGCGGGATACCAGCCCGAGATCGCTTATTTCGAGGCGTGTCACGAGCTGAAGCTGATTGTGGATCTGATCTACGAGGGCGGATTCATGCGCATGTGGAACAATGTCTCCAATACCGCTGAGTACGGGGGCATGACACGGGGCCACAGGATCATCAATGAGCAGTCCCGTGAGGAGATGCAGGACATCCTGGCGGAGATCCAGTCCGGCGAGTTCGCCCGGGAGTGGATCCTGGAGAGCCAGGCCGGCCTTCCGGTGAAAAAGTCCCTGGAGAAGATGGAGTCTGAGCACCTCATCGAAGAGGTTGGTGCCCAGCTGCGGGCCATGATGCCCTGGCTGGAGAAGAAATAGGTGCAAGAGCAGAAGTAAGCTTTATATCGTGGCAGGTTATAGCATGTTGCGGACGGGCGCGGGTGCCTCGTGCTCGGACGCAGTGCCATGATCTATGGCCTCGAGATAAACGATTATCAAAAAAGCCAAAAGAACTACATCACAGGAGGGAGGAGCAGTTTCAGAAGCGCGGCCTTTGAGCCGCGTTTCGGAAGCTGTTGCATTGCCCTAATTTCTAAAATTTCTGGCAATAATTTC
>WOYI010715836.1_pt1 | contig 30548 bp, 31 predicted proteins | sample 6423411 | NCBI WGS metagenome assembly WOYI01 (sample SAMN13441803, study PRJNA592873) | oil field metagenome | biome: oil field; feature: oil-well bore; material: oil-contaminated soil; isolation source: oil-contaminated soil from oil-well borehole | place: Germany: Wietze | collected 2016-10-18 ...
CTGCCGCACGGCAACGAAGCGGGCGGCCTTTCCGGCGCGCCGGTGCGCGACAAGTCGACCGCCCTGATCCGTCAACTTGCTGCTGAACTGAAAGCCTGTGCTGAGCGAAGTCGAAACAGCGCCCTGCCCATCATCGGCGTGGGCGGCATCCTCAAGGGCGCGGATGCCACGGAGAAAATGCAGGCCGGTGCCGCGCTGGTGCAGGTGTATAGCGGATTGGTGTATCGCGGGCAGGAGTTGGTAACGGAGTGTGCGGAGGCGCTGAGGCGGCAGGAATAAATCAAGCACGCCCCCTTCTTGCCCCTTGTGCAGAATCAATTCCAAGCCGGGGGCGGCGATTGATCAATCGCGACCAATAATCGTATAGTCTGACCACTATGAAACTAAATCACACCAAATTAATCGTTGACAGCGAAGCATTTCGCACGGGGTTTCTCGATGGTTTGGGTGCTCCTGCAATGCTGTTCTCTGATTTTCGCTCCCCGACAATCCATATTTTTGGTGCTGATTCAAGCAAGCTGCCATCTCATGCTATTGGTGGTTTAGCGCAAGACTGGGTTCGCATTGGTGGAGATTTTCGCGTAGCTGTTGAACGCCATGGCAAAGCCGCCTAAACGCCTCACGCCCCAAGGCGTTCAAACGCAACAAGCCCAACAAGTTCAAGTTAGCCATCAGAAGCTCCACCACGGCCCACTTCCGGCACCAGAGGATTTACAGCGTTATGATGAACTTCTGCCCGGAGCAGCAGAACGTATCATTACGATGGCAGAAATAGAGCAACGTCATCGCCACGAGCAGGAGAAAAAGGCGATTGCTTCTGAATTAGCGACTAGAGAAACGTTACAAGCCACCGAAATGTCGCGTATTGGTGGAGTAATGCGCAGCGACATGCGCGGGCAATACCTTGGCGCGTCTGTTTCCATCTTGGCTATTTCTGGCGCTATTTACATCGCGGAGAGCCAACCTTGGGTTGCCGGGGCTTTAGTTGGATTGCCAATCCTTGGCATAGTAAAAGCTTTTCGAAATGGGCAAACACAACAACATCCAACTGACAAGGCCACCTCTAAATAGCCTTATGGGGGGCCTCCCAGCTTTTACTCCTTGTTGCCCCCATGCGAGTAATCCTGCCGCATAGCCCTCCCTTAACGCCCCCCCCCTCGCAACCTGCTCGCCCCGGCCATCGTAAATCAAAGGGGCCGCTCTCGAATTTTTCGCACGCATCATCATTTCCTACCCCCATTCCGTTTTCCATTTCATCCAAAAATTTAATCCCACCTGATTCGCGGCAAGCATCCCCCGCCTGTTCCCGCGAGAACTCCTCAAGAAAATCCGCTTTGTGCCGAAACCTATCCATCAGGCGGCAAACCTTCTGTGGCGGCCGCGTCATTCACGCAATGCGTTGAATTCGGATGCGGTATGAAGGGAAGGTCATGACCATCATCAATAACAACGGCCTCAACACCAGCGCAAGCCTATTGATGCAGCAGTTCGCCAAGCGCGCGGCGCAGCCCGCCAATATCCCGACCACAGCCCCCGCCTCCACACAACCGGAAAAATCCGATCCTTATGCGGCACTGACCTCGTTCCTCGATAAAATGAAAGATATCCAGCAGGCGATCATGCAAGCGAGCGCCGCCACGCAGCGCATCGATCAATCGCGAAAAGCGGTGGCTGCCGAGATGGTCAGACGCATCAAGGAACAGCTCAGAATGATGATGTCGATGATGGCCGGCATGGACCCGAAGACCAAGGCGCGCCTGATCGCGCAGATGTCACGCGAGTTGGCGGCGGCAGTGCGCGAATATGCGGCAGCGAGCGGCGGCGCGCAGGAGGGCGTAGCGACGACCGCAGGCGACGCAGACGCCCAGAACGACAACACCGCATCGTCCGGCGGCGAGCAGAACGCCATGGCCGGCGCAGCCGGCGCCAGCGAAACATCCACCGTCACCGCCCCGGAAGCAAGCGCCGCCTCGCAAACGCCCGGCACAAGCCCGGACGAAGCAACAGGCGCGCCCCGGCAAGTCGGCGGACTGGTACGCGACCAACTGGCGGAATACTCGCAACACGCAGGTTCGCCCGATGCAAAAGCCGATCAGGAATTTGCCACGGAAGTCAGGAAGCTCGCGGCCATGCTCAAGGCGCTGGCGAAGCAGAACGAAGTACACGCGCGGAAAGATATGGAGAGATCAACCGAGCGCGAGACGGCGAACACACTCGATGCACTCGGGGAAGTCGAGAGAAGCCTGTCCGGCATAGTGTCGGCTGACATCCCGGTTGCGGCCTCCATCAGCGTCGTGGCGAAATAAAGCGACAGATGACTGAACGGGAAAGCAACTCGATCATAGCCGTTCAGGCTCGACGAACGGCCTCTTCGTTATATCTATATAGCCTGTCTGCGGTTGAAGCGCCCCCCGTTCCGGCGCATAATCCGCCACTGTTTTTTCGCGCCTCGCGCCCCCACTAATGACTGACTATCTGCTGATACTGATCGGAACGGTGTTCGTGAACAACATCGTGATGGTCAAGATCCTCGGGCTGTGCCCGTTCATGGGCGTTTCCAAAAAACTGGAGACGTCGCTCAGCATGGGCGCGGCCACCACCTTCGTGCTCACCATCGCTTCCGGTTCCAGTTATCTGGTCAACCACTATCTGCTCGGTCCCGATCTCGCATATTTGACCACGCTCTCTTTCATCGTGGTCATCGCCGCTACCGTGCAGTTCACCGAGATGGCCGTCAAAAAGACCAGCCCCGTGCTGTATCAGGTGCTGGGCATCTATCTACCGCTGATCACCACCAACTGCGCGGTGCTCGGCATCCCGCTGCTCAACGTGCAGGAAAAGCATAATTTCATCGAATCACTGCTGTTCGGCTTCGGCGGCGCGGTGGGATTCACACTGGTGATGGTGTTATTCGCCAGCATTCGCGAACGGCTGGAAGGTGCCGATGTGCCCGGCATCTTCCGCGGCACCGCTATCGCCATGGTCACTGCCGGATTGATGAGCCTCGCTTTCATGGGCTTCTCGGGTCTGGTGAAATGATCACCGCACTGTGGATCATGGTCGCCCTTGCGGCGCTGCTGGGGTTGATCCTCGGCTATGCATCGATCCGTTTCCGCGTCGAAGGCAATCCGCTGGCGGAGAAGATCGACGCGGTGTTGCCGCAGACGCAATGCGGCCAGTGCGGCTACCCCGGCTGCAAACCTTACGCGGAGGCCATCGCCAAGGGCGAGGCTGACATCAATCTGTGCCCGCCGGGCGGCGAGGAAGGCATCCACAAGCTGGCCGAACTGCTGGGCGTGGAATTCAAGCCGTTCGGCGAGAACGCGCAACCCAAGCCCAAGGCCGTCGCCTTCATCGACGAAGAAACCTGCATCGGCTGCACCTTGTGCATCCAGGCCTGCCCGGTGGATGCCATCGTCGGCGCGGCCAAGCAGATGCACACCATCATCGCCTCCGAATGCACCGGCTGCGAACTGTGTGTGCCGCCCTGCCCGGTGGATTGCATCAGCATGCTGCCGCTCGAAGAGAAACTGACCAACTGGAAATGGCGCTATCCGGTGACTCCTTTAAAGCTATCGAAATGAGGACACTGCATCATTTCCACGGCGGCATCCATCCGCCCACACACAAATCCCAATCGACGGGGACGGGCATCGCGACGCTGCCGCTGCCGGAGAAACTGGTTGTTCCGCTGCATCAGCATGTGGGCAATTGCGCGGTTCCCGAAGTGCGGGTGGGCGAGCACGTACTCAAAGGACAACGCATCGGTCGCCCCGAAGGCCGTCAATCCAGCGCGGTGCATGCACCGACTTCCGGCACGGTCGCCGCCATCGACATGCAGACGGTCGCCCACGCCTCCGGCATGCCCGATCTGTGCGTGACGCTAATCCCGGACGGCAAGGATGAATGGATCGCCCACGCCGGCGTGGACTACCGCAACACATCGCACACCGACTTGCGCCACATGCTGCGCGACGCGGGCGTGGTCGGCTTGGGCGGCGCCGTGTTTCCCAGCGACATCAAATCCTATTCGCGCCATCACAAAATCACCACGCTGGTCATCAACGGCGCCGAATGCGAACCCTATATCACCTGCGACGATATGCTGATGCGCGAGCGTCCCCGCGACATCCTGCGCGGCGCGGAAGTACTGCGCGAGTTGCTGTATGCGGATGAAGTGCTGATCGGTATTGAAGACAACAAACCGGAAGCCATCGCCGCCATGCGCAAGGCGCTGGAACAGGACGGCCACCAGCATATGGAAGTGATCGCCGTGCCCACGCTGTATCCGGGCGGCGGTGCCAAACAATTGATTCTCGTCCTCACCGGCGTCGAAGTCGCGGCAGGTGTGCGCTCCACCGAAAAAGGGGTGCAGTGTTTCAACGTCGCCACCGCCTGGAGCGTGTGGCGCGCCATCGCCCACGGCGAACCGCTGCTGTCGCGCATCGTCACCGTCACCGGCAATGTCGAACACGCGCAGAACTTCGAAGTGTTGCTCGGCACACCGGTGCAAGAACTGGTGGCGTATGCGGGCAACAAGCCGGATACCGGGCGCTACATCATGGGCGGACCGATGATGGGCGTCGACCTGCCGAATAGCAGTGTCGGCGTCACCAAAGCGACCAACTGCATCATCGCCGCCTCGCCCGCCCTTTTCCCGCCCCCCCAACCCGCGCTGCCCTGCATCCGCTGCACGCGCTGCACCGATGTCTGCCCGGCCGAACTGCAACCGCAGGATCTGTACTGGTTCGCCAAGTCGAACAACTTCGGCAAGGCGCAGGAGTTCAGCCTGTTCGACTGTATCGAATGCGGTGCCTGCGCCTATGTGTGCCCCAGCCACATTCCGCTGGTGCACTACTACCGCTATGCCAAGAGCGAGATCCTCGTGCGCGACCATGACAAACGCGCCGCCGATCTGGCACGCGAACGCCATGAGTTCCGCCAGTTCCGCATCGAGCGCGAGAAACAGGAAAAAGCCGAGCGGCTGGCGCAAAAAGAACGCGCCGCCGCCGAAGCCAAAGCCAAAGCGGTGACCGAGCTTCCGACACAGGTCGATCCCGCCGCCGACGCCGACGACACCCAACAGCTGCGCATCGACGCAGCCTTGGCGCGCGCCAAGGAACAGGCCGCCGCCGCATCTCCCCGCAACACCGAACTACTGACGCCGGAACAACGCAGCGAAGTCGAAGCCATCGAAGCGCGGCGCGCCAAAATACACAAGATCGCATCCGATGCCGGCGCGGACGACGAGCCGCCCAAACGTAACTGAGGATCACTCGAACCATGTGGAGCTCCCCCTTCCTCACCACCCCCGTCTCGGTCAGCCAGATCATGCTGCGCGTGCTGTACGCGCTGATCCCCGGCGTCGCCCTCTATGTCTGGTATTTCGGCCCCGCCATCCTGGTATCGATCACGCTGGCCGTGGTGACCGCCGTCGCCACCGAGGCCGCCATGCTCAAGTTGCGCAACCGGCCTCTAAAACCCTTCCTCTCCGACAACAGCGCATTGATCACCGCCTGCCTGCTGGCGCTCTCCATCCCGCCGCTCGCCCCATGGTGGCTGATCGTGATCGGCACGGCATTCGGCATCGCCGTGGCCAAACATCTTTACGGCGGCCTCGGCAGCAACACCTTCAATCCCGCGATGGTCGGTTACGCCGTGCTGATCATCTCCTTCCCTGCCCACATGACGCAGTGGCTGGCACCGGGCATGCTGAGTCTGCTGCAGCTGCCGTTCAGCGCACAGTTGAGCTACATCTTCTCCGGCCATCTGCCGTCCGGCTCGACGCTGGATGCGCTGACCATGGCGACGCCGCTGGATACGCTGAAAACGCAATTGCATCTGGGACTGTCGGTGGATGAGATACGCAGCATGCCGATCTACGGCTACCTGGCGGGCAAGGGCAGCGAGATGGTCGCGCTGGGCTTTGCCCTCGGCGGCATTTACCTGATTGCCGCGCGCATCATCCCGTGGGTGCTGCCTGCCGCCTATCTCGGCACCTTGTTCATCATCGCCGCCGTGTTCCACCAGATCGATCCCGAGCACTACGTCGGCCCGCTGTTCCACCTTTTTTCCGGCGCGGCGATGCTGGGCGCATTCTTCATCTTCACCGACCCGGTCGGCAGCCCCACCACTTTCCGCGGTCGCGTGATCTATGCCTGCAGCGCGGCGCTGCTGACCTGGCTGATCCGCACTTTCGGCGGCTTCCCCGATGGCGTGGCTTTCGCCGCGCTGCTGATGAATATGTGCGTGCCGCTGATCGATGCCTGGACACAGCCGAGCGTGTTCGGCAAGAAGGAGGGCAAGCGATGAAACGCATCGCCCGTTCCTCGCTGCAGACCGCCGTCAATCTGGTGTTCTTCGCCATCATCGGCACCAGTATTCTGTCGGCGACCTACTATCTGACACGCGACTCCATCGCCGCCACAGTAGAGAAGGCCAAGCTGAAGCTGGTGTCGCAACTGCTACCCGTCGGTTCGTACGACAACGACATCATGCAGGACACCCGCACGGTCGCCGCGGACGAGATGCTGGGGACCGACGAGGCGACACTGGCACATATCGCCCGGCGCGACGGCAAGCCGGTGGCCGTGGTGCTGGAAGCCGTCGCACCGGACGGCTACAGCGGCAAGATCGCGCTGATCATGGCGATTCGTCCCGACGGTTCGCTGGGTGGCGTGCGCGTGGTAAACCACAACGAGACACCGGGACTGGGCGACTACATCGACATCGCCAAGAACGACTGGATCAAGACCTTCGACGGCCGTTCGCGTAGCCTGTTTCCGGACGAGATGTGGAAAACACGCAAGGACGGCGGCGTGTTCGAGCATACGACCGGCGCCACCGTGACACCGCGCGCCGTGATCAAAGCGGTGCACCGTGCGCTGCAGTATTTCGAAGCGCATCGCGACGAACTGTTCGTGGCCGATGCACAGTCCGCGAAAGGAGTCCGCAAATGACGCTCACCGAAATGAAAGACATCGCCTACAACGGCCTGTGGAAACAGAATCCAGGGCTAGTGCAGTTGCTGGGCCTGTGCCCGCTGCTCGCGGTCAGCAACACACTGGTCAACGCGATCAGTCTCGGCCTCGCCACCACACTGGTGATGACGCTCTCCAGCGCCACCGTTGCACCGGTGCGCAGCTATGTGCCGAACGAGATCCGCATCCCGGTGTTCGTGCTCATCATCGCCGTGCTGGTGACCGTCGTGCAGTATCTGATGAACGCCTATCTGTATGGTCTGTACATCGTGCTCGGTATCTTCGTGCCGCTGATCGTGACCAACTGCATCGTGCTGGCGCGCGCCGAATCGTTCGCTTCCAAGAACCCGGTGCTGCCCTCCGCCTTCGACGGCATGATGATGGGACTGGGGCTGACCGCCGTGCTGACGGTGCTGGGCGGGCTGCGCGAGATCGCGGGCAAAGGCACGCTGCTGTCCGGCATCGACCTGCTGTTCGGTGAACAGGCCAAAGCCTGGGTGATCCCGGTCATCCCCGACTATCACGGTTTCCTGCTGGCCATCCTGCCGCCCGGCGCGTTCATCGGCCTCGGCCTGATCATCGCCGCCAAGAACTGGCTCGATCTGCGCGCGGCGAAGAATATCTCCAGCCAGCCCGCGCCGGAGACCTTGCCAGAGGCGGCTCAGGGATGAACGCAGCCAAACGGCGCGAGATATTCCTGCGCCTGCAAGCCGCCAACCCGCATCCCACCACTGAGCTGGAACACCAGTCCGATTTCGAATTGCTGGTGGCGGTGATCCTGTCCGCACAGGCCACCGACAAAAGCGTGAACATCGCCACGCGCGAACTGTTCCCCGTCGCCAATACCCCGCAGAATATCCTCGACCTAGGCGAAGACGGCCTGCGCGAATACGTGCAGCGCATCGGCCTGTACCAGACCAAGAGCAAACACATCATCCAGATATGCCGCATCCTGCTCGAACAGCACGGCGGCCAGGTGCCGCAGACGCGCGAAGCGCTGGAAGCGCTGCCAGGCGTGGGCCGCAAGACCGCCAACGTCATCCTCAACACCGCCTTCGGCCAGCCCACCATCGCGGTCGACACGCATATCTTCCGCATCAGCAACCGCATCGGCCTCGCGCCCGGCAATGATGTGGCGGAAGTGGAGAAGAAGCTGATGAAGTTCGTCCCCGGGGAATTCATGCAGGACGCACACCACTGGCTGATCCTGCACGGGCGCTATGTATGCGTGGCACGCAAACCGAAATGCGGCGAGTGCTGCATCCAGGACTTGTGCGAATACAAAGGAAAGGTATTCTGATGTTCCAACCGACCCGCGATGAAGCACGATTGTTCCTGTTCGAATCCTGGCGCAAGCGCCGCGCCGGTGAACTACTGTCCCCGCTGGAAGACCTGACCGCCCTACTGATCGACAAGCACCCCGAATATCACGCATTGTTCAACGATCCCGAGCGCGATCGGGACAAGGACTTTGCGCCGGACGGCGATGTGGTGAATCCCTTCCTGCACCTGATGATGCATCTGACCATCGAAGAGCAGATCAGCATCGGCCAGCCGCACGGCATCCGCGAACAGTTCGCCCGCCTCACGCAAAAATACCAATCGGAACACGAGGCGCAACACGCGATGATGGATTGCTTGGGCGAGATGATCTGGCAGGCACAGCGCAACAAGACCGCGCCGGATGCGGCGGTCTATCTGAATTGTCTGGAGCGGCAATGAGACTTTCCAAGATCACCACGCGCACCGGCGACGACGGCACGACGGGATTGGCCGACGGTTCGCGTTTACCCAAGGACGATCCGCGCATCGCGGCCATCGGCAGCGTGGACGAGTTGAACAGCCAGCTTGGTTTGCTGCTGGCCGAAACATTGCCTGATGCCGTGCGCGAGGAACTGCTGGCAACCCAGCACGCGCTGTTCGATCTCGGCGGCGTGCTGGCCGTACCCGGTGCGCCATTCGACGCGGCGCGGCTGTCAAAGCTGGATTCCGCCATCGGGCATTTCAATGCCGGTTTGCCGCCGCTTAAGGAATTCATCCTGCCCGGCGGGACCCGCGCTGCCGCCCTGTGCCATGTGGCGCGCTGTATCGCGCGCCGTGCCGAGCGCGACTACACGCCTTTGGTCCGCGCCGATCTGGCCCCTGTGCATGGCCTGCAATATCTCAATCGCCTGTCCGACCTGCTGTTCATCCTGTGCCGCGTTCTCAACCGTACGGCGGGTCGGGCAGAGACGCTGTGGAGCCGTAGCTGAAGGGGTATCACTCAGTTTTGCACTGACGAAATAGCGCCTTGCGGCTATAATCTGCTCCGATTATTGATAACAACCATCTGTTCTAAGGAGAGAGTTCCATGCCGCATCGTCCGCCGCAGCCAACAGAGCTGAAGACAACCAGCCACGTCCAGGATATCCTGGAGCCGCATAACGAGCCTTGGCAGGTTGAACTGAAGGACCCCGCCACTTCCGTGATGACCGATTTCCATGTGCGTGGAGTGTTCAAGATCACCCCGGATGAGACCATCGACCAGGCACTGCACGAGATGAAGGTCGCGGGGCTGCGTATCGCTTTCGTCAAGGAAAAAGGTTCCGACAAGCTGCTGGGCTCGATCACCGCTTACGACATCATGGGTTCCAAGCCTATGGAATTCCTGCAAAGCGTCGGCTTTGCTGACCGCGCTGTGACCCATAAGGACATCCGCGTCAGCGACATCATGGAACACACCAAGGATTGGGTGGTTGCCGAGATGCACGACGTGGAAAAAGCCACGGTGAAGGATGTGCTGACAGCCATGCAGAAAGCCGGCAAGACGCACATGCCGGTACTGGAAGTCGCGGAAGGCAAACAGCCGCAATTGCGCGGTCTGTTCTCTTCCGCCAAGATCCTGCGCCTGACCGAACTCAGCCGCCAGAAGTCTGCCAAGTAAACAGTCGGGCCGACAATCGAAAAGGGCGCATCGTGAGATGCGCCCTTTTCGATTGTCCGGCATTTAATTTACGGCTGTGGCGGCTTCGGTCTTTTGCGCAGATCCATCAGGCTCATCACATAACCCGACAGGCAATAGCCAAAGAACAGCAGGAACAGATGCAGCGGCGGATTCTGCGCCACGAAGATAAAAAACAGCGCAAACAGGAAGATCACGAAGAACGGCACGCTCTTGCGCATGTTGATCGACTTGAAGCTGTAGTACTTGAAGTTGCTGACCATGGACAGGCCGGCGAACACGGTCAAGGCAGCGGCATACCAGCGCAGGTCGTAACCGGTGAACTTGTTGTCCAGCATCACCCACACAAAACCGGCCACCAGCGCCGCTGCCGCAGGACTTGGCAGCCCCTGGAAGTAGCGTTTGTCGACCACATCGATGTTGGTGTTGAAACGTGCCAGACGCAACGCTGCGCCTGTGCAGTAGATGAAGGCGGCGAACCAACCCCACTTGCCCAGATCGCGAAACGCCCACTCGTACATCAGGATGGACGGTGCGACACCGAACGACACCATGTCGGACAAGCTGTCGTATTCCGCGCCGAACTCACTTTGGGTGTGGGTCAGACGCGCGACACGACCATCCAGACCATCCAACACCATCGCGATGAAGATGGATACCGCCGCGATCTCGTAACGGCCGTTCATCGACTGCACGATGGCGTAGAAACCGGCGAACAGCGCAGCGGTCGTGAATAGGTTGGGTAGCAGATAGATGCTACGCCGACGCAGATTCATTTTGCTGCGAGTGTTCATCATAGTCATCAGCTCAGGCCAGTTTGGCCAAAATGGTTTCAGTGGCCCGCACTTTATCACCGATGGCGACCTTCACGGTAGCATCGAGCGGCAGGTAGACGTCCACACGCGAACCGAAACGTATGAAGCCGTAGCGCTGGCCGCGCGCCAGCGCATCACCCGCTTTGACGTAGCACAGGATGCGGCGTGCAATCAGGCCCGCCACTTGCACGAAGGTCACGGTCTGCCCTTCGTTGGTCTTCAGCACGATGGCGTTACGCTCGTTCTCGCTCGAAGCCTTGTCCAGATCGGCATTGACGAACTTGCCCGGGAAATATTGCACCTTCTCGATGACGCCATCGACCGGGCTGCGATTGGAGTGCACGTTGAACACATTCATGAACACGCTGACCAGAATGGCTTCGCGCTCGCCATACAGATCGGTGGTGCGCTCGACCTTGATCACACGCCCGTCCGCGGGCGACAGCACAGCATTCGCTTCTTGCGGAATGACGCGAGCAGGATCACGGAAGAACTGCAATACGAACACGAAGATGATCCACAAGGGGATCGCCCATGTGATGCACCATGCCGAGACGGCCAGTGCGGCGACCAAGGAGATCGCCAGGAAAGGCCAACCCTCGCGGGCGATGATGGGATGCGGATAGTTGTTCATAGGATTCAGGATACGGGATTCAGGATTCAGGATTCAGGATTCAGAAAATCAGCGCAAAACAGGATTCAGGACAGTTTCCACTGAATCCTGAATCCTGATTCCTAGTTCTTGGATTGGTCGACCAGCTTGTTCTTGCCGATCCACGGCATCATGGCGCGCAGTTTGCCGCCGACGACTTCGATCGGATGCTCTGCATTGATACGACGACGTGCTGTCATTTCCGGATAGTTGGTGCGACCTTCCAGGATGAACTGCTTGGCGTAGGAACCGTTCTGGATATTAGCCAGACATTCCTTCATCGCAGCGCGCGCCTGATCAGCGATCACACGATTGCCGGTGACGTACTCACCATACTCTGCGTTGTTGGAGATGGAGTAGTTCATGTTGGCGATGCCGCCTTCGTAGATCAGGTCGACGATCAGCTTCAGCTCGTGCAGGCACTCGAAGTACGCCATTTCCGGCGCGTAACCCGCTTCGGTCAGGGTTTCGAAGCCGGCCTTCACCAGCTCCACAGCACCGCCGCACAGCACGGCCTGTTCGCCGAACAGGTCGGTCTCGGTCTCTTCGCGGAAGTTGGTCTCGATCACGCCGCCCTTGGTGCCGCCGTTGGCAGCCGCGTAGGACAGTGCGATGTCTTTCGCCTTGCCGGTCTTGTCTTGATACACAGCGATCAGTGTCGGCACGCCGCCACCTTTCAGGTATTCGGAACGCACGGTGTGGCCGGGGCCTTTAGGCGCGATCATGATGACGTCCACATCAGCGGGCGGCACGATCTGGTTGTAGTGGATGTTGAAGCCGTGCGCAAACGCCAGCGCTGCGCCAGCTTTCAGGTTCTTCGCGATGTCGGCGTGGTACACCTCGGGCATCGTCTCGTCCGGCAGCAGAATCATCACCAGATCTGCGCCCTTCACGGCGTCGGCAATCTCGGCGACCTTGTGGCCGGCTGTTTCAGCCTTTGCCCAGGAAGCTCCGCCACGGCGCAGCGCGACGGTCACGTTCACGCCGGAATCCTTCAGGTTCTGCGCATGGGCGTGGCCCTGCGAACCGTAACCCACGATGGTCACTTGCTTGCCCTTGATCAGGGACAGGTCTGCGTCTTTGTCGTAATAAACTTTCATGTTGGCCTCGTCGAAAAAATCAGTGAATGGAAGGGTTAAATTTTCAGGATGCGTTCGCCGCGTCCGATGCCGGAGGCACCGGTACGTACCGTCTCCAGGATCAGCCTGCGATCAATCGCTTGCAGGAAGCTGTCCAGCTTGGAACCTGCGCCGGTCAGTTCGATGGTATAGGTCTTGTCCGACACGTCGATGACGTTACCACGGAAGATGTCGCTCATGCGCTTCAGCTCTTCGCGGTCGGCGCCTTCCGCGCGCACCTTGACCAGCATCAGTTCGCGTTCAATATGGTCGCCGTCGGAGAGATCCATCACCGAGACCACGTCCACCAGCTTGTTCAACTGCTTGTTGATCTGCTCGATCACTTCGTCGGAACCGCTGGTGACGATGGTCATGCGCGACAGGGTCGCATCTTCGGTCGGGGCGACGGTCAGCGACTCGATGTTATAACCGCGCGCGGAGAACAGACCGGATACGCGCGACAGCGCACCGGCTTCGTTGGCCATCAACAGGGAAATGATATGTCGCATGTTACAGGTCCTCCGCCAGAATCACTTCCGACAAGCCTTTGCCGCCGGGGACCATCGGGTACACGTTCTCGGTGGAATCGGTACGGAAATCGAGGAACACCAGCTCGTCCTTGCGGGCGAACGCCTCTTGCAGCGCACCTTCCACATCGGACGGCTTCTCCACCAGGATGCCGACGTGGCCGTAGGCCTCGGCCAGCTTGACGAAGTCGGGCAAAGCATCCATGTAGGACTGCGAATAACGGTTGCCGTGGAAGAATTCCTGCCACTGGCGCACCATGCCCAGATAGCGGTTGTTCAGCGCGATCACCTTGATCGGCAGGTTGAATTGCTTGCAGGTCGACAGTTCCTGGATGTTCATCTGGATGCTGCCCTCGCCGGTCACGCAGGCGACCGTCTCGCCAGGGTGCGCCAATTGCACGCCCATCGCGGCGGGCAGGCCGAAGCCCATGGTGCCCAGACCGCCGGAGTTGATCCAGCGACGCGGCTTGTCAAACTTGTAGTACTGCGCGGCCCACATCTGGTGCTGGCCGACGTCCGAGGTGATGTAAGCATCGCCGCGCGTGATCTTGTGCAAAGTCTCGATCACGAACTGCGGCTTGATGATCTCGCTGGAATTCTTGTAGCTCAGCGAATTGGCACCGCGCCATTCGTCGATCTGCTTCCACCAATCCTTGTGCGCGGCCGCGTCGGGCTTCTGCTTGCTGCTCTTCAGTACCTTGATCAGGTCGGTCAGCACATTTCCCACATCGCCGACCAGCGGCACATCGACCTTGACGCGCTTGGAGATGGAGGCCGGATCGATGTCGATATGGACGATCCTGCGCGGCACGGAATTGAAATGCGCCACATTGCCGATCACTCGGTCATCGAAACGCGCGCCGACGGCCAGCAGCACGTCGCAGTTCTGCATGCCCATATTGGCTTCGTAAGTACCGTGCATGCCGAGCATGCCGACGAATTGTTTGTCGCTGGCCGGGTAGCCGCCCAAGCCCATCAGGGTGTTGGTGCAGGGCGCATCGACCAGGCGCACCAGTTCAGCCAGTTGTTTGGCCGCATCGGACAGGATCACGCCGCCGCCCGCGTAAACCATGGGGCGTTTGGCTTCGAGCAGCATCTGCGCCGCCTGCTTGACCAGATTGGCATCGCCTGCAACCTGCGGATGGTAGGAACGGATATTGACTGTGGAGGGGTACTCGAAAGCGGTCTTCATGCTGGAGATATCCTTTGGAATATCCACCAGCACAGGACCGGGACGACCGCTCTTGGCCAGATAAAAGGCTTTCTTCAGCGTGGCTGCCAGGTCCTTGATGTCTTTTACCAGGAAGTTGTGTTTGACGCAGGGGCGCGTGATGCCAACCGCGTCAACTTCCTGGAATGCATCTTCGCCGATGAAGCTGGTAGACACCTGGCCGCTGATCACCACCATCGGGATGGAATCCATGTACGCCGTGGCGATGCCGGTGACGGCATTGGTCACGCCCGGACCGGAAGTCACCAGCGCGACGCCCACCTTCTCGGTGGAACGGGCATAGCCGTCCGCGGCATGCACGGCAGCCTGTTCATGACGCACCAGCACGTGCTTGACCGCCTCCTGCTTGAACAGTTCGTCATAAATGAACAACACTGCGCCGCCGGGGTAGCCGAAAACGTACTCGACGCCCTCCTCCTGCAAACAGCGTATGGTTATCTCTGCACCGGTCAATTCCATGGTCTGAAACCTATATATCGCAACAATCGAAAGACCGCGCAAGATAATGGCTGGCGGCATTTTGGTCAACCCCAATCAAGCTTTAATACCCCCAAAACCCTTGTTGCAACAGGAATTTGCTATCATCCGGCGACTTGCCAACTTCCACACTTCCATCCGTGTCCAGCCGAGAGCAACTTTCCGACTTCCTTGCCAGCGTCGAACGTCGCGCTTTTAAACAGGCCGCCTACGCCGTGCGCGACGAGCATGCGGCGCTGGATATCGTGCAGGACGCCATGATCAAGCTGGCTGAGCGCTATGGCGACAAGCCTGTTGCGGAATTCCCGATGCTGTTCCAGCGCATCCTGCAAACCACCATCCTCGACCACTTCCGCCGACAAAAGGTGCGTAGCGCACACTTCAGCCTGTTCTCGTCCTTCACCTCGCGCCATGACGATGAAGAGTTCGAGCCGCTCGATGTGCTGCAGGATTGCGACAATGCCAGCCTGCCCGCCACACCGGAAGCCGCCCTGCAGCAATCCGAGATGATTGCTTTGATCGAGAGCGCATTACAGCAGTTGCCCGCACGTCAACGGGAAGCCTTTTTACTGCGTTATTGGGAACGATTGGACACCGCCGAGACAGCCGTTATCATGGGCTGCACCGAGGGAAGCGTCAAAACGCATTGTTCGCGCGCCACCCATGCGATGGCCGCCACGTTGAAAGCGAAGGGAATAGACCTGTCATGGGACTCAAACTAAAACTCGATGACCTTGCGCCCCTGCTGGATCGCGCAGCCCAACAGCTCGACCCCGGCACACTGGATCGACTGCACACTGCACGACGACAGGCGCTGAGCCGGCATCGCACTACTGCACCCGCGGCGCTGCTGTCGCGCCTGCATCACCTGGTCACCGACCACGGACATGAATCGCATCACCATCGCGCCCTTAACTGGGCGGGAGGGTTGTTGCTGCTTGCCGCAGTGCTGGCCGGCGGCTGGCAATGGAAACAATCGGCCTTGCACGACCACGCATCAATCGACCTGGCCATCCTGACCGACGATCTGCCTCTGCACATGTATGTGGATTGAGTTCAGCGCAATGCGTCCGGCTCGTATCCGCTCACTGCTGTTGCTGTTCATGCTTGCGCTCGCCCCGTTGACGGCCAGCGCTGAAAAGTGGCACACCCTCAGTCCGACTGCCCAACAGATACTCTCGCCCCTGAAACAATCATGGGAGAGCCTGCCGCGCAGTGAACAGAAAAGTTTCATCGGGGTGGCGGAAGCCTATCCCGCCCTGCCACCCGAAAAACAGCAGCGCTTGATATCACAGATACAGGAATGGGCCGCTTTGACACATGAGCAACGCGAGCGTGCCCGTGAAAAATTCACAGCCTTCAGCAGGGTCCCCGAAGACAAGCGAGAAGCGGTCAAAGAGATGGTGCGCGAACAAGAATCGCAGTCGGCCAAAAACTAGCAACGACTATCTGCGCTCGGTACGCCACAGCATGGCAAGCGCCAGCCCCAGGAATATCCAGGTCATCGCCGTGGCGCTCAATGCCGCCGGCCACTCGTTGAGCGCGCCCAGATTGGCGAACAGCCTGCCGGCAAAGTGGTAACTCAATCCCAGCACCACGCCGACGAATATCTTGCCGCCTATGCCGCCTTCGCGGCGCTGATAGGACGAGAACGGCAGCGCGAGCAGCATCATCACCAGCACCGCGAACGGATACACCAGCTTGTTCCAGAGAGCGATGTCATAGCGCACGGTACTCTGTTTGTTGTCCGCCAGATGCCGCGTGTACTGGTACAGATCCAGCACGGACATCTGCTCCGGCAACACCAGCAGCACATTGAGCAGATTGGGATTGAGCGCCGTATGCCACGCCATGTCCGGCAGGCTCTCCGCAGTCGCGCTTTGTCCGGCGAAATTCGTGCGCTGGATATCTTCCAGTTTCCACAGGCGGTCTTTGACGAATGTCGCGCGCTTGGCGGCTGTGACACTGACCAGGCGGTAGTGCTCGTCGAACTGGTAGATGCTGACATTCAGCAGCGAGGCGTCCGGCAGCACATTGCGGATATTGACGAAACTGCCTTCGTCCTTGACCCATACGCCGGAGCGGAACTCCCGCAGGTTCACTTGCGCTTTTTGCGCCTTGAGCTTGGTCTGCTGCGCCAGTTGCTCGCTGTACGGTGCGACCGCTTCACCGAACAACAGACATAGCACCAGCAGCGGCGCACCGATGCGCAACAGCGCAAAGATCAATTGCTTCAGCGACACGCCGGATGCGCGATACACCGTCAACTCGGAGTTGGCCGCCATCTGCACCAGCGCGAAGATGGTGCCGATCAGTACCGCGACCGGGAATAGCTCATAGACATGTCCGGGCAGGATCAATGCAACGTACAGCAGCATGTAGCCCAGACTGTAATCGCCGCGCCCCATTTCGTTCAGCTGGCTGATCAGATCCAGCAATGCGAACAGCATGAGCAGCGCGGAGAATACCAGCGCCACACTGAAATAGATCTCGCGCGAGAGATAGCGGGTCAGCAGCTTCATCGCTTCCAGCGCCGCCAGGAGAACACCGAGGAACGGTGATAGAAGAACAAGGCCAGCACAGCCAGCATCAGCAGATGCAATCCCCAGAACCCGGTCACCGCATCGATCTTCCGTTGCGCCACCCACGAGTTCGAAACACTGATCATGTTGTTGTAGAACATGTAGATCACGATGGCCGTGATCAGATTCAGCGAACGACCGGAACGGTTATCCACATAACTGAGCGGGATGGCCAACAGTGAAAGTAACAACGCGCTGAATGGCAAACCCAGGCGCCACTCCAGTTCAGACAGATTGAGCGGCGTCGGATTCTTCACGAGATACGCCGTGGAGTAAGCCTTCAGGTTGGGCTGTTCCTTGCCCAACTCGGCCGGCTCGATGCGCATGGCATAGCGCTCAAACTCGGCGATGCGGAAATCGGCCTGCCCCGGAATGCCCTCGTAGCGCGTACCGTTCAGCAGCACCAGAAAACGATCACCGTTCTCAGCCGTCTCCTGATAACCCTCTTTCGCCACCATGGTGCCTTCTTTACCGTGCTGCACAGAGCGCACGAAGAGATTCCCGACGCGCTTGTTCTGCGAATCGACGCCTTCCAGAAAAAACACGCGATCCGACTGCTTCGATTCGCGGAACGCGCCCGGCGAGGCGACCGAGACATCGTCCCGGCTATCCAGACGGCGCTTGTACTCATCCGCTCTGGATAGCGCCCAGGGCGACAACACCAGACTCATCAGCGCGATGACCGCCGTGACGGGCAATGCATATCCCAATACCGGGCGTATCCACCGCGTCAGACCGATGCCGGAAGAGAACCACACCACCATCTCGCTGTCGCGATAGCAGCGCGTCAGCGGGATCAGCACGGAAAGGAACAGACTGATCGACAGCAGGACAGGCAGATAGTTGATGGCGCTAAAGCCCAGCATCACCAACACACCGTCCACCGCCAGCAAGCCGCTCACCGATTCACCAAGGAAGCGGATCAGCTGGGTAAATACCACGATTCCGAGCAAAATGACGAACACCAGCATGCCCATGGCGGCGAATTCGCGTATAAGAGAGCGATAGAAGATGCCGCGCACACGCCGCACGTTAGCGTGCTTTGACTTTTGCGGCGGTGATTGCGGATAATCCGGCATCTGCAGAATTTTGAGATCTTTTGAGGAGAAGCGCATGGAATTTAGCATAAAACAGGGCAGCCCGGAGAAACTGAAGTGTGGTTGCGTGGTGGTCGGCGTCTACGAAGGCGGTAAATTATCCAAGGCGGGACAGCTGCTCGACAAAGCGACAGGACATTCCTTGAGCGACGTCATCGCGCGCGGCGACATGACCGGAAAGTCCGCCTCCACGCTGCTTTTGCACAAACTTGCCGGCGCATCCGCCGAACGCGTCCTGCTGGTCGGCCTCGGCAAACCTGCCGAATTGAACAACCGCACTAGCGTGGACATCCTGCGCGCCGCATGCAGTGCGCTGCACGCCACATCCGCCAAAGACGCGGCACTTTTCGTCACCGATGACGGCGTGGGCAAGGACGCCGGCTGGGTGCTCAAACAGGCCGTGCTCGCTGCAGCCGATGGTGCGTACCGCGCCGACAGTCTGAAGAGCAAACCGTCAAAACCGGCGACGCTGAAGCAAGTGACCTTCATCACACTGGAAAAGCCAAACGCCGAACTGAAGAAGGCTGTCGCACAAACTGCTGCCGTCACGCACGGCATGGAGCTGACCAAAGACCTGGCCAATCTGCCCGGCAACATCTGCACCCCCGCCTACCTCGCGGCCAAGGCGCTGGCACTGGGCAAGGCGCACAAGAAGATTAAGACCACCGTGCTGGAAAAGAAGGACATGGAGAAGCTCGGCATGGGTTCTTTCCTTTCCGTCACACGCGGCAGCGCGCAGCCGCCCAAGTTGATCGCGCTTGAATACAACGGCGCAGCAAAGACGCAGAAGCCTATCGCGCTGGTCGGCAAAGGCATCACCTTCGACACCGGCGGCATCTCGCTCAAACCTGGCTCCGACATGGACGAGATGAAATACGATATGTGCGGTGCGGCCAGCGTGCTCGGCACACTGCAAGCCATCGCCGAGATGGAACTGCCGATCAACGTGGTCGGCGTCATCCCCACTTGCGAGAACATGCCCGGCAGCACCGCCACCAAACCGGGCGACATCGTCACCTCCATGTCCGGCCAGACCATCGAGATCCTCAACACCGACGCCGAAGGCCGTTTGATCCTGTGTGACGCGCTGACCTACACCGCCAAGTTCAAGCCCGACGCCGTGATCGACATCGCCACACTCACCGGCGCCTGCGTGATTGCATTGGGCCATGTCGCCAGCGGCATGTTCGCCAACGACGACAAACTGGCCAAAGAACTGGTCGGTGCCGGCGAGCAGTCCCATGACCGTGTATGGCAACTGCCGCTGTGGGACGACTATCAGCCGCTGCTGGACAGCAACTTCGCCGACATGGCCAACATCGGCGGCCGCGCCGGCGGCACCATCACCGCCGCCTGCTTCCTGTCGCGCTTCACCAAGGATTACCGCTGGGCGCATCTGGACATCGCGGGCACGGCCAACCTTTCCGGCAAGAATAAAGGCGCGACCGGACGTCCGGTACCCTTGCTGACGCAGTTTCTGATTGATCGCTCGGCACGCAAGTGACTCGGGTGGATTTCTACACAGGCAGCGAAGACAAGCTGCGCACCGCATGCCGGCTGAGCCACAAGGCGATGCAGAACGGCATGCGCGTGTTGCTGCATGTGCCGGACGAAGACACGGCAAGCAAGCTCGATAAATTGCTGTGGCAATATCCGCCGACCTCATTCATGCCGCATTGTTACAGTGATGATGCCGCTGCCGCCGCCATGCCAGTGGTCATCGGTCGCGACGAAAACTTCCCGCATTCCGAACTGCTGATCAGCCTGCATGACGAATGCCCGACCTTCTTCAGCCGCTTCGAACGTGTGATCGAGATCGTGGGACATGATGCGGAAGACGCCACACGCGGTCGTGCCCGTTTCAAGTTCTACCGCGACCGCGGTTACGAGCTCAAACACACCGATCTGTCCAAACTGCGCGCATGAGTACGGACGACTCCAAACAGGAATTGCCGCCCGACCTGCCGGTGCTGACCGAGATCGTCAGCGATGACGACTTGCCCACTTTGACGGATATCATCGACGCGCCTATAGCGGAAACACCCGTCTTCGAGATCGATCCGGCCGTTTCCGCACCTTTGCCCCCGAACGGGGAAATACCGTTTGAACTCCCGCCGCAACTTGAAGCGCATCTGGAAGCACTGTTCATGCAGCGTTTGCTGCCGCGCCTGGAAGCAGCACAGCGTCAGGCTGTCGCCCAGACATGGGCCGAGTTGAAAGACGAATTGCCGCAACTGATACGCAACGCGCTCCCGCCCCGCACATAATCCCGGCAAGCACCCCGCTGGCGCAGCGCCGTCTTGATATAATCGCGCCTTCCTCACGACAAGCTCAGGACAGGCATCAAGCCGCATCGCAATGACTCAATCCAAAGAACTCGCAAAAAGCTTCGACCCCAAAGACATCGAATCCCGCTGGTATCCCGCGTGGGAATCCGCTGGTTACTTCAAAGCCGGACTGGATGCAAACAAACAGGACAACTTCTGCATCCTGCTGCCGCCGCCCAACGTCACCGGCACGCTGCACATGGGCCACGGTTTCAACCAGACGCTGATGGATGCACTCACCCGCTACCACCGCATGAAAGGCGACAACACCCTGTGGCAGCCGGGTACCGACCACGCGGGCATCGCCACGCAGATCGTGGTTGAACGCCAGCTCGACGCGCAGGGCGTCTCGCGCCACGACCTGGGCCGCGAGAAGTTCATCGAGAAGGTATGGGAATGGAAGGAATATTCCGGCAACACCATCACCCAGCAGATGCGTCGCCTCGGCACCTCGCCCGACTGGTCGCGCGAGCGCTTCACCATGGACCCGAAACTGAACAAGACCGTCACCGAAACGTTCGTGCGCCTGTTCAACGAAGGCCTGATCTACCGCGGCAAGCGTCTGGTGAACTGGGACCCGAAACTGCACACCGCCGTGTCCGACCTCGAAGTGGTGCAGGAAGAAGAAGACGGTTTCATGTACCACATCCAGTATCCGCTGGCGGATGGCTCCGGCCATCTGGTGGTCGCCACCACCCGTCCCGAGACCATGCTGGGAGACGTGGCGGTGATGGTGCATCCCGAGGACGTGCGCTATAAACACCTCATCGGCAAGCAGGTCACGCTGCCGCTGTGCGACCGCACCATCCCTGTCATCGCCGACGATTACGTGGACAAGGAATTCGGCACCGGCGTGGTCAAGGTCACGCCCGCGCATGACTTCAACGACTATGCAGTGGGGCAGCGCCATGCGCTTCCGATGATCTCCATCCTCACGCTGGACGCAAAGATCAACGAACACGCACCCAAGCAATACCAAGGCATGGATCGCTTCGCCGCGCGCAAGCATATCTGCGCCGACCTCGAAGCCGCAGGTCTGTTCATCAAAGCCGACAAGCACAAACTCAAGGTGCCGCGCGGCGACCGCACCGGCGTAGTGATCGAGCCGATGCTGACCGACCAGTGGTTCGTCGCGATGAGCAAAGCCGGCCCGGAAGGTATGTCCATCACCGAGCAGGGGCTGGAATGCGTGAGCTCCGGCGAGATCAAGTTCCATCCCGAGAACTGGGTCAACACCTACAACCAGTGGCTGAACAACATCCAGGACTGGTGCATCTCGCGCCAGCTGTGGTGGGGGCACCAGATCCCGGCCTGGTACGGCGTGAACGGCGAAGTGTTCGTCGCACGCGACGAAGCCGAAGCGCGCAAGCTGGCCGACAAGGCCGGTTACGCAGGACAGCTCGACCGCGACAACGACGTGCTCGACACCTGGTTCTCTTCCGCGCTGTGGCCGTTCTCCACGCTGGACTGGACCGGCGATGCCAACAAGGACGCGCAGAACCAGTTCGTGCAGCAATACCTGCCCTCTTCGGTGCTGGTCACCGGCTTCGACATCATCTTCTTCTGGGTGGCGCGCATGGTGATGATGACCAAACACATCACCGGCAAGATCCCGTTCAAGGATGTGTACGTGCACGGCCTGATCCGCGATGCGGAAGGGCAGAAGATGTCCAAGTCCAAGGGCAACGTGCTCGACCCCATCGACCTCATCGACGGCATCGACCTCGACTCGCTGATCAAGAAGCGCACCACGGGCCTGATGAATCCCAAGGATGCCGAGAAGATCGAGAAGCGCACGCGCCGCGAATTCCCCGAGGGCATCACCGCCTTCGGCACCGATGCACTGCGTTTCACTTTCGCCTCGCTGGCCTCCCCCGGGCGCGACATCAAGTTCGACATGCAGCGCTGCGAGGGTTATCGCAACTTCTGCAACAAGCTGTGGAACGCCACGCGCTTCGTGCTGATGAACTGCGAGGGCAAAGACGCGGGGCAGGACGAATCGCTGCCGCTGGAATTCTCGGTCGCTGATCGCTGGATGATCGGCGAACTGCAGAAGGCAGAAGCCGAGATGGCGACGCACTTCGCCGACTACCGTTTCGACATGGCCGCGCGCGCCGTGTACGAGCTGGTCTGGAACACCTACTGCGACTGGTACGTGGAACTGGCCAAGGTGCAGATAGCGAACGGCAACGAAGCGCAGCAGCGCGCCACCCGCCGTACTTTGGTGCGCGTGCTGGAGACCATTCTGCGCCTGGTCCACCCGATCATTCCGTTCATCACCGAAGAGTTGTGGCAGACGGTTGGGCCGATGGCAAATGCAAAAGGCAACACCATCATGCTGCAAGCTTATCCCAAGGCGGATGCTCGCAAGATCGATGAAACAGCCAGCGCACAGATCGCGCTACTGCAAGAGCTCACCACCGCAACCCGCAGCCTGCGCAGCGAGATGAATCTGTCCCCTGCCGCACGCGTGCCGCTGATCGCGGCGGGCGATGCGACCGTGCTGAACGCGCTCGCGCCTTACATCAACAGCCTCGGAAAGTTGAGTGAAGTGCAAGTGGTCGCGGAATTGCCGGAAGGCGACGCGCCGGTTTCCATCGTCGGCAACTTCAAACTGATGCTGAAGGTGGAGATCGATGTGGCGGTGGAAGGCGAACGTCTGGATAAAGAGATCGCTCGCCTCGGCAACGAGATCGCCAAGGCCGAGGCCAAGTTATCCAACGAGAGCTTCGTCGCGCGCGCGCCGGCGGCGGTGGTGGAGCAGGAGAAGAAACGTTTGGGCGATTTCGAAGCGACGCTGGTGCAGTTGCAGGCGCAGCGAAAAAAGCTGGGATAAACACTCAAAGAAATAATCAGTCCACGAAAAACACGAAAGTGAAGCCAATTGCTATTGGTCAGTTTTCGTGTTTTTTTGTGGACTGTTGCTTGGGCTTTACCGGCGACGGATCAGAAACACGAATTCGTCGCCCTGTTCGGTCGACGACAGCAGTTCGTTGCCGGTCTTGCTGCAAAAATCCACGAAGTCCCGCGGCGAGCCTTTATCGGTCGCCACGATCTTCAACACCTGTCCGGCGCTCATCGTGGCTAGCGATTTCTTGGCGCGCAGAATGGGCAACGGGCAAGCCAGCCTGCGCACATCCAGCTCCGCGTCGAATGTCTCACCGTTCACGCGACGATCTCCCCGCCCGACTGCACCCAGGCCAGAATGCCGCCCTGCAGATTGGCTGCACCGGCCAGGCCCTGCGCAGAGGCGAATGCTGCAGCCTGTGCCGAGCGTCCGCCCATCTGGCAATAGAACACCGTGGTTTTACCTGCATCCAATTCGTTCAGGCGCAAAGGCAGCAGATGCAATGGCATGCAGATCGCGCCCTTGATGCGGCCGCGCGCGATCTCGGCATCGGTGCGCACGTCAACCAGCCGCACATCGGGCTTGCCCAGCAACTCATGCAATTCCGCAACAGTGATATTCGTAAAACCGTTCATTCCCATCCACTCCAATTATTTTCATTCTGCTTCTGCATGATCACTCAGCAAACGTGTGATGCGCGTATTGGCGACCGACAAGCGCTTGACGACGATGCGCAGGAAGGCCTCATCGAAACGGTAACGGCAGTTCGAGCTGGACTGGTCCAGTACTGAAGGATCGATCTCGATCAGTTTCACATCCGTTTTGGCCAGCACATCCGTGCTCCGTTTGGCCCCCTGCTCGTTCAGATGCGCCATCTCGCCGAAACAGTCGCCCTTGTGCAACAAACTGAGCAAACGCCCCTGTTTCACCACGCGCACCGAACCATTGGCGATGATGAAGAAGTTCAGGCCTTCCTCACCTTCGCGCAGTATCTGCTCTCCCTTGGAGACTTTGCGCCACTCGCTGATACGCAACACTTCCCACAGTTCGACATCATTGAACTGCTTGAAGAAAGGCAGCGCGCGAACGGTATCGAACTTCTCCGTATCGAGGAACCCTTCCTGCTGCGGCACGTTATCGCTGATGAAGGAGACCAGGTCGCGCGCCATCTCATCCCAGGTCTGATAACGGCCCGCGGTGTCTTTGTGCATCGCGCGCAGCACAATGGCATCCAGTGAGGGAGGGATCTCCGGCCGGAAGGTGCTTGGCGGGGGCGGCTGAATGTTCATGATCTGGTAGATCATGCTGTAGTTGTTGGCCGCATCGAACGGCAGCTTTCCGGTCAGCATGCGGTACATGGTTACACCCAGCGAATAGATGTCGGTCTGGTGCGACAAGGGCTGTTCCTTGATCTGCTCGGGTGACATATAGGCCGGCGAACCGACACCGCTCACCTGCGTGGTCTGCTGGCTCTCGATCACCGCTGCACCGAAATCCGATATCTTGATGTCGCTTTCACCGCACAGCAGGATGTTGGCCGGCTTGATGTCGCGATGGATCACGCCCTGATACTGCGCATATTCCAGTGCTTTACAGCATTTGTAGATGATCTCCGCAATACGTCCCAGCGGCAGCAGGTGGTCGACTTCGGCCAACCTTTCCAGCGTCTCGCCTTCGACATATTCCATCACCATGTAATTCGTATCGCCTTCCATGATGGCGTCGAATATTTTCACGATGTGCGGATGAGACAGTTTGCCCGCCAGCGATGCCTCGGTCAGCAACAGTTTGCGGAAGGCTTTGCCGCTGGTGCTGTTGTTGAGCACATTGGCATTGAATACCTTGAGCGCGACCTGTTGTTCATTGAACGGGTCGAGCGCGAGATACACGGTGCTGGTCGCGCCGCGCCCGAGTGCTTTAACGATGTGGTATTTGCCTATTGATTCCATACTGAGATCGCCCTGATGGGAGCGCATTCTGCGGCCTGGTTGTCCGACTGTCCAGCAGGGGAACCTGTTTAAGGCGGTGCTATCATAGCCACCATGAGAAAATTTCTGTCTGCACTCCTGCTGCTCATCCCCTTCAACCTGTATGCGGAGGGTTTGCCCGACCTGGGCGACGAATCCCAAACCGTGATCTCTCCGCAGATGGAAAGACGGATCGGCGAGCAGAGCATGTTCCAGATCCGGGCCAGCGAACAATATCTGGGCGACCCGGAAGTCACGGACTACCTTAACCGTCTCGGCAAACGACTTGTTGCCAATAGCACCGAGCCAAGCCAGCCGTTCGAATTCTTCGTGATCGACGATGCCGCTATCAATGCGTTCGCTTTGCCGGGCGGCTTCATCGGGGTCAATACCGGGCTGATCATGCTCTCGCAGAGCGAGTCTGAGCTTGCCTCCGTATTGAGCCACGAGATATCGCACGTGACCCAGCATCATTTGGCGCGCATGATCTCCGGTACAAAATACGATTCATTGGCGGCGATGGCCACCATCGCGGTCGCCATTCTGGCCGCGCGCGACAATCCGCAAGCGGCGCAGGCAGGCATCGTCGGCGCCCAAGGCGGACTCATGCAACGACAGCTCGACTTCACGCGCGAACACGAGAAAGAGGCGGACCGCATCGGGCTCGACCTGCTGCAGAAATCCGGTTTCGATTCGCATGCGATGCCGAGCTTCTTCGAGCGGTTGCAGCATGCGACACAATTGGTTGAGGGCGACACCCCGAGTTATCTGCGCACCCACCCGCTCACGACAGATCGCGTGGCGGATGTTGAGAACCGTGTGCAACACATTCCTTTCAAGCTGGTCGCAGACAGCCTGGATTTTCATCTGATGCGCGCACGCCTGAACGCGATGCAAAAGCCGCCGCGCGAAGCGGTCGCTTATTTCCAGTCGGCGCTGGGTGCCCAGCGTTTCGGCAATCAGATCGCGCAGCGCTATGGACTGGTGCTGGCGTTGTTGCGGGACCGGCAGGAAAAGCGCGCCACACAGGAATTCGGCAAACTTCACAAACTGGCACCGCACAATGCCACCATCGAGACACTGGCAGGACGCATACGCCAACTGGATCCGCAAGACAGCGGTGTACTGGATTTTTATCGCGCAACGCTTAAGGAATACCCGGCCCACCGCGCACTGCTCTACGACTACACCCTGTTGCTACTGCGCACGCAACACTACTCCGAAGCACTGACCCTGCTCGACGAACAGATCAACCGCGATGGCAACGATGCCGCGCTTTACGAGTTGCAGGCGCGCGCCTACACGGCGCTGGGACGCCATCAGGAAGCCCATCATGTGCTGTCGTACTATCAGATCCTGCATGGCAATCTGCGCGGCGCGATAGAACAGCTGGAGCTGGCCAAACTGGCAGGCAATGACTATTACCAGCTATCCACCATCGAAACGGAGTTGCGCCAGTACCGCGAGATACTCGACGCGCAACGCAAAAAGAAGTGATCAGCCGACTCGTTGCGTGGCCTGCAACGCCAGCAGCAACTGGCGGACCGGACTGGGAATAGCGGCCGCTAGCGCTTCGCCCACCTCCAGCCAGAGGCATCCTTGCTGTTGCACCCTGCCGGGCTTGCGTGCCAACTCGATCAGCACAGGCCGAATATGCAGCTTGAAGTGTGTAAACGCATGGGTGAGTGCACCCAACTCGCGGTGCTGCAGTATTTCCATACCGTTCCGCATCAGATAGTCGCTCACCCCCGATTCATCGACTTGCGGGGCGCACCACAATCCGCCCCATATCCCGCTGGCGGGGCGCTTCTCCAGCATGAACTCGCTGCCATGTTGCAGCAGCAGGAAGGTTGCCGCGCGTTCAGGAATATGCCTGCGCGGACGAGGGGCCGGAAGTTGCGCGACACGCTCGCTACTTAATGCCACGCAGTCAGCTTGTACCGGGCAGGCCACGCACCGAGGACGGGCGCGGGTACATACTGTGGCACCCATATCCATCAAGGCTTGCGTGTAGACAGCGACATCGCTCGTGGGGAGCAACTTTTCAGCCTGTTGCCACAGTTGTTCTTCTATCTTTCGCGCGCCAGTCCAGCCGTCGATGCCCAAATATCGAGCCAACACGCGCTTCACATTTCCGTCCAGGATCGCCCGACGCTCATGTCTGGCAAGCGCCGAGATCGCTGCTGCCGTTGAGCGCCCGACACCCGGCAGTTCGATTATCTGCTCGAACGTGCAAGGAAATTCCCCGCCATGTTCGGCCACGACAAGTCGTGCCGCCTTGTGCAGATTGCGTCCGCGTGCGTAATATCCGAGGCCGCTCCAATGTGCCAACACCTGCTCTTCAGTTGCAGCTGCAAGTGTCGCCACGTCCGGGAAGGATTCGATGAAACGCAGGTAATAGGGAATTACAGTCGCCACCCGCGTCTGCTGCAGCATGATCTCAGACAACCAGACGCGATAGGCGGATTCGCCTTGCCATGGCAGGTCGTGGCGGCCATATTTTTTCTGCCAGTGTATCAGCCGGTTGGCGAAGGAATTCACGCGAGCTTCGCTGAATTGACAATACTCACTTGAACAAGCCCTTCAAGCCCTGTTTCAGCTTCTCTTCCACTTTCGCTTTGGCCGCCGCCTTCTCTGCATCGAGCCGCGCTTGGGCGGCGGCTCTGGCCGCAGCTTTTTCCGCTTCGAGCTTCTGCATCAGCGCGGCTTTTTCTTCATTTATTCGTTGACGCGCTAGGTCGGCGAGCAACTCGGCGTAATCCACGTTGAATTTCAGCGCATCAAAGGGGCCATAAACGTGCACCGGCAGCGTCCCGGTTCGTCCTTGGTCGGTCTTGGCCATGATGACCTTGGCGTTGTAATCCATCTTGTCATGGCCGATATCCACATCGCCACTGCCGGCCAATCTCAGAACAGTAGATTTTACTGACAGGTCATCGTTGTGCGCGACGCCATTCCGGAACTTGAAGCTGGCTTTGAACTCGCTGAAGACTGTCTTTTCATCTTTATTGACGCCAAGTGTCTCAGCTTTGCTGTCCTTGTTCAGATTCTGCACACCCTGCACCAGCTTGCCGAGATCGATACCGCGAATTGATCCATCAGCGAGCTCTACCGAGGCAGTACCGTTCAATGCTTTCTTCAGCGCGCTGACGGTATTCCCTTGCGCAGTCAATGCCAGCGAGACATTTCCCCTTCCCTCGGCCAGCGCCAAATCGGCAGCATCCTTCATCAGCGGGGCGATTTCCACACCGCTCAATTTTTGAGTGATCGCGAAGCTTGATGTATGCGCATCGACGCTCACCTTGCCGTTGATGGTTCCCTGATACAGGACGGCAGACAACGGCTCTACATTTACAACGCCATCCTTGGCTTTTAGATCGACACGCAATTTTAACAGTTGCACATTCGCCACCTTTAACGCCCCGATTCGCAAGCTCCCGTTCACATCGAATGCATTCAATGCAGCCAGATCGAATGGCTGTTCAGGATCGGTTTCCTTCGTGGAATCTTGCTTTGCCGTGCCAGGCGGCAGGTACGGGTCCAGATCGAGCTTGTCGATTTCAACGTCATAGCGAATAACCGGCACCTTGAAGTTGTTTATCGCAGCCTCTGCCTTGATCTGACTTTGCAACACCCCACCGGAGAATTTCGCGCGCACACTCTGGCGCTCCAGATCGGCCTGCACACTTCCTTTGAGCGAGCTTTCAACCACTTTACCCGGCAACTTTTCGCCGCTTGCCTTAAGGGCGATGTTCAGGTCCTTCAGATTGAACTGCATGGTCTTCATGCTACCGATGAGTACCGAGTCGATTCGGGCGCTGAAGGATTGCTCCGGCCGAACCAGTCCAGCTTGCAAGGACATACCCTGCAAGCTGAACTTGTCCATATTCCCATTGAACACAGGCAGATTCAGCGCGGCATTAGCCTTGCCGAACGCACCGTCGAAGCTGGCGTTGAATTGCAGATTTTCTCCAGAAAAGTCCTCTCGTTTCAGACTGACAGTCGGGACAGTAAGGTGCGCCTCAAACGGCTCTCCAGCCTTTTTACCACTTGCATTGAATACCAATAGTTTTAGCTCGTATTGATGGGCCTGCAAGTCGGCGCTTGCGTCACCGGCCAGTTTCAGCATAAGCCCGGAGATATCTAACACCCGACCTTCAGCATTGAGCTCCATACCTTTGAGGCTGTAACGATTGCTCTCCAGATCAAAACTGAAGGTTGTCGCCATATGCAAAGTGACATCCGTTTTGGGTTGCGCTGTCTGGATATGTGCAGAAAACGCAATGGGGGTTGGCAAGGCATTGGTCAGTCGGCCAGTCTTGAGGTTGAGTTGGGTGATACTGACTTTATTACCGGTCGCCCGATCCTCGAATTGCAGTTCACAATTTTCGATAGCCACACTGGCCACATCGAACGCAACCGCTGTCGATTGCCGTTCCGGCGGAGGAATACGCTCCACTTGCTGTTTGGACGTCAAGAGGTCATCCAGATTGGTCTTGCCACTCTCGTACTTAGTGACGTTGACCTTGACTCCATTGACTTTAACCTGATTCACCACCATTTGCTTTTTCAACAGCGGCCATACGGCGAGGGATACGCTTGCATCAGCAACCGATGCAAACACTTGTTCGCTCTGAAATTCTGAAAGCGAGACTTTACCCAGACGCGCGCCAATGCTGGGGAAGAACATAAGCTGGATATCGCCATCCAACTTCAAAGTGCGGTGGGCACTATCCTGCACTGCCTGGATGATCTGTGGTTTGTAGGCATTGGGATCGAAGGTAAGTGCTACATAGGCGAGAACCGTAGAGACGGTGGCCACGATGCCGAACAGCGACCACAGCGCGTACTTCAGGAATGTCTTCATATCTCCACCTTGCCTCGAACAAGGCTGTGATTATAGCGGAGCTGCAAAGAAAAACCCTCACCGCCGTAAGCGTCCAGCCGCCCCACCTATTCAGTTCAGCCGATTTGTGCTGATGATTT
>WOYI010269407.1_pt1 | contig 30533 bp, 27 predicted proteins | sample 6423411 | NCBI WGS metagenome assembly WOYI01 (sample SAMN13441803, study PRJNA592873) | oil field metagenome | biome: oil field; feature: oil-well bore; material: oil-contaminated soil; isolation source: oil-contaminated soil from oil-well borehole | place: Germany: Wietze | collected 2016-10-18 ...
CTGGGTGAGTGAAGGGTGGGGCGGGGAAAGCCTGTCACCCGCACTTTTCTTCTCTGTCCCGGTACGGCAACTCACTCAAGTAATTCCACAGTACACCTGTAAATCAATGCCAAGGTTCACCCCGCAAACAGGGTAGGCGGGGTTGTCAAGACCAACGATTCCGAAATTACCCTGGGCCAGATCACGCAACTGGATCAGCAGCTATTTCGATATGAGGGAGCGTTATGAAGATTAAGCACCTTCAGTTACTTGATGCATAAAGGATCAATGCAAAATAAAAAATAATGACTAAATACATAGCTCGAATATATAAGACCCAGTAATAACAGAATAAGAGTAATTCTCAAGAGATTATGACCTCGATAAATAGGATCAAAATCGGTTACGGAGAAACATAAAAAACGAATCGATAAAGAGTTAACTAACGAATTATATAGAGTAGTCTGCAAAATGGGCTTCCTCAGTAATATTGCACTTACTTCATTTAATGTAGAGGCTTGCAAGTGCCTTAAATAAACATTAAACGGTGAATACTACTTCAAATGTTTTTTGGTCAATTGCAGTTGGTTTTTCTGAATTTCTGACTCGATAAATTCTCAAAAATCACAAAACAGCCTCTGTATTATTCTGACAATTCATCGGGACAATCTTGCCAACGGGGCGATTTTGATTACCGGGTGGTCAAAAAAGATGGTGTCTTCCTAAATTTTCATTAATACCCAATTAGAGAATTTTCATAAAAGACAGGTTTGAGGCTCCTGTATGCTAAAATATATTTTGCGGTATGTTGTATTGATAATAATGGAGGAAATTTGGCATGGCCGTAGCAATAACCATTGCGCATATCAAAGGCGGCGTTGGAAAGACTACTCTCACAGCAAATCTCGCATCAATCGCCCGATCAAAAGGACTCAGAGCCCTTGTTGTGGATATGGACGCTTCAAGCAGCTTCTCTTCTGGCGTTTTTGGGGGAACATCTGCAGAGAATGTCACGACATCGCTTGAGCGAATCCGGAACGGAGAAGCTGTAGACGATTTGGTCGAGTATTCTCCCAGCCTTGGTGTGTGGGTACTCAGAGGAGATGTAAAACGAATTTATGGTACTGACGATATTGATTTTGTGCCTGACTTAATTCGCGAACTCAAGAAAATATATGTTTATGACAAGGATGGCTCCTTGCATCCTTTGGATATTGTGTTTGTCGATTCGCCTGGCGGATCACCTCAAGTAACACTCGCCAGCCTGATCAGTGTAGAAATGGTGGCTGTGCCAATGTTTTTTTCTGACTGGGATCAGTTCTGCCTGCCCCTGATTGGCTCGCTGGTTAAAACGGCAAGAAAGACCCAGACTAGTATTGATGGGCGAGAAAACCCGCTGTTTCTCGGGATCATTCCAAACCGGGTAGCGAGTCAGAATTCGGTGCAGCGAGAGATTCTTTCGGGCATGAAGAATGAGGAAAAGGGAATTCTCTTACCCTTCATCCCTGAAAGCAACTATCTTGCGACTACAACATTGCGAAGTAACACCAAAGGGGAAATGGGGGTGTGTAACGTTGCCCCCAAATCTTCGCTTGTCTATCGCCAATTTCAAAAATTATGGGAAGTAATAATGTCGCCCGAAACAATTGATCACAACGCAGCGTATGAGGACCTGGCCAGCAGGGTGGGCTTAGTGTTTGAGGAGGTGAATAGTGCCACTTGATACAACAAAAATCGGAAAAGGGCAAGTTGAGGTGGGCCAGGAAGTCGAGGGCGCTAAGCATGTGACGACCTCTGATAATACGCCACCGTCCACCAGAAAGCGTTTGCGAATTTTGCAGATCCCTATAAAATCGATTGTCCAATCTTCTGATGTGCAGACCCGGAAGAAGGTGCTCGATCCTCAAGCGTCTGATGAAGATGCCCGGTTTATAAAATCAATCAAGAAACATGGGGTATTGATACCGGTGAAAGTCAAACCGCTTAATGACGGGAGCGAATTCCAGATGGTCGCCGGACATCGAAGACTAGCTGCCTGTGGTTTATTAGGGCTTGACTCGATCCCCGCTATCATCGCCGACGGGAGCGAAGACGATAACGAGCAAACCCTTTACACCGTGATTGAAAATGCTCACAGAAAAGATTTGTCTGACCATGAAAAGGCCCTTTTGGTAAAGGAGTTGGCAGATCGGGGACGAACCCAGCGCCAGATTGCTGAGGAAATGAACTGCAGCCAGTCACTTATTTTCTATTATTTGAATTATCTTGAGATTCAAGACAAGAGGGTCTTAAATCTCGTTGAGGAAGAGAAGATTGGGGCACGTCGCGCCGTTGAAATTATGAATGTCCCTGAAGCGGCCCGTTCTATTGTCGTCAATGCGATTGGTTCGGGTATTCCTTTTAGCGAGGCGATCAAACTTGCGAGCGCTACGGACCAAAAAAACAAGGAAAGAAAAATAATCAGTTCAGACACCAAGGAGGGCGGGGACGGGGGGTCAGATTCCGCCACCGGAGCAAAACAGAGAAAATCTCAGAAGTCCAATCCCTTTACGAAAAAGAAAGACCCAAATAAAGACGAACGTCTTGCAAAGATACTTCCTGTAGAGGATCAGTATATTAATGTAGCTGCTTACGCAAAAGCCAATCCCGACGTTCATGTTTATGCATTAGCTGCATGGGTACGAACAAAAGGCAATTTTGAAGATGGGCTGGCCTCATACAACGACACGCCAAAAACAATCACAAGAAAGGTGAATTCAATCATCAAAACAAGTACCAGCCTGGCCGTTTATTTATCTTATGCGCAGGCAGATATAACAGAGGCCGAGGTCCAGCGTTTGATTGCCTGTGTATTCGATCCAATTGCTGAAAAGGACTGATCCATGATCCAAGACTTAAGGTCTGTGATAGGCGATAAAGGGCGCTCGGAGAAGTTGATCGGTTTTTGGAAAGAAAGGGGACCTGAAGACGGCGATGACCTGCTTCTTGTTACCGCGGGACTTATGGCGGGCAAGCAAAAGCTTTCTCCGGTAACGGCGCTGACCGTTGCCACTTCGCTTAAAAATATCGCCCCCCAGGAATTTGTGGCGTTGCAGTTTCTTGCGAATACAATGCTTATGCTTAAGCAAATTGGGGACTCTCTATCAGAAGGAAATAATCCAACCCAGGCATTTCAGGCAGACTTCGCCGAGGCCATTACCGGCATTGGCGAGAGAATTGTCCGATTCGGAAAAATCATCAACAAAGAAAAGGGGGCGGGCTAAAAAAACAACTGCACAAACTCAACAATTGAATGAAAAGGAAAACTGATCATAAACAGAAAAGGTTTCTTAGTGTTTGCTATAGAAGGAAAGGGTTAAATGAAGAAAACTATTGCGATTCTGGTCGGGGTGGCAATTTTTATCGTTGCCATCGTTGGCATGTTCGTAGTCAGCCGCATCATCAACCCTCCTGCGCAGGAGGTCGTCATTGCGGTATCTGATCTTACTGAAGGGCAGATGCTTTCTGCTGATGTCGTTCAGGTCGTCAGCGTTAATATGAAATCAGCTCAATTGTCGCACTACTTAACGCCGTCGATTTTGGAGAGCAGAGGATACATTGTTCAGGTTATTGATTATGTGCCTGAGGGGAACTTTATTCCTCTATCGTCTCTGCTGTTTTCAGATAACCCAGAAGCGGAGAGTCAGACATCGTTAGGCCTTGATGATCCCAATCTTGTAGCTATGGTCATTCCGGTTACTTCCTTAACCTGTCCTCCAGACATCAAGCCGGGTGATCGTGTTGATATCACAATGGATATTGGTTCAGCGTCGTTCATGACGGGCACTTTTTCTTCTGAGCCAACATCGGTTTCGAGCAGCTCTTATTCCTCTTCGCGATCCGGCACGACATCCGAAGACGGGTCCGATGCCACCATAGATAATCCGATACTGTCTCCACTCCCAACGTCGACGAGCGAAGCCTCGCTCTCCCTTCCGATTACCAAGACAATCACCCGGGCCGAGGTTCTCAAGGTTATTTATGAGGCACAACTGAGTGGCACCGTCACAGGGGGCGAGTCAACAGAAACCGGCGAGATCACGGGCATTGTTGTAGCAGTGGAGGCAGAAGCCCAGGAAGCCATAAGCTTTGCCATCCATAACGGAGAGGTGAGGGTTGCTATTCTGTCACCAGGGGCAGAAGATGGGCTGGCGACAGCAGGTATGTCCTGGGAAGATATTGTCGATTATTTTAAGTGGAATAGACAACTTTGGCTCGCAGGTTCAGAAACCGTAGAGTCAGATATTGGTGCGCCTGGCGCAGCCGTCTTATATCCAACGCTGAAGGCGACGTATTATCCAAGTCCTACGATGCTGCCCACGGCTACGGCAACACCAGAGCCCGAAGCTACTGCGAGCGAAACACAACCAACATTGGAGCCATCGCCGACAACGGAATCCGGCGGGTAAAGCAGAGGAGATCAGAACTGATGTTTGATCAGAATGCAATTCCAGTTGCGATATTCGCGACAGCCGCGGACGCGCAAAATATCTCTGCTCTGTTCGATAGTCTTTATCCTAACCAGTATGAGATGATATTTAAATACACCGATTTTGCAGACAGTCATTCGCGCCAATCGGTTATTGATTCGGATATCAAACTCGTTATTGTTCATCAGGGCGTGGACGGGTTTACAACCAGTGGGCTGCATGAAATGGCCACAAAGCAAGGAACGACCCCGCGGGTTGTTGTGGGTATCGTAACCACGGAGGGGGATATTTACGATGTCGCCTTGCAGTATGATGTGGTTCCTTTTCGCCCCCCGGTCAGGAAAGCGATTATTGATGAAATCCACCGCGGTTATCCCCAGTACCTGGCCGAAGCCATTCAACGCTTTTCAAAGAGAGAGTCTGTTCCTGAAAGGTTAGACATCCCCGAAGAGGTAATGCCTCACCTTATGTCAACACCAGGTAATGTCCGGCAGGCGCTGCAAATTTTAACCTTTTGGGGTTCAAAAGGCGGAGTGGGGAAAAGTACAGTCGCCATGGAAATGGCAAGGATCCTTGCTGATGTGGCCGGCCGACATGTTCTGCTGGTTGACGCAGATGTATCCAGAGGCTATGTTGGCCCCCGGTTAGGTAAAAGGGCAGAGGAAGCGGTTTTCAACAACCAAAATATAACTAACCTTGCTCAAACATTTATGATGAATGGGAATTCGTTAAAGGGTATTGAAAACTATATCTTCAGACATACGCCCATTGTCAAGGGCAGTGAAAGCAATCTGGACATCATTTTGGGATTGAAAACCATGGAGCAGGCAACCTTAAGCTGTTTCCTGGGAGATAACGGCAAGCAAGGAGAAATCTTCATAAAAGCGCTATGTCAGTATGCGCAAAACATGGGATACGAGTTCCTAATATTTGACATCGGACCCACAGTGCTCACACCAGTTCACAGAGCTGCAATCGAAGCCGCGAGCACAATGATGGTGATTACAACGCCGGTATATCCTTCCATCAAACCCACAGTGGATGGGATTCAAACACTCGAAGATGAGAACATCAAGAGCCGATCTCAAATGCGCCTAATAATAAACGAATGGGTGGAGCCTGAAAGAGGCATTGATCTGGGGTTCACAGAAAGTGACTATCCCGGATTCTCGCATGTCACACTTTTGGGGACATTGCCAGCTGTACATCAAAAATACATATATCCCATTGTCAATCACGCTCAGCTTATTACCGATTGGTTTGTTACATCGAAAGACCCGCCCAATGAACTTTCCGACCTGATTCGAGGCTACCTAAATCTGTGCGAATCCTTTTCAGCCGGTACTCGCAAAGCTGGCGCTGCGAAGTTTGAAAACTTGAAAATTGCAGTCACAGGCGGACGCGAAGGGATTCTCGGCAATAAAAACAAAAAAAGTTTATTCGGTGGGAAGAAAGGCAGGCAGCAATGACACCCCTTGGCGGCGCTAATCACAACGTAATTCTCCCAATACACAACGAGGGGGAGGCGCGCCAGAGAGGAAAGTCAGCACAGCAAGTACTTGCTGATCTTACCGAAAAGACCAGAGATAAAATTCGTGAAACGTTTTCTGTTGACGAACAAAAGAGCGTTGAGAATGATCCTGTTTTAAAACAAAAAGTGCTAACCACGGCGAGAGCAATTATCATCACCGAGCAGCAATCCTTTTTGGCAAATCCGTCACTAGGCGAATGGCCTTCTGGCACACCTGAAAGAATTGCCGAGAGAATTTACTCGTCTATTTACTCCTTAGGACCGATCGATGACCTGCTGGAGTTGGAAGGCGTAGAGGACATCGCGATCAACGGGCCCAACGAGATTTATTTTAGAGACACTGCAGGCTGGCACCCAGCAGACAAGCTGCTAACCGATCAGCTCACAGGTGACCCAAACTCGGAAACCCTTCGTTACAATTCAGCGATTCGCAATCAGGGGAAGAGCGCAGGCCCCCAAACACCCATAGTGGATGGGTATGTCACCGCTCTGAAGCATAGGATCTCAATTGTTGCTTCCCCGGTCGCGGCAGATTTCAGCCCTTGCGTGGTTATCCGGAAGCATCGTGAAACATCATTTTCCCTCGAAGATTTCACGACCATGCCTCAACAAGAACTTCAGACTGCTGCCAGCAGAGAAAAAATCGTTGACATGGCTAACATTTGGGATCCAAATGCAATCTTCACCCCGGCGGCCGCAGGATTTTTCCAACTGGCAATCTTGGCAGGACTGAATATCCTCGTGTTGGGGCGAACGGGTGTAGGGAAAACCGCTTTTCTTTCGATGCTTGGTTCGCTCATTCCAAAAGATCGTCGGGTGCTGGTAATCGAAGATACCAGAGAGCTTAAGCTGAGAACAGGTAGCAATCCGCAGAATTGTGTGTACTTCACCACGCAACAAGCACAAGCTGAAGGGGGCTTAGACATCCCAATGCACATGCTGATCAAAACTGCACTCCGACAGAGACCAGACCATCTTGTTTTGGGGGAGGCGCGTGGCGCAGAAATGTGGGACTTACTAGCTGCGATGCAAACAGGACACGATGGAAACCTGACTTCAATTCATGCCATTTCTACGGAAGAAGTGATGCAGCGTATTGAGTACATGATCATGCTGCCTCCTGCAAATATTATTAAGCCCCGCGAGCAGCTTAGCGCTTTGGTTGCGAGCTCATTCCATCTTGTAGTCAGCTATCTTATGCCTGCAAACGGGCGCAGGCATATCGCTGAGGTCTCTGCCCTGTCTGGTGAAATTGAGGAAACCTCATCCGGGTGGCAGCCAAAATACTATCCAGTATTTTTGGGAGGCGAGGGCCGCAACTATATGATGGAATTGCAGTCTCAGCATTGCCCTCTCGAAAAGTACTTTCGTCGGATAGGCCACACCTACGACGAAATAGTCGAGCTTGAGAAAAAGACAAAGACCCGACTTAAAGAACTGAGGCCTCAAGGAAAGGAAGCCAACAAATGCTAAATTTTGTATTGATATTGATTGGCGCAGTCGGATTATTCCTTGCCATTTCTGCAGCGTTTGGTTTTTTTAGACCTAGCGAGGCAAAGATCCTCGCGACAGGCGGCAAGGTACTCAAAGAAATATCCATAAGAGGAAAAATGGAAACCTTACTGCGCCAGGCGCATGCTCCAATTTCTGTCAGGGAATTTGTTACGATCAGCCTGGCGATTGGCGCCGGTCTGGCTGTGGCAACTTATCTTGTCGCAGGCGGGCTTATCGTTCCCTGTGTATTGTTCTTCTGCGGGGGCGTGATTTATTACCTGTACCTGATCGAGCGGCGAGACAAGTATATGTTGAAATACGAAGAGGCCATGCCGCTGGTCACGATCATCATCCGAGAATATTTACGAGTGCACGGGACTAATCTGGTCGGGGCGTTGGAGGAAATAACTCACGAGGGGCCAAAGCTTGTGCAGCAGGATTTTTGGGATCTCTCAGCCGCTTTTCAACATCCCGCAAACATTGATATGGAGATAATCAACAAAATACTTACTTATCGCAATTCGCCTGGATTAGCAAAAATTATCGAGCTGCTCCTCAGTTATTCCGGGACAGAAATAAGCATGATCACAAAAGCATTGGATGAATTGCAGGTTACGATCCAAAAGGAAGCAGACATCGCCAGTGAGAATGCGGCAAATGTTATGGGCCCTAAGCGCAACCTCATGATAATTTGCGGCATCGTACTTTTTGTGACAGCGTTCCTAATTATTTCCAGCCCCATATTCCGCCAGGTGTATGCGTCGACAATTGGTCAGATTGTCTTACTGGCCGTACTGGCAATGACTGTCGGCGCATATGTTATCGGTTCTCGGGCCACTTCAAAAGCATCAATGGCTCGCCCTTACGTTATCAAATATCCGGAGCAGCGAGTTCAGGCAGCTCCACGGCGCACTTTAGAGCATTAAGAAGAATAAAGGAGGTGTTATGACTGCAGCGCAAATCCTATTCATTTTCTTAGGGGCGTTAGGCATCTGGCTCATTATCATGCAAGCTTTTAGCCTGTTCAGCAAAATGTCAAGCAGACAAAAAACAGACGGGTTTACGCTTCATGTTCAATCCGTTGAGAGAGCGGCCCACGGGGAGAGCGTGGAAGAACTAACTTTCTTGGAGAGGATGGCGCGCACTTTCAGCAATCTTACAAAACGGCAAGAGGGCGACGGCGCGGACCTTTCAACCAAGCTATTACGAGCGGGTCTCCCGTATTTCAGCCCGCAGCACTATTACTCAAGGCAAATCTCGTATTCCGTACTTCTCGCTTCAATGGGCATTCTGGCTGGCTCGTTTTTATCCTTGATGCTGAAAATGCCGTACTATCTTGTGATCATCATCGCCTTCTTTCTTGGGATATGGGGCTCCACTTTTCCCGCTCAGGAAGTCAAGAAGAAAACCAAAGAGAGAGTTAATGGTCTGACACTTGACATGACCTACCATCTGGGGCGATTGCGGATGCAGTTTGATCGATGGGGGCAAATCCGTCCTGCGATCGACAACGTCGTGGCGACGGCGCCAAAGGAGGTTACATTCTCAAAAAGTGAGCTCGAATTGATTGAAAAGAAAAGAGACTCAATCCCTCAGGAAATAGCCATCAACCTGAGCTTGTATCTTAGCGGGATAGGCGGCAATCTTTTCGCAGAGCTTTTAAATCGGTTCACGATGGAGTTGTCCAGAGGGGTTTCTCCAGAGGACGCTGCTGAACGGATGAAGCTGCATTTTGAACCCAATTTTGATATGGACCTGTTTTTAAAAACCGTCGTTGCCGGGATCAATGGCGAACCGATAGGCGAACGACTGAAGGAGATAGACAACAGATTGCACCGTGAATTATCCAAAAGGATTAAATTTGCGGGCGCAAAGGCTGAGACGACCATTACGCTTGTCTCAGCGTTCATGTTGTTACCGTTGTTCATTGTTGTGGGTGTGCCTATGTTACTGATGGCATCGCAATTCTTTGGGGGGTAGGCCAACTATTGCCAACATAAGAGCAATATTGATGCAAGACAGGAGGTGAGATTAGGAATATCCGTATTGTAGAATCGAAAATATCGAATTGGCCATGAGGCTTGAGAGTTTACACGAATAATATTGAGAGAAAAAGGAGAATTATCATGAACATTTCAGGACTAGTTCAAAATTTGTTACACCGGTTACTCGATGAACGCGCGGACGAAATGCTCGAAAAAGCAGCGGTCATTGCGATCATCACAGTCGCTGTGCTGGCGCTAACCGCATTGGCGGCAATGGCAGCCGGCGCGTTTGAAAACGCTTCAAGTTGGTTTAACTAATTCAGGAAACAGAACTCTCAAGTATAGATTCTCCAGGCTCTGAAATGGGTGAAGCATGAAAAAAACAAGAAGACGCAATACCCTGGAAAAAGGGGACGCCATATTGGAATTTGCGGCAGCACTCCCGTTATTTATTCTGATCCTCGGACTGACAGGCATTTTTGCCTGGGCGGCCTGGGCTCAGGGGGCTTCGGCGATGATCACCGCGGAAGCAGTGCGCGAAGCTGGGATGAATCGCAACGGAGAGGTCTATCCTGAAGTTGGAGGGGAAATATTCTCTACCGGAATTTACTCGCTTCTTGGCTCAAAAACCGGTTCCATTATTGGATTTCCAACCATTACTGCCAATCCGACACAGCACCAGGTCACCCTGGATCTGACGAATACGGGGGATGTGATGTTTGGAATATTAGGGCTTACCTTCGAGTGGGCTGGGGGAGGTTCTACAAGAATGCAGAACTTCTACCCAGGCCCGCCTGACACCTGGGAGTGAAATCAGCAATGTGCAAAATGAAACCTAAAGCAGAAAAGACGCTTGAACAAGGAGATGCAATACTCGAATTGGCGGCAATACTACCGCTGATGTTGTTGATTATTGCTTTTGTTTTGCTCATCGGGCCGTATCCACGGGTGATCATCGCGACCAATCAGGCCAGTTATGACTGCGCCATGGCTGCCGCTCAATCTCTTGACATGGCTCAGGGATATACGCAGGGAGTATTGGTCGCTGCTCAGTCCTTTGATGCCTTTGGCCTGGACTACAGCAATGTTTCCGTACAGGTGTTTGGGGATTGGAACCGCGGAGGGCAGGTAGGATGCACAATCGCTTACAAAATGCCTTTAGATACCTTTCCAATGACCCAGGTAGTCAATGTTCCAAACAGCATTGAACATACAACAGTATTACCTGCTCAATATTACAAATCAGAATGGACGGACAACTAAAGATGAAGAAAAAGTGTCAGGCTATTCAGAATAATAATCACCGTCCGTCTTGGGTCGAAAGCGGCCAGATCATTGTGATTTATGCCGTTGCCCTGGTAGCAACGCTTGTGTTGGTGGCGATCGCCTACGACCTGGGTGGCGCTTTTGTTACCTATCAAAGAGCGACAACAGCCACCCAGGCCGCTGCTTTTGCGGCTGCCCAACAGATTGACATGGCAGAGTTTTACTCGACGAACGAGGTGAAAATCGATCCCTCAGCTGCGGCGGCAACCGCAGGACAATACGCCTCACTTAATAATGAGGGATTGGCGATTGTTTCAATTGGCGTTTATGACGATCATGTTGTGGTTGTCAGCCAAATGGCGTACCAAAGTTTTTTCGCAGATGCGATTGGATTTGGGTCGATCGAATCTGAAATAACGGCAATCGGTTATCCTGCCTTTGGGATCGACGATAAAGGTCAGTAAACAGAAGGCCTGCCGGGGAGGTTTGGCCTAATGGAAATACCAACCCCGACATTTAGAAATTTTAGGAGAAAAAATGAAGTCCACAAAGAAATTTAGCAGCATCGCACTGTTTATCATGATACTTTCAGTCGTTTTAGTTGCCTGCACGCCTGCCGAGACGGCAACTCCCGAGACGACCGAACAGTTGCCTGCACCAACTGAAGCCAGCACGAGCACTCCGGGAACCGTTGACACAGAGGTGCAGGAGACGCCATCCGAAACAGAGGAACTTTATCTCTCCGATCCGGCGACATGGGACCTGTCGGATAGCGTCAAGCAGGAGGACGAATATGGGTATACCTCTTATATCCTTGAAGACTGGCAGGTCAACCTTGTGTTGACGACAGTGATCGATTCGTTCAACACAATTTACGTTGAGGCTGATCATATCGTTACACCGGAAGAAGTGGAACAGTACTTTGATCCAGAAGCGCCGGCCTGGGTAGGGGACGGCGCCTCGAACATTGGTTTTTTAGGTCAATACGAAAACAACGTAGAAAAAGGAATATTTGGTAGAGTGTCTTATCCAATCGCTGAGGGCTACGATCAGTATTACACCCATTGGAAAGCCTGGGCGGTTGAGCCCCCGGAGGATTTCACTGATACCCCTGGGTATAGTCGCTTCGACAAATTCACTGTTGTCGTTCAATTCCGAATGGAAGAGGCGCCGCTTTACACGGTTAACGAGGCGAATGAAGTGGAATTTGAGAACACTTATTGGGGACCGATGTCCTTTACTTACTATCTTCAATACACTGATGGGAATTGGAAAATAGTGGAAGAGTTGGCTAGCGATCTTGGCACATACGACCCTACGCCAACACCAAGTCAAGATTGATATTTAAATTTCAAGAATAGACAAGGAGGATTATGAAATTACTAAAATGCCTCACTATTATCTTCCTGAACATTCTCCTTGCCCTCTTAATTCCAGATTCCGTAAAAGCGCAAGAGGGTAGTACAGGTTGCGAGGGGGCAGCTATGTGGGGCGAATGCACCTCAACCACTATCACCGCCGGCGAAACCAGCACTCGCTCTACCGAATGGGTTACCGAAGTTGAGCATTACGAGGAAGAGTGGGGGCGATTGTCTGAGATTATGTTGGCGGGATATTGGCAGCCCGTAGAGGGACAGACCGGCGTGATCATTGATCCTGACATGCAATGTAGTAGCCCAATGACGATCAACGGCAAAAGATATTGCCGCATTGCAGATCTTGTTTGCGCGCCTAGTTGTGATTGGGGAAGTGGAATGATGCAAGGCCTGGCAGCCGTATACCACAATGGCCAATGGGAAGCTAAAAAAACGTTCATTGATAAACCGATTTCTAACGAGAATGCGTGTGCCAACCTGTTTGGGGTGTGGGAAGACAGAGATTGGGACGGCGAAATGGAGTGCTGGTCGACATATCCACCCTACAATGAGATGACCGATCAAGTGACCCTCTACGAAATTGTATACGAAGGTCCTGAAGCCTGCGAATATCAAAAAGAGGATGGGTATCGCTGGTTTGATTCGTGGGACGAGATCAACACCTATCCGATCGAGGATGTGATTATCGAGGAGTGGGAGTATATCGAGATCAACACCCATTATTGGGGCGTTTCTGTTCAGCTGCCCTATCCGTGTGCTGGTGTGACTCGCACGCCATACCCTCGGGCTATTGTGGGGGAACCTTCCTACTTCACCGTTACGGCCGACACAATCACCGCATCTGCTGAGGTGATAGATGTTTGTACGCCAGATGTTGAATCCTACCTGGTAGAGGTCCGGATAGTGCCAATCGAATCCATTTCCCCGGTATGGGTCTGGGATGAAAGGTCCTTCTCAGACAACCCAACTGTATCTGAAGGATGGACGGTTTCCCATACCTGGGACACATCTTCATACAGCCTGGATGGAGAGTGCGAGGACCTATCCTGCGATAAGCCGCTGTGGGGACCCTCCTTAATCGGTGAGTGGCTGCCGGCATATAAAGTCAATGTGTATATTGCCTATAAGCTGGAAGTCCGTCGAACATGGACGGATTGGTATGGCCAAGTTCATGATACTGGCTGGGAAGCCATTGACCTTACGACCTTTGGCTACAATACGTCATTCCTGATCCTGTCTGGCGCACGCGACGTTACCATTCCTCAGGCGGGCGCACTGGCTCCGAAAGAAATTGATGAATGCATCGTGCCGGTGCCGGTAATCGAGGCTCAAGCCATCCTTTCAGGAAATTAAGGAGCATTCTATCGGTCAAACGACATGCGCTACAGCGTAGTAATTCCCTTCACCATCTGGTTGCTCATCGCGGCGGGTTATGACGCAGTAAAAAACAAATTTCCCAACTGGCTGGGATTGATTGGTTTGGCAGCTTATCCGATCAACTTTTTCTTGTTGGGGTGTGCGGACGAATTGTTGAGCAACTGGGCGATTACATTGGCAGCCCTCATATTCTCTCTCATCATGTTGGTTTTTGATGTATGGGGCGCCGGCGATACAAAATTCGTCGTCATTTTGTTTTTGTGGTTTCCGTCCATAGAATTGGCAGTTTTGCAGCTTGTTGTATTGCTGGTCGTGCAGATTGGAATAATTATCTATAAAAAGGTCAGTAAAAATTATAACAAGGCCGCACGCGTGCCCCTTATACCCTTTTTCAGTTTAAGCTGGTTGGTTTGGGCAGCGATGAATATGTGGTAAGGAAAGAGACAAACATCAGATGAACTCGATGGTACCAAGCCTATTGACCCATATTGAGGATATCCGCAACCTGGTAACCCCGTTAATCGGGATTGGGCTGTATTTTATATCTGCCTTTTTCATGGTCAGGATATTGGTGCTGATCTTTGTTGGCCAGATCGATATCGCCGCTTCCAGAGTCAACGCAATTTCGGAAATTGTCGTTCAAGGTCTCTACATGCTGCTCACGCTTCTCCTGGCTGTCAACGCTCAAACCATCAGCCTCACCATTACCAATGTGTTCAGCGAGCATGCCGATATTTTGACTACCAGCAGCATCGGGAATTTAAAGTACCTCATAGAGCCGCTGGGTGGAATGCTGATCAAGTTGGCCGGCACATTGGCCGTCTCATTCACCCTGGTCGCGGTTGTATTCAGCGTATTCAAAGGTCAGCTATCAGCGATGTCCGGTTCCATGATGGGCCTTAGCGAAAGTGCGTTTCAGGGTATTGGTGTGATGCTTATTTTTGGAATTGGTATTGTTGTTATCGTGCTGGGAAGCAGTTTGATTTGAAATCTAACCTGAAATAAATCAAAGAGGTACCCATGAAAGATAAGAAAAGAATATTTACGATCCTTGTCCTGATCACACTGCTTCTGTTTTCTCTCGCAATGAAACCTTCTACGGTATTCGCCCAAGATGGCGGCGAAGGCGAAGATGATGGAACTCAAGCAAGTGGATTTGACGATGCCATAGAGCCTGTTACGGACCTTGTCAAAGATATCGCCATGTCAATTATCAAGTTCCTGACATTTATCGGCGGTGTTATCTTTGTTCTTACCGTTGTCATTGGCGCAGCCAAAGGTACGCTTGGGTCTGCCCTGGGCAATCGCATGCAGGTGTCCTCATCCCTAATGGCGTTGCTCATGGGCGGCGGCTCATTGTTGTTGATGCTTTTAGCTGTTCCCCTTGCGAACAATTTGTTGGAAATGCTCGTGGATCGTCTTCTCGTTGATGAGGCAATGACGATCCCGAATATCGTGGAGATGGCGGGAGCAGAAGAGATCCAGACTTCCACCAACCCAGAGGAATTGTTGCAGATCCCGGCGTTGCAGGAAATGATTACGGATATCTCCATCACGATAATCCGTGTAGTGATCACCATGGGCACGATTGCATTTGTTGTTGCCGTTGCCTTGGGCGCTCTGGACACACAGATTGGTTCGTTGTTGGGCGGCGGACAGATGGTTAGCCAAGGCCTGACAAGGATCATTGGATCTGTGGCGGGCGTGATTTTCTTGGTGCTGTCCTTTCCACTATCGAAGTGGATACTCTCTGCCCTGGTGCCCAAGATTCTGCCCAGTATCACAATCAGCACTCCCTTTGGATGATTGCTCGGCAAAGGGCAGTGCATTGTGGCGCCTGTCCTTTTGTTCACGGTACATAGATACCGCAGGAGTCGCTTTGTATGACTGCTTTCAGAAAAGGTAAGGCAAGATGCGCAACGGGCATTTTCGCATTTACGTTTTTATTACTAGGGCTCATCACATGCTTCTTTAGTCCGACAGAAGTGTCTGCCAGGTCTGTTGAAAATGATGTTATGCCCCAGGTGGGGGACACGGACGGCGGCGCTGACGAAGATGAGACTGCCGCAAACGAAGCAGATGATGACGGGCCCGGCTTTATTCAAGGCATATTAACCCATGTCGTATCCATCACCTCTGATTCACTTTATGATGTGTGGACGGGCGTACTTGAAGAAAGTTCTGAGGATTACGTCGATCAAATGGCGCCGAAAGTGTCGAAACTGGCCGATCTTATGGCGGCGATTTATGGCGGCTACACTTCTCAGGGTCTTGAAGGACTTGTCTTTGAATCAACGAATGGCTCTCAGACCTTAGTAGATAAAAATCTGCTTTCCACCGTTCAGGAGGTTTGGCGCAAGGTGTTCAGCGTGGCGATTATCTTTTTCCCATTGGTCATTCTTGTCAATGTGGGTTCAACCTTAACCTCTGGAATTTCGGCACCCGTCGCCAGGGCCGAAATGTTGGAGGGGCTGGTAAAGGCGTTGGTGTCTCTTGGTTTTTGCGCTGGCTCTTTCATCATTGGGTCTTACGCGATCAAATTAGGCTGGGGAATATCCGAAGAACTGCGGCCGTCCTTTATCAATACGCTATTTTCCTCAATGATGCTATTCGTGCCATTGGGCACCTACGGGATATTTGGCGTTTTTATCGTTTTTTTGGTTGTCACCCTGGTGCTGATGATATTTATTGCGTTAGTTCTTTCTCATTACGCAGTTCTGGTCATAACCATTGGGTTACTGGTCATATCCCCATTGATCATCGTTCTGGGTAATTTCAAGCCCTTTGGCTGGCTGTATTGGACCTGGACAAAAGCCTTCACGGTTATCCTTTTGGTGCCTTCTGCAAACGCAATCCTGATTCTCCTTTGGTCGTCTACGGGGAATGTCGTTGCGAACATCATGAATCCCATCGTCAGCCAATGTATCTCCATGGGTTTTCTGTGTTTGCTGATCACTCTCAATTTTACGATTGGCAAGATGATTTATCAGCCGTTGATGGAAGCGACGAAGAAGGCATTTAAGGCAACCCAGGATCTTGCCCGAATTGCCATTGGAATCGCAGGTGCAGCGGTGGGGGCGGCAGGTGTGAGTGGGGCGCTTGGCGCTGCCGGCGCAGCGAGCAGTAGCGGTGGGGGAGGCGTATTGCCCGGAGGCGGCACCGGGGCGGCACAAGGCGCATTGGCTGCAGGAGGAGAACCCCGGGGTGGCAATGCCTCTGCTGGCGGGGCTGAGGGCGTTTCTTCATTTGCCCACTCAGGTGGCAGCCAACAACACACCAACCCTTATTTGGGAATGAGTAAAAGCCAACAGAGAGTAGCGGGCTCTCATCTAAGCAATGCCAGGGAAACTCTGCGAGCGTCCAGGTCTTTTACAAGTAGCGCTCTCAGAAGCAGTCCGGTATTAAATGGTGCGGCGCACCTTTTCTTCCAGGGGCAGGGACAGAAAATTGCCGGCCAGGAGGCGGCGTTACAAGCTGCTATTGACAACGATCCCACCCGGCGGGAAGCAGTTGGCGCCTCGCAATTGCCCCTTGAAGATAAGTCTAATCAAAATAACCCCCTCTTCTATCCATCTCCTTACGCGTCTACCGCAAAAGGCGCTATCCTCAAAACCGGGGAGGAACCGGAATACGTTGAACATTCATTTAAAGGGTTTTCACGCGAAAATTTCAGAGAGCGAGCCTATAACTTCGCCGGGAATGTATATGATGAACAGCGGAGGGACGATCCTTCGTTCGACGATGTTTTGAAAAAAGCAGGGGTGACCGAAGGCCAGTATCTGGCCGCTCTTGCTTATCAGTCCAATCCTTCGGTGTTCACCACCAGGCGGCCCGATGACCCCAGGGCTTTTACCAACCGCGACGCCCAGGAAATTTTCAACAGATTTGAGGGAACAGATCTTGCGGAGATGGCTGACAGGGCCAAAAATTATTATTCGCCATCGGCAAGCCCCGACGAACAACCTCTGTTGTTTTACGAGCAATTAAAGGGAAATGCCAAAAGTGGTTCGGGAAAGGCGTAATCATGTCGTTACCCTCTAAAACTTCATTCCAGGGTACAGGGTTTGGGATCAATAAGCGCGAATTGATCCTGATTGGCGGCGGGTTTTTTGCCATGCTGCTGACCCTGGCAACCCCTTTTGCGGGATTGTTCTTTCGGATATTTTTGGGTTTCTCGGTAATGGCTGCAGCTGTTATTTATGCGATGTGGCGGGTAAACGGGCATTGGACGATCGAAAACTGGTTTATGCAGAAAATGCGCCATAACGCCAGTAAGAAACGGTATGTCAAAGGTTATTCGGGGAGTGCGACGGCCAGCAGCAACACCTACGGTGCCACTGAGCCGCTTCCAGTGGAAAACCGCCCCGAGCCCTCAGATGCTCGTGAGGCGCCCCTATTCAGGCTGCCAAGCCGTCTTACGCCCAGAACCAATGGGGAGCTTCTGGGCTATGTGATTTCAACCTTTGTTTTGGTCATTATGCTCGCCTGGATTGGCACTTCAGGATTAGAGGAAATCGCCATCCAGCTTCAAGAAATCTTAAACGGCCTTTAGAAATTGATTGGACAATAGAATGGATTTATCTTTTTCGCCGGTATATATCGTGGCCCTGGTTTTGTTGATTGCCGCATTGGTGGTATTGATGATCATAGCGAAGAAACCTTCCAGGAACAAACCGTCTTCCCAAAAATCGGTTGAAAGAAATAATGGTGGCAAATCCAATACTTTAGGATCTGAAAAAAAGTCAGTCCTCGCCAAAATTTTTAGCCAGCCGGCCCGCACTCCGGGGTACGACATCGCCCCTTCGGAGGAACTGGTGGATGTTTGCGACATCATTGCAAATCGTTTTTTTCTCACTGATTGTGGTTCTCTGGTCGCCATGCTTCGTGTAACGCCGGTCATACAAACCACACTTTCTTCAGGAGAGGATTTTGTTTCCAACTTTGTGGAAATAGTCAAAAATCTGCCAGCCAAATCAACCGTGCAGTTTGTTCAAATGCCATTCCCTTCAAGGGTAGAGGGGTTAACCGACCGATACGCCAATACAGCTCACGCATGGCTTTCAATGAATAATCAGGCCGAGTTGGACGGAGATCAAAAGAAGATCGTTTATTGCAACAGTCGGCTTTTCCTGGCCAATGTCATCGGGATCAATATCCTCGACACAAGCAGCGCTTCTCCCCGCCGGGAGTCGTTTCTGGTTCTCAGTAAAGACGCAACAAAGATAATTGGGCAGCCCTCGTCTGAATATATCCAGAAGGCGGCAGAAGCATTCCAGGTCGAAGTCGATCAAATGTTGGCTGTTTGCCAAAACTTTAATTTGCTTGTAGAGCAAATGCCCATCGAGGATTGCCTGGATGTTCTTTGGTACGCATATAACCCAGACCAGGGCGCATCGGCCTTACGCGAAAGAGCTTTGGAGCGTTTTATGGACCTTTTTGAACGCGGTCACAGCGATATTCCCGCCTCCAGCGGCCTTTCTGACAAAAATATCACCGAGATACTTATGGATCCGGTGCGCAATCTTAAGCCTGGCCTGGCCTCTCGCCAGGTATCGCTCGAGGATGTTGAAGAAAGTCAGATAAGGTTTCCAGGAAAAACGCTTACGCCCTATCTGGTGGTGGATTACCGTTCAATTGTGCCCTCGATATCACGGCTTCTTGGGGATGGAAACCGATTTGCGAGCAAGCTGGTTATGAGCTTCTTTGTCGCTTCACCCTCTGCTGATGAGATCGCCCGGGATACAAGAAAAGCATCAACAGCAAAACAGGCCGTGGAAGCTGTAAAAGAAAGGTTGGGGGGGACCTTACCCAGCTATAAGGCTTCCGAGGAAGTGGCTACGATTGAAGCTGCTCGCTATGGCGCAGAAACACAAAAGGACGTCATCAAATTTTTGACCCTGTATCTTTGCTTGATCAGTAACGAAGGTGAAGAACATGAGGACCGGGTGGACTTTGAGGCGATTTTAAAATCTCTGAATGTAAACTATGTTCCAGGCAAGTGGATATCCAGAAGTGTTTGGCAATCCTGTATACCTTTGGGAAAGAATTATCTTGAGAGAGAGGTGGAAGGCAGGAATGTCCGGGCGGCCGACATTGGCGGCCTAAACCCCGTTACATCGCTGTCAGAGTTTGACCCGGGGGGAGATTTCCTCGGCTTTACTCCTGTAACTCGCTCAAACCTGATGCCGGTGGCCGTCGTGAGAAAGCGGGGCAGCGTTATTCGGCCGGGAGAGGCCATTATCGGGGCGCCAGGGTCAGGCAAGTCCTTCGCGTTGAAGAATTGGATGTCCAATTGGACGGCGTTGGGCGAGCGGATATTTATCATCGACCCCAAAGCGGAGTTTATGGAGATCACCCAGAAGATCGGCGGCGAAGTGATCGAGCTCCTGGGCGGGGGAGGCTTTAATCTTTTTCAGTTCGACAAGGTGGAAGCGTCCCTGTCGAGCAAGCGCGGCAAGGCGCTCGCCGATATGATCTGGGAAGATAACCTGGCTTCGCTGATCTCCTTGTACGCCAGGGTCAAAGGCGACAACAGTACAACGACCGGTGTTGAAAACGCCATCCTGATGAATGCCCTAAGCCAGGCCATGCGGGAATGCGACATGGATCCACACGACGGATCAACCTGGGGCAAAAACAAGCTATTCCTCACAGACGTTTATCATGCCTTAAGCGCTCCGGAATCTTTCCAGGACAACCCGGAAATAATCAAAATGATGCTCAAGACCCTGGAGCCGTATGGAACGAAAAACGGCCATTATTTCGCTATGTTCAACACGCCTGTCAACCTTAAGTTCAGCAATGACATCAACACCATCGTTTTTGGGACAAGCCAATTCGCAGCGGACCCCAAACTAAATTTCCTGGCATATCATTTCGCTCTTAAAATGGCCTCTCAGCACGGTCTGAGATCCTTTGTGATGGACGAAGGCCAATATATTCCCTACCATATCGTAATTGACGAGGCTTCGCAAATATTGGTGAATGCCAGTATTGTGGGGGCTGTTGCCAAGATGCTTTCTCTATTCCAGACCTACGGGATCAGCCTGCACATGGCTTTTCAGGATATGAATGCTATTGCTAACGCTGATTCTTTGACACGGGGGACAGCTTCCGGGTCAAGTAATACGCTGTCATCATTAATCCCGGCGTATTGGCTTTTCAAGCAGGAGGCCAGCTCTGCGAAAGCTGCGGGTCAATTGCTGAACCTGAGTCCAGAGGAAATTCAATGGCTGACAAAACAAGGAATTGGTCAGTGCATATTAGTGTTTACAGGCGAAAAACGGATCCCCATCATCATTAAGGCGCCCGACGAGCTGGAAGATTTATTCCGGACTGACCCTGATAGGATGAAGAAAATCGTCCAATCCATGATGGATGGGCAGGACGAACACGTCGATATCGGCGTCGGCCTGGCCATGGAGGAGGCGGGTGAGGATGAATACGAGGATATATTTGGATGAAAAAGATCCTTATCTTTATCGTGGTATTTGTCATATTTTCTTTTTTTGTGTTCATGTTCGTCATGCAGGACTTTTTATTCCCGGCCACCTACGCTGCCGCTGTTGACCAATCTCTCTGGGAAAGCATCCCGAACTATGGTGGACAAGTGGTGATATGGGCGTCTTCCATGGAAACCAGCGGGGCTGGATACGACGGGATGATATTTGTCGGTTCAGTTGGTTTCGATGGATATGTGGGGCCTCTATCTTTCCTTTGCGGGAACCTGGTCCAGAATACCGTCACTTACATTACCGACTGCTTTGGGACGCTTAGAGAATGTACTGGCGGACCCTGCCCGCATACAGGAATTGACCTCGGAACCAATTACCAGGAAGGATTTCCTGTCCAAACGCCGTTCGGAGGGAAAGTTATCGCGATCGGCGCCTATGGGGGGTGGGGCAATATTGTGGCCATAGAAAACAACGGGTATCAGGTCCTCCTATCGCACTTTTCGGGAATCAACGTGGAAGTTGGCGACATTGTGGAAGCAGGGGACATCGTTGGGTTTTCGGGAGGGCAATATCCCCGCACAGACAGTGAAAGCACCACCGGCTCGCATCTGCATTTTGAAATCCGGGAATGCAGGCAAGACAGCGACGGCGAAATTCGTTGTTACGCCATCAACCCGGCCACCACTTTACTCCCCGGTCAACCGGATATCTGCAATTGGTTTGGTGTTGTGAGTGACCCGAGCCGCAACGTTCAATGCACTGGAGATAACGACTAAAGGAATTACATGGCATCCGTTTTCTACTGTCCCACTTGCAGCCGCACCTATTCCATTCAGGAAGCCTTTCAGAACGGCAGTATCTGCCCACGCTGCAAGAAGCTTCTGAGGTCACGCCAGGAAGAAGACCGACCCAATTTGGGCGGAATTGCAGACTCTGTTCCAACAGGGGGGCACCAGGCAACTGCGGAAACCGCCCCTCGGCCGTTCAATCAAGGGCCGTTCGGAACAGTGAGGAACAGGGCTGAGCCTTCAGGCGATGAAATTATTGCGCTTCAGGTAAAGCCGGTAAAAGGGAAAAGCGCAGAAATTTCGAAAATTACCCAATTGCTAAATTCCATCGCAGGGACTGTCAGTCCATTATGCCTGGAGATCTCCGGGGACGACCGGCAGAGGATGTTCATTATTCGATGCAAGCGGAAGCATGCCGGTATTGTCACAGGGGCGGTGATTGGCGCCTATGGATCGCCAGAAATATCCGAGCTGGAGGAAGAACACGATCCGGCCAGGCTGTTTACAAATCCGGAGATCAACCGCGGGTACGCCCGTCTCGTTCTGGAAAAATCGGCAGGCCTTCCACTCAAGACCTGGCGAGAATTAACGGAAAACGACCCGGTTCTTCCGCTGGTGTTCTCCGTATGGCAGCTTGAGAAGAATGAGGCAGGGATTATCCAGCTGCTGATCCCTGATCGGGCCAGGCCGGATTGGGCCAGAAAATACAAACGTGAGCTGACGGCTTTCAAAAGAAAGCAGTTGGGGGTTCCGGGATTGGCTGCGATGGCGTTGATCACGATGATCAGCTTCTCCGCCTTGTGTATTTTATCCTACATGGCTTTAGGCTGGACCAGCGGCAGTGCCGCCGGGTGGCTGAAGACATCCTGGATGCCCGTCCTGGCCATTCTGGGTGCTGTGGCGGCGTACAAGCTGTTTGGAAGGTCCGATATCCCCTGGTCAGAATCGCTTGAAGAAATTGTGTCAAGAAAGGTCAACCAACAGGCCTACACGGTAGAAATCCGATTGGCAGCCGCCTCTCCACGCACAGAAAAAGTCGAGTCTCTTCTCAATGTGATGAGCGGCGCTTTCAAGCAGTTTGGTTTCGAGACCGGCAATTCGCTCATTCCGTTCCGCCCCCAGGACCAACGGAATATATTTGATCCGAAAGTCCTCTACGGAGATGGGGACATGCAATTCATTTTAGGAGACGAGGAAATTGCCACGATATGGCACCTGCCAATGGACGGGCTCCCAGACCTCCTTTCGGCCTCCAGGGTTGATGATACCATGCCAGATCCGGAGACGGTGTCCAACGCATTGGGCGGGTGGCGCATCGGTGAGATGGGAAAGTCGGGAAAGACCTACCCTGTCTATATTCCCCGGTCGGCCATTACGCGGCAGCATTCGCTCATCATGGGGAAGACACAACAAGGTAAATCCACGCTGCTGCTGCGGATCATTACGGAACTGGCAAGAGACAACGATCGCTCCATTCTCGTGATCGACCCGCACGATGACCTCATCACTTCCATCATTGAAGCTGTGCCACAAGACCGCGTTGACGATGTGATCTACCTTAATTTTGCCGACTCCACCTTCATCCCAGGATTTAATATATTGGATATCTCCATGTTTGAAGGCGATCCTGAACGGACGAAAGAGGCTTTTTTGGATGTCGCCAAATCATTGTTTGGACGATTTTGGGGGCCTCGTATGCAGGTAAATTTCGATAAAACCATGCACACTCTGGCTCTGGCAAATACGATCCGCGATCCCGAACAACAATTCACGATCTTAAGCGCTTTACAGTTATTGACCATGTCGGATTCTGAGATGCGCCTGCGTTTTTTGGAGAGCGTTCTGCCCAAAACAGATCCCATGTACGAAACTTTGATCTCATACTGGCGAGACGAGTTCGATGAGCTTACCCCGCAGATGAAAGAGGCGGTGCGGATGCCGGTATTGAGCAAGCTGCGTCCCTTCGAGGGCAATAAGAACATGATGGGTATATTCGGTCAGCCAACATCGTCATTCAATATCATTGACGCTATCCTGGGGAATAAGATTATCCTGGTCCGGACCGGCGCCACATTACTCTCAGAAGAATACTCAGACTTTATTGGCAGTTTTATATTGAACTGGGCCCGACGGGCACTGTTTTCCCAGGGCGAGCTTCCAGCGGAGCAAAGAAGCAAGGCAACCATTGTGGTTGACGAATCGCAATCGTTCACCGGCATTGATTACTCTTCCTTCCTGGCCCAGGTGGCCAAATATGGGGCAAACCTAATTCTTACCACTCAAGGGACCAAGTTTATCGGCCGAGCCTTATCATCCGATCAGATCAACGATACAACGGCCTGGAGCACCGTCATGGCTAATATCGACACCCTGGTTATATTCAGGATTGACGGTGAGGACGCTCAGGTGCTTTGCCGGACAGAATTTACCGAGGAGCTTGAGGCGCCTTCTCTAATTAACATAAAATCACATTCAGCTTTTGTCCGTTTCTCCAGCGGAAAAGAGGTTGTAGGCCCGTTCCTTGTTCAATTGGATCCGCCCGTAGAGGGCAGCCATTCCATCAAACAACAGATACTTGCCAGGCGGGCCAATTATTCAAATCCCAAAGCAGTAGCCCTTCAGAGGGCGCTGGATTCCATGTCAGCCACACGCGAGTTTGTTTTAGGCCGGGGGATTCCGCCCAAATCGTATGCGGGTTCCATTCAGCACACCAGCATTCAGGAGTTGACCCGGCGGGCCATGGATGACGCTGAAACCAGCAGCCCGGAAGATATGAATTTGCTCGACCTGCTCTCCAATAACCTCAACCCTGAAGGCTATGACTAACCACTCAAAATACTCCCAGGCCGTAACAGAGGCGTTATTTTACAACCCCTTCTCCACGAAGACATTCCTTTCCGCCCTGACCGGATTATCTTATTACAAGGTTACTTCGGTTCTCGAAAATACCCGAGGGGTGATCTGTCAAACCGTAACAACAGGAACGCCAAGGTACTACCAAAGAGTCTTTTCTCTTGACGAAAAAGCTCAGATTGATGCCGTTGGAACGGTTCAGTCCCCTTCCGATCTGTGCGTCGCCCTGGCGATGACCTATTCGAGGCTGGAAAAATTCCGTTCATCAGCCTTTAAGTCGCTTGCGGAGAGACATACTATCCTTTGGACAATTTCTCCGTGGAAGATCAGCTCCAGCGGGCTGTTCCTGGACGCACTGCAATGCGTCCAGGATGGCGACGAACTGGCGTATCTGATGGGGGTAGCACTAGCTTCAGAAGCGCCGGACACACGCTGGTACGAAACGATCGTGGACGCCTGCAGGGCGTGGCGAAGATTCAATCAAACAACGCTACCTTTTAAACTCTTGTTTTGGAACGCACCGGATTATCGTTTGGTGAAAGGGATGATCTCAAGCGGCGACATTGGGGACAACGGGGGTATCGAAGTTGAGGCTCACGGGAAAGTCTATTCAATTAGGAGCGGCCGGCAGAATCCAATCGAACCGGTTTCTGACATGCTGTTGAACCCAATCGACCTGGTGGGGTCAAAGCGGTCTTGTGTTCATCCGGGATATAAATTATCCATGACGGCATCGGAGTGGTGCAGGGGTTTTGATCAGCCGGTAGGATTAGCGGCCGGCATAAGAGAGCAAATGATAAGGCCCCACCTTTTGATACTATTATCTGTAGCAAAGCGGCCCGGGCTTAAACCGAACCAGCATAAGCGTTTCATTGATCCCAAGAAAATACGCCATGACATTCCTCAATTAATAAAACAGCTTATCAGGTGGAAAGCTCTGGAGATAACGCCCGGGATAAAGCGTATCTATTTGACTGAATTGGGGCTAAGGACGTTGTCATTGATCTATGGCACACCAGCAGAAGAACTCAACAGGTATTTTGGCATATCCACAAGGAGAGATCAGGCTCCTTTGCGCTATCATCACGTTCTGGCTTCGGATATCATGATCCGTTGGCAAAACGCCGGCCTCGTAGCCAGCTGGCGGTCAAGCTGTCCGCAGTATTCGTTCAAAATACCCGAATCGATGGCTCGTGACGCAGAAGAAAACTGCCGTCTCCAGATTGTCCCCGACATATCTGGGATAATGCGATTGGGCGGACTCTACACTCTTTTCTGGATGGAAATTGATCGGGGCACAAAAGGACTGGAGGACACTTTCCGACAGGTCCAGAAGTACGTATTGGCGGGGATGACGAGGCAGTCGCGCCGCCCGCCTTTGACTCTGTGGGTCATTGCCGATTCCCGCGAGAACCATCTGCAGCGTGTTCAGCAGATCGTTGAAGAAGCGGAAAAAGCCATGACTATGTACCCAGGCAGCCGGACCGTTTTAGCCATTGCGGATATCGAGTCGGTAAACGGGACAAAGTCCAAGGAGATTATCAACAAAGAGATCTGGCGCTTGGTTTCATCGTCCAGCCCAATTTTTCAAACGGTCTCTCTGTCCTCAATCGTAGAAGAATAAGCAGTTGATAGCCTTGTCTTTACCTCAAAAACAATATATAGTGAGCCTATAACAACATACCACAACAAGCGGAACGGGACCTGGGATCAAACTATTAGAATGGCGACAGAACTTTCAGCTTATGAGATGGCATATTTAGCAGTAGGGGCAGTATTCCTGCTGTATCTATTGGTACTTATTGTAAAAATGATAGTGTCGGCTGCTCGGGAACGAAGGCGGCGCCAAGATGAGCGATGTGTGGTTTTCTTGGAATTAATGACTTCTTTTACCAATATCAGTGTGCTTACACCAAAGAGGTACACGGAGGCCATCATCAACGCCTTGTCTTCATATCTTGAACTGGAAAACATATCCATAGGCCCTTTATCAAACTTGCCGCTGGGCTATCAAGCACTGCTCTCAAACACATCCCTGGTGGTGGAGAAAATGTGCCTGGCAGTCAAAATTGAGGGAGATGAAGCCCCAATATATTTATTGGGTGAGATCACCTCTGAAAAGTTCCGGGATTATTCCGATGAAACGTTAGAGGCTGCGCTGCAGAATGTTTGGAAAGTTGTGCAGGCATATCGTTCGGAAGTAGTGAGACATCAAACAACGTCTCAAGTTGCGCTCTCCCTGCAAAACCAATCCGCGATGATGTGGCGCGCCATTGCCGGTTACCAGCACGACATGGCGGGTTTGGCGCAGCCCTTTTTCTTTCAATTGCACAATCTTTTTTCGGTAAAACCAGAGGCGGCAGGTGAGGTAAGAGCGGCTATAGATAAACTGGAAAAGTTAACGCCATCCCTTCAGGAATTTGTCAGGGATATGGATGACGTCATAACGGACCTGATCAAGGACGAGGAGCTTTACACCCAGCCCCTGGACATGGGGAGAATGTTCAAATACATGTTCCAGTATTGGATTGAAGAGCAAGAGGAGGTCCGAAAAAATATTGTCTTTGACATCCAAATGCCCGAAGGGTTAACCATATGGGCGGCAGACACTGCGTTTTTTCAGGCCGTTTGGAACCCTTTGAAAAATGCTGTGAAATACACTCCCGATGGACAGATCGCCATTACAGCAAAGGATGAAGGAGGAGATTTTGTTTCCTTGACGATCCAGGACACCGGGCAGGGGATAGCTCCGGCCGATTTGAATAGTATAGGAGAATTTGGTTTTCGCAGCCTTGCAGCTCAAAATACCGCCGAAGGAAAGGGGATCGGCCTCTGGATTACAAAACGAATGATGCACAAGATGGGGGGCACATTTGTTATTGGGTCCAGATTGGGGGAGGGGACCACGGTGACATTAGAATTCAGAAAGGCTGTTTCATCATGAAGGTAGACGAATCATATCAGTACGATTATCTCGATAAGAGCATCTATTGTGTATTCGATAAGCAAAGAAATGCCCTTGTCGTGAAAGGGGACGACGCCTCGGATATTGGCCGGATCAATTTTATGATATCCCCGGGGGATGTGTTTAGTTTTAAAGTTATTGAGGAAAATGGTCGAAAAAGCTGCACTCTGTCGGTTGAACGTCCGTTTGGCATCGCGCGGATTCGACTTAACTATAGACTGCATTTTGTGGGAGACCCGATAACGGATCCCATTGCGGCCGGCGAGGTTTGCCAGATCATTTTGGAAACCCCTGACGAAGCTGTTATTCGCGTGGGTCCTGGTCTGGTGAGAACCGGTGTCTCTGCCCCCTGCGAAGAGGCCCGCGTCGTATTCAGGTTGGGCACGATCACACTCTATGCCCCACTGGATATTTATGAGGATCTGTACGAAACGATCGTTGATCAGAGGCTGGTATTGTTGATATCCGCCCCAGAGGAATCGGCCGTATTAGCTGGGGTCGACCTCCCACATGGTCTTGTTTTTTGGGAGAAATATCCATTGACGATGGCCACCTCAGATTTGTGCTCTTCGGCAGCCCCCAAAATGGATCTAACAGCTCAGAATATGAATGGCGCATCAGGGCTTTCAATCGAGCTCTCTAACCTCGAAGAAATAATATTTGTGCCAGCGATCGATACGATGCGACTGGAAGCGCGCCTTTTAGAAGTCCGGACTGGGAAATATGACGGAGAAAAAGCCAAGTGCAATTGATCTGACAGACGAGGATATCACCGATTACCTCTATTGTCCGTTCAAGTATTATCTCAAGAAAATTGGTCAACTGCCGGCAGTTGCGAAGGCAATGCAAGATGACCTAAAATCTGCGGGCTTCATGCGCAGCACTATAGTGCTGCCTGGCAGGATATTGAGCGAAGCGCTTTCGCTTCTCGCTTCGGGGAAATATGGTGCGGATTTATATGGCATCACCCGTGCTTTATGGCGGTCCTGGCTGCTGTCGTATCCTAATGTTCATAAAGAGACGGTCCAGGCAATGATGCTGTATGGAGAGGCCAGGAATAAAATTTTGCAGCCCTACTTTTCAGGGGAGCGGTTAACCCGCGAGCGAAAAAAATATGTTGAGCCGCGAATGTCAAACTCTTTCAAGAGAGAGATGAAGGATGCCAATTTGCCCGAATTGGCCGCGAGAGTGGACAAAGAACTGCTTGAAGCAATTCATTATTCGCAGGGAGAGCTGCAGAAATTAGGGACTTACACGGCTTCTGACGCATTTGCGGATTCGCTGATCATGGCCGAGCGTTTCCCGCGCATTGAACCAGCTCAGATTGTGGCGGCAAATGAATACCGCAAAGTCACGCTGGAAAGCGGTAGACAGATTAGTTTCCGGATCGATGTCCTTTACCAGCAAGGGGGGCATTGCATCCTGGAGGTTCACGATCCTCACCCGGCATTCGTGCCTCAGCATATTTGGAGTACACGGGACATTCGGAGTATCCTCGGATCGTTTTTTCTGGAGAGCAATGGAGATAAGAATGATATTCTTCTTCATCGCCATCTCATCTCAGGCAAAAGTAAGACCTTACGAAATTTACGGACCGCCAGGGCAGTTTTGGGCGTCGAGTATGTGCTCAACGGGATATTCAATGATGTTTTCTACCCTGCGTTCCTATCAGGAGACCTGAACCGGTGCAGAGCGTGTCTCGCTCGGAGCGTTTGTCTCTCAGGGGATGCTGCAAATTGGGTCCTGCCCGGGATAGAAACCTCAGGAGAAAGGCTCCGGTTGGCCGCAGCGATGTTGCAAGGGAAAAAACTGGACAAAACAACGCTCGACGAACTTGAGCGGGTGTTGCAGGCAACCCACGCGTTACCAACGGGTGTAATCCGGGCCGAGATCCAAAGGCTAAGCAATAAGACTAAGTGATAAAGGAGAACAGCATGTCTCTATTGATCCAAATTGTTGAAGACGATATTTCGCAAAGCGAACCCCTTAGAAAACTGCTCGTTGAGAATGAGTACGATGTCGTCGTTCACGCTTCGGCCCAGGAAGCCATTTTGTGGCTTAACACGCACAACCCTCACTTGATGCTTCTGGACATCAACCTCGAAGAGGAAAATATGGGGTACCGCATCATGCCCTTGTGCGTCAAGAAGAACATTTTGACCATTGTCATGTCAAGCCGGAAGAACATACCCTTCGAGGTAAGTTCAGCTTTGCATGCCGGCGCCGTCCAGTTTTTACCGAAACCATTTAATCCGTATCAGCTGCTTATGACAATTGAAAACCTGTTGGCCAGTACATTGCCCCTGTGCAGACAAAACAGAAAAATGGACCAGATATTACATATATACGACCGAGTCTATATTGATTCGGAGCGGCAGGAACTGGTGGATGAGACGGTAGAGCCATCGATCTCCGTCGTACTGCGTCCAAACCAAATCAAAATACTTTCGCTGTTTTCGATATTTGGCGCCACGATCCTGACGAGGTCTGATCTCGTCAACAATGTATGGGACGGGCAGGTGAGTGATTCATCCTTTTATTCTGAGATATCGCGCCTCAACAATACACTGGCTCAGGCAGGAACGGCCTACAGATTGATCAATACGAGGCGCAGTACCAACCCGGTCATTTCCACTTATGAGTTTAAAAAAGAATGAGGAACCGCGATTGAGTTGAGGAGACAATGTGACGCCAAAAGGTAAGACTGAAACCAAGGTTCTGCCCAGCAGCATAAAAACGCCGCAGCCACTTTCTAGAGTATTCAAGGGGTTTAACACCAGGTTGGCCAATCGACCTGCAGCATTATTCCGGCCCATTCCTTTGGGGATAGAGACTTTAGACAAGGCGTTCTCGGGCGGAATACATCCAACGGATCTCACCATCATTGCTGGCCGGCAGAATGTAGGGAAAACCATCTTCATCACCCAGATTGCCAGCAACGTTGCCCGATGGGCGGCTGAACATCAATACCCCATAGTCTCCTGGGTATGCTGCTA
>WOYI011441409.1_pt1 | contig 30457 bp, 15 predicted proteins | sample 6423411 | NCBI WGS metagenome assembly WOYI01 (sample SAMN13441803, study PRJNA592873) | oil field metagenome | biome: oil field; feature: oil-well bore; material: oil-contaminated soil; isolation source: oil-contaminated soil from oil-well borehole | place: Germany: Wietze | collected 2016-10-18 ...
CGAGAACAAAATTGATTGCATCAGGCTTTTCCACCTTCACAAGGGTAATTTCCATTTTTACCTCCAGATTTTTTTGATTTTATCATGAGGTAAAAATGCCGAATATTTCCTATGATTGAAACTCAAGAAGAAGAACGTAATATAATTTGATCATTAGCATCACTTTCGATAAGGAGGGTCTTTTGGAAAAAAACCTGTGTCTCTATGTGTCACGTCTATTTAAGCAGATTAAGATATGAAACTCAAACACTGCTTATTACTATGTTGTTTTGTCTTGAATCTGTTTACCGTTTCATGCATGAGAAGTTTGACTAAAACAGTTCCACCCGATCTTTCCACTGGGCAGGATTTCCTCAGGGAAGGAAAAGGTATTCGTTTAATGTTAGAGATACTCCCTGACACAGAGACGACGGGTTGGATCGCGCGCGTAAACCTTCATTCCGAAGAACAACAAGACGGCCTGCGCCTTTCGATTTTTTCACGTTCAACAAGATTCTGCAGTCTCGAAATTAAGGAGGGATCTCAAACTCCTATCCCATCTGAGTATTCCCCGACCATCATGAGTTGGGATCTGGATATGGAGAAAGATCAATCCCTGGTATTCACAGTTCTTCTGGGCAATTGCAACGATACAAGTGAAGGCCTGATAGCAGAATTGTTCGGTAGCGCGATGATGCAAGATACAACCATTATTCATGATTCAGCCGCTATCTTTGTAATCGCAGACCAGACACAGGTCATTTATGTGGGAACGCCGTGGCCGACACCGACTTATGACCCGTTGATGCCGGAAATTCCAGATGATTATGATGAGGAAGTCACACCATCCTGGGTTGTAGGCACCCCCAAAATAACACCCAGTGACGTTGTCATGACCTTAATTTTTGAATTAACAATGACGGCATGTCACACACTCACACCTGTTGGTACGCTGCCAAGTCCGACACCAACGCCTATACCCCAAACACCTTTACCGTATCCCTAGAATGGTGGTAGTCCTTCGTAAAATTACTAGCTGATTAGAACTTAAACGGTGGAAGACACAGTTATTTTATTTGAACAAGTCCATCTCTCTAGCTGACATAATTATCATGCATGACTTGCGCTTGCAATGCGCTTGCATGGAATAACCCTGCCCTCAAATTAGGGTAAAATTCAGAAATGCCTGTCTTGCGAAAATCATTTCTGGTTTTGGTTTTGCTGGGATTGTTGGCGGTCGCTGCTTGTGGTGTGGGTGCCAAACCGATCCCAACTCTCTCACACGACTTCACCACCTCTACCCCTGCTGCCAATTACCCCACCGCCATGCCCACTTTTACCCCCACACCGGCAGCTCTTGGGTCACTCGAAAATCCCATTGTCTTCGCCATGGTTAATGCGTCTCCTTCCGCGGAGCAACAAACCGCCTTCAGTGATCTCGCTTCTTTGCTTGGTGGGCAGCTTCAGATGACCGTCGTCAGTCGGTTTTACAACACGTATCAAGAACTCGAATTTGCATTGCAGCGCCAGCAGGTGCATTTTGCCTGGCTTCAGCCTGTTGAATACCTGCTTGCTTCTCAAAAGGGTCTTGCCACAGCTTTACTCGTCAGCAACCACCTGGGTGTTACGGGTTATGGCGTGCAATTCCTGGGGCACAGCGACAGCAATTTTGTGCCCTATTTCAATGTCGGCACTCACAGCTCCACTGCGGAAGCGAGAGTTGCTCTCGCTCAGCTTTCTGGTCTGCGTGGTTGCCTCACCGAAGATAATTCGCTGGCAGGTTATTGGGTCCCGCTTGGTTATTTGAACCTGAACAATATCCCAACCCTCGAACCAGTTCAAACCTTCTCCTACAGCGCCAGCATCCGTGCCCTTTACATTAAAGGCATCTGCAGCTTCGCTGCTACTTATGCCATTGCTGCTGACCCACGCACTTCCTCCGAGGTTATCACCGATTTGCCCGAGGCGATTGAAAAACTCCCGATCTTGTGGATGTCTCCACCTGTCATACCGAACCTCAACCTATCCTTCTCCTCCCAGGTTGACCTCACCCTGCAATCACGCGTTTCGGACTTCCTGCGCGATTACGCCCGCTCGGATGCCGGCAAAGCTCAACTCAGCTCTGCGCTGAACTACGAAGTGGCAGCGCTTGAACCCCTGCCCGATAGCGCCTACGCTCCTCTGCGAGAGCTCCTGGCTGCCAGTGGGGTCCGCCTGGCTGACTTACTAACGAATTAATCCCCATGAAAAAATTATTTAGGATTATCCTTATCTGCGCCTGTGTCGCCGTCATTCTGCTCGGATCATCCCGAATCGCAATGATCGTGAGCTCCAGAGACAACACTTTTGATCCCGCTTCAGTTCCCGCTGCCCAGGTTGCACTTGTCCCTGGGGCTGGCATCACCGCCGATGGACGTCCAACGCTCGCCCTGCGCGATCGCATCGACGGAGCCATCGAGCTCTATCGCGCTGGGAAAGTTCAAAAAATCCTCATGTCTGGCGATAACAGCACCATCTACTACAATGAGCCCGGCGCCATGGCCAATTACGCCATCAGCCAGGGCATTCCCGAGTCCGACATCGTCCTGGATTATGCCGGCCGCCGCACTTACGACACCTGCTACCGGGCAAAAGCAATTTTCGGACTGGAGTCGGTCATCATCACCACTCAGAAATATCACCTGCCGCGGATGGTTTTCCTCTGCGAGCGGCTTGGGCTCAATGCCTCCGGTATCCCGGTCAAACAATCCGATTACCTTCTCAATCATTATGTGTTCTGGAATGTGCGAGAAGTTCTCGCGACATTGTCAGCCTATGTTGATATTTACATCCTGAAACCCGAACCGATTCTGGGTTCACCAGAACCCATTTTTACCCCCTGAGAGGTAACTATGCAGCGTCAGCAGGCACTTGAAATCGTCAGAGCTTATGTCAAAAATGAAGCCTTGGTCAGGCATATGCTCAGCGTTGAAGCGGTTATGCGCGCTTATGCCGAGAATCTCCATGAAGATGTTGAATTATGGGGATTAGCTGGGTTGCTTCACGATTTCGACTGGGAAATCCACCCCACCGCTGAAGAGCATCCCTTGGCAGGCTTACCGATATTGCGGGAAGCTGGAGTGCCTGAAGCCGTCCTGGAAGCCATCGCCGGTCATGCCGACCACACAGGCGTTCCCCGCGAGAGCTGTTTGGCCAAAGCCTTGTTTGCTTGCGACGAAATTACAGGCCTGATCACTGCAGTCGCCCTCGTCAGGCCTTCACGCTCACTTTACGATCTCGAGGTTTCTTCGGTCCGTAAGAAATGGAAAGATAAGTCCTTTGCCGCCGGCGCAAATCGGGATGTTATCGCTCAGGGGGCAGAGGAATTTGGCGTAGACCTCTGGCAGCATGTTAACTTCGTTATTAAAGCTATGCGCAATATAGCCAAAGATCTGGATCTTGAAGGCAGTTTAAGTCTTCCGGACGTGATGGACTAAGCTTTTTCCCAAAACTGAACGTAATCGTGCAGGTCGGTAAAGCCGATAATCTCGTCATTTGCTTTCAAAGTAAACAGTGTCTGTCCGTTTGAAGACCGTTTGCGGCTGATGGCATTGGTGATCGTGAAGACTTTACTGGCGCTCTTTCGGAAGTGGCAAATACCCTTATCGGTCAGTTTTCCGACCATGACTGCGCTAACCTGGTCACCTTTTTCGAGTCTCCAGGCGATTACGCCTTGCCCGTACCTTCCCTGCACGGGAAATTCCGACCCTGAGGTACGTTTAGCCAGGCCTTTCTGAGTGATCAGAGCAACTTCATCTCTATCTTCCACCACTGCAGCTCCAATCACGTAGTCGCCAGGCTTTAGTTTGATGCCATTTACCCCTGCAGCTACCAACCCCATGGACCGGACTTCAGTTTCGTTGAACCGGATCGCCATACCAGCGGCAGTCACCAGCAAAATATCCTGATCGCCCCGGGTTAAAAGCACTTCAAACAATTCATCATTCTCGTTGACCTTGACCAAAGTGAATGTGCTGGCAGAGGCTCCCGGTAGATCAGCGACCGCAGAGCGCTTGATCATGCCCTGCCGTGTGACCGTGACCACGTATCGTTCCTGCTCTTCTTCCCAGCTGATGGGAACAGCGAAAATACCTTCCAGGATGTCATTTTTATGCAGTGGGGCTACCTTGGAGGCTGGCACACCTTCCTCCTCAGCCTTTTGCACAGGAACCGAATACGAAGAAATGGCTGCAGCTTTTCCTTCGGTCGTCACCAGGAATATGTTCTGATGGGTGTTTGTCCGGATCATGTTCCAGGGCGCGCCATCGCCGCCCAGCCGGTTCGGCTTATCCCCTTCAGTCCTGGAAAGCAGTCCGTTTTCGCTGACTTCGATCCAGAAGTTCTCCACCGGCATGACGTCTGTCATCGTGTACATGTCCGAGGCTTTTTCGCCCTCACCAAGTTGAATGATCTGGGTCCGCCGGGCGTCTCCATATTTCTGTTTGATCGCCTTAAGTTCATCAATCGCCACCTTCCGCATCATCTTTGGCGATTTCAACAAAGCCTTCAGATCAGCAATTGTTTTGCTGACTTCTTGATACTCGTCCTCAATTTTTTGCCGCTCAAGTGAGGCAAGGCGCCGTAATGGCATCTCCAGGATAGCATTCGCCTGAATGTCATCCAGTTTGTACTTGCTCATCAGGTTGGTACGGGCATCATCAACGGACGCCGATTTGCGGATTATGCGAATCACTTCATCGATGTGATCAATTGCAACCTTGAGGGCTTCAAGGATGTGCAGACGGTCTTCGTTCTTCTTCAACAAAAACTCACTGCGCCTGCGTATTACCACCAACCGGTGCTCCGCGAAGACGCGCAATGCCTGTTTTAGCGTCAGACGGTGCGGGCTGCCATCCACCAAAGCCAGGATGTTGATGCCAAAGGTGTTGTGCATCTGGGTACGTTTGTAAAGGGTTGCCAGAATTTCTTCCGGGTCAGCATTCTTATTCAGGTCAATCACGATCCGCATTCCCTGCCGGTCGGATTCATCCCTCAGGTCCGCTAAGCCTTCCAAACCACCTTCGCGTGAAATTTCAGCGATTCTCTCGATCAGAGCGGATTTATTCACCATGTATGGCAGCTCGGTCACGATGATCCGCATGCGCCCGCGAGACATTTCTTCAATGCGCGTGCGCGCCCGGACCTTGATGGTTCCATTCCCAGTACCGTAAATGGTCGTCAGAGGAACGGAACCCTCATCCTGCAGAACCAGACCGCCAGTTGGAAAATCCGGTCCTTTGATATACCGCATGATGTCTTCAACGGTGATTTCTTCGATGCCATCCCAGTTCTCCAACATCATCACCAGGGCATCCACCACCTCCCCAAGATTATGGGGTGGAATGTTGGTTGCCATGCCCACAGCAATACCCGATGCGCCATTCACGAGCATGTTGGGAATGGCCGAAGGCAGCACTTCAGGTTCTTTCAGAGTCCCGTCAAAGTTGTCAACGTAATCAACTGTGTCCATGTCCAGTTGGCGCAGGATCTCGATGGCTGGAGATGAAAGCCTCGCTTCTGTGTACCGCATCGCCGCTGGTGGGTCGCCATCCACGCTGCCAAAGTTCCCCTGCCCATCAACGAGTAAATAACGTTCTGAGAAATCCTGAGCCATTCTTGCCATCGCGTCATAGACCGCGGTATCGCCATGCGGGTGGTATTTGCCCAGAACCTCACCAACGATGCGCGCTGACTTCTTATGCGGTGTGTCATCCCGGATGCCCATATCATACATGGCGTACAAGATACGCCGTTGAACCGGCTTCAGTCCATCCCGAGCGTCGGGCAATGCCCGCGACACGATGACACTCATGGCATAATCCAGATAGGATTGCTGCATTTCAGAGTTGATATTGATCTTATGGGAGACGGTTGTGCTCATAATCCGCTCTTCCTCTGGCTCAGTCGTTGTTCTTTTCAATTTTTACCAACTATAGCATAAAAAGACCCGGAGTGACTGTCCACTTCGGGTCTTTATTTTCAATTTCTCCGCGTTGGACTATTCGTCATCGTCCATCATATCTTCATCGTTTTCGAAGTTTTCATCATCGTAGAGATCAAATCCACCGACTTCACTGTCCTCTAATTCATCGTCCAAGCTCTCAACCTGATCGAGCTCTTCGTTAAAGATGTCCAGTTGTTTCACAGCGATATCCGGGTTGCCGGGTTCTGCTTCCATTACCTGGTCTTCAAAACGACCAGGAACAAAGCCTGTCCCAGCCGGGATCAGCTTTCCGATGATGACGTTCTCCTTGAGCCCATACAGTGGGTCTTCCTTGGAAGAGATAGCCGCCCCAGCCAGCACCTTGATGGTGTGTTGGAAGGAGGATGCCGACAGGAACGAATCCGTGCTGAGTGATGCCTTGGACACACCGAGCAAAACGTTTACGTAACGCGCGGGTCGCAAACCGCGAGCCACCAGGTCCTCGTTGACCTTGCGAATCTCGAGGCGATCCACCAGATCCTGCGGCAGGTATTCAGAGTCACCCGGTCGGGTGATCTGCACCTTGTTCAGCATCTTGCGGATGATGACTTCGAAATGCTTGTCGTTGATATTTTGACCCTGTGTGCGGTAAACCTGCTGAATTTCTTTCAGCAAATATAACTCGGTGGCCTCCGTGCCGTTGATCCTCAGGATGGTATGGGGGTTGAGCGGACCTTCAGTTAATTGCTCACCAGCCTTTACCATTTGACCTTCAGTGATCAACAGGCGGGATGTCGAGGGGATCTCATAATCTTCACTCAGGCGATCCTCGTATGAAACCACGACCTCACCATTTTCGATTCGGATCTTGCCAGCATGCTCAGCGGTGATACTGGTCTCTTCGTGGGTCGCCAGGACTGTATCCTTTGTGGCCTCATCTTCGTCCTTCACCTTGATTTCCCAGCCAGCAGGGATGGCATAACGCTGCTCAACCATCTCGCTGCTTTCCACCCGCACAGTGCGGATGTCCGGATTCTTTTCTGAGACCATGATGTGAGCTTTACCGTTAATCTGAGTAATAACAGCTTCACCTCGCGGCATGCGGCGGGCTTCAAAAAGCTCCTCAACACGAGGGAGACCAGTCGTGATGTCACCACCACCTGCCACACCACCGGTATGGAAGGTTCGCAGGGTCAGCTGCGTGCCAGGCTCGCCAATTGACTGAGCCGCGACCACACCCACCGCCGAGCCAAGATTGACCATCTTGCCCCGACCGAGGTCCATGCCATAGCACCGGGCACAAATGCCGTGTACGAGCTCACAAGTTAATGGAGAGCGGACTTTTACCTTCTTCAGACCCTTCTCGACCAGTTTAGTGATCTGCAGACTTAGCGCTTTATTGATCATGTCGTTTGGCTCGCCAATCACTTCACCAGTGACGGGATCGATCACGCGCTCAGCCAGCAAGCGGCCATAAATGCGTTCGTTGAAAGGCTGTCCGGCTACGTCATCCTCAGAAGACACCCAAATACCTTCAACAGTGCCGCAGTCCTCGTTGTTGATGATCACGTCCTGTGCCACGTCCACCAGGCGCCGGGTCAGGTAACCTGCATCCGCCGTTCGAATGGCGGTGTCAGCCAGACCCTTGCGGGTACCGTGCGTGGAAATGAAGTATTCCAATGCAGACAGACCTTCGCGGAAGTTGGAGCGAATAGGCATGGGGATAATGCGGCCTGAGGGGTCAGCCATCAAACCACGCATACCAGCCATCTGCGAAATCGGGCTGAAACCGCCCTTGGTCGCGCCTGAGACTGCCATGGTCGACAGGTTGCCGTTTGGATCAAGGTGCTTACGAACAGCATCTCCAACATTCCTGGTGGTTTCCTGCCAAACTTCGATTATCAGGTCATTCTGTTCCTGCTCAGTCAGTAGACCGCGCCGGAATTCCTTCTGAACGCGTTCAACCTCAAGCAGGGCGTCCTGGATCATCTCAGCCTTTTCAGGCGGGACGGTGATATCCGCGACAGCCAGGGTTGAACCGGACTGTGAAGCATAGCGGAACCCGATATCCTTGATATTGTCAGCCACCTGGGTGGTTATTTCCTGTCCATCCAGATCATAAATATCCGCAATCAGATCACGAACACCGCCTTTATCCAGTGGGATGTTTGTGAATCGCATTGATTCAGGTAGAATGTCGTTGAAAATTGCCCGCCCCACCGTGGTGTCAATAATCCGAACTTCGGGCTGCTTTAGTCGTTCATTTTGATCGTTGAAAATCGTCTTGACGCGCAGTTTGATCTTGGTGTGCACTTGCACCTGCTTGAGTTGGTAAGCCAACAAGACCTCGTCGATATCGCCAAAAACGCGCCCATCTCCCTTTTGTGGGAGGTTCTGATCCATGGTCAGGTAGTAAACACCCAAAACCATATCCTTTCCTGGGCTGATGATAGGCTCACCACTGGCGGGTTTCAGCAAGTTCTTGCTGGCCAGCATCAGTTCGCGCGCTTCTGCCACTGCCTTACTTGAAAGCGGCACGTGCACAGCCATCTGATCGCCGTCAAAGTCCGCGTTGAAAGCGGTAGTCACCAACGGATGCAGTTGAATGGCACTGCCTTCGATCAATACTGGCTCAAAAGCCTGGATACCAAGGCGGTGCAGGGTTGGCGCGCGGTTCAGGAGCACAGGGCGATCCTTGATCACTTCTTCCAGCACTTCCCAAACCTCTGGCCGGTTGCGCTCGATGTAGCGCTTTGCGCCCTTAATGTTGGAGGTGTAGCCATGTTTATCCAGGCCAGCAATCACGAAAGGTCGGAAGAGTTCCAACGCCATCGACTTTGGCAGACCGCACTGATTTAACTTCAGATGAGGTCCAACCACAATAACAGAACGCCCGGAATAATCCACACGTTTACCCAACAGGTTACGGCGGAAACGACCTTTCTTCCCCTTCAGCATATCAGAAAGTGAGCGCAATTCGCGCCGACCACGGCGTGAGTACATCCGCCCTCTCTGTGAGTTATCAATCAAGGAGTCGACAGCTTCCTGGAGCATGCGTTTTTCGTTTCGCACGATGACATCCGGAGCACCGAGCTCAAGCAAGCGCTTCAGACGGTTGTTGCGGTTGATCACACGGCGATAAAGATCATTCAGGTCAGAAGTCGCGAATCGACCGCCATCCAGCTGTACCATTGGGCGCAGGTCCGGAGGAATGACTGGCAAAACAGTCAGGATCATCCACTCAGGTTTGTTGGTTGAGCGGCGGAAAGCCTCCACAACCTTCAGGCGGCTGGTAGCTTTCTTGCGCTTCTGCATGCTTTTAGTCGTGCGTGCTTCTTGCCAGAGACGTTCCGAAAGCGCATCCAGGTCGAGGCGGCGAAGGATATCATAAAAGGCTTCCGCACCCATGTCGGCTTTGAAGATATTTCCCCAGCGGGATTTTAACTCCCGGTAGCGCGCTTCACTCAGGAAGGTAAAAGGCTGCAATTCGTACAGCTCATCCCGATGTTGGGCATTTTGAGTTTTAGCAACCACATCCGGGTCATCCAACTGGCTGCGTAAGTCTTCCATCACCAGCTCAGCTTTAGCGCGGATTTCTTCTTTCTGAATTCTGTATTGTTCAGTTTTTTCAGCGCGCTCTTTCTTCAGATCGGTTTCAAGGATTTCCATCCTTTCCTTCACGACCTTCTGCACACGCGAGATGTGTTTGGCTGTGACTTCCTCGCCAACTTCCACGATGGTCTGATTGCCGCCGTCCAGTTCAAAGTTGATCGCCTTACGTACGGTCTTTCCGGTTTTTTCCCGCAATTCCCGCTCCAGACTCTGACCCTGCTGAATGACAGGCTCAAACAAGCTTGCCACCTTCTCGTCATATTCCTTGTTGATTTGTTCGATTTGTGCGTCAAGGTCCTTCAGCTCGCGATCGCGCTGCTTCTTGGCTTCAGCGATCTCGCCATTTACCTTGGCGATCAGTTCACGCTCTGACAGGCTGATCTCATCTTCCAAACGTTTGAGAGCCTTCTGACGACCATCATCATCCACGTAAGTGATGATGTATTGGGCGAAGTACAGCACCCGGTCCAGATTCCGGCGGGAGATGTCAAGCAATAGACCAAGATAGGATGGGATGCGGCGGGTATACCAGATATGCGCCACAGGGGCTGCTAATCCGATGTGCCCCATGCGTTCGCGCCGCACGGAAGAGCGGGTTACTTCAACACCGCACTTTTCACAGATAATTCCTTTGTAGCGCGGGTTTTTGTACTTGCCGCAGTAGCACTGCCAGTCGCGCGTCGGTCCAAAGATTGCTTCGCAAAACAGGCCGTCTTTTTCCGGTCGCAAACGTCGATAGTTAATTGTTTCAGGTTTGAGAACTTCTCCATAAGACCAGCTTTTAATGACCTCTGGAGATGCCAGGTTGATCCGAAGAGCTTTCATACTAGTTGTTTCCACTCATACCTCCTGATGTAGACGAGGGCTTTAAGACACAAAAAAGCGCTGGAAAGTAGGTTTCCAGTGTTTCTTAGTTTGTCTCTCCAATACAATTCACGCAAATAATTATTATAATAACAAACCACTTGATTTGTCAAGTCTTTTTTGGTTCAATTTTGTGCAGTGGAAGATCCAAATAAAAGGTGCTGCCCTCACCCAACGTGCTCTTTACGCTCACATTTCCTCCATGTTTGTCTGCAACCGACTTAACGATCGCCAGCCCTAACCCTTGACCGCGATTTTCGTACGCCAGATCATCATCCACATGGAAAAAGCGGGTGAATAATTTGGGTTGATCCAATGGCGCGATGCCTTTCCCATTGTCCTTGACGGCAATATGCATCCAACTTGAATCGCGTTCAGCGCTGACCAACACGCTTTCTCCTCGTGGAGAGAACTTGATCGCATTTTCGATCAGGTTATAAAGTGCTTGCTGGATCATAACCTGATCAGCGGAAATGTAGGGGCTTTTCAAACCGCCGTAATCCACGTTCAGGCTGATCTTTTTCTGCTGCGCCTGGACGCCCAGGAGTTTGATCGTGTCATCAATGGTGTCCTGTATGCTGAAAGTAGTATAGACCAGCAACCCATCGCTGTCCAGTCTTTCAAGGTTCAAAACCTTGTCCACCAACCGTGTCATGGAGTCGATTCCCGCATCGATTTTATCGACATACTTGCGCTGTTCCGGGCTCAGTTTGCCTATATTAGACAGTAACTTGGTGTGGCCTTTCATCAGCCAGAGCGGTGCTCGAAGATCGTGGCTGATGTTGCTGACAAATTCATTCTTTTGACTGTTCAACTGCTGCAGCCAGCTTGTATCCCGCAGCAAAACCACTTCACCCTGCCGTTCCTGATCGCCTTCAAGCGGAAATCGCAGCACCTCGTAAGTCTTATTTCCGTCAAGCTGCAGGGTCTTCAACTCAGTACTCTTCTTATCCCTGCCGAGGATACTTTTGAGCTTTTCGTTCACAATGCGTACTTCACTGCCCTTTTTGCCAATGAGAGCTTCGCCTTTGTCGCTTGCTTCATTCGCGGCCGTGTTACTGAACTGAATTTGCTCATCCTTATTGAGGACCAACATCGGATCGGGAAAAGCATTAAATGCCAAACTCAACCAGCCTTTTTCGTTTTGAACCTTGGAAATTTGCTCTTTTGTGCTTATGGCTGCCGAGGCGCGGTAAGCCAACTGCTGGTAGAACTGGATGTCTTCCTGGTCGAACCAATGGTTTTGTTCAAACCCGACCCAAAGCACCCCCTGCGAATTGCCATTACCGCGTAATTGCAAGGCGGCTATGGATTGTGGATGGGGAGTTCCTGAGGTCAGGCCAAAGTATTGATCCACTTTGAGATCACTCAGGATTAACTGATCTTGATCACCGATTTTTTCGATGATCAGCACATCCAGGTAAGCATAAAGCCTTGTATTTTCTCCCTGCCCCAGGCGCAGGCGCATCTCGCCCCGCCGGGTTTCGGGCGACTTGTCCAGCAAGATAAGTCGTGCCGAGGAGGCATCCCGGGTTAGTGCCGCCCGCAAAATCGAGGAAAGCACCAAATCATAGCCTTCCCGCGAGTAATGCGATGGGTCGACTGAAAGCAACCTTGCCTGGGTATCATTGCGCGTCTGCAGGTTAACCCGCAGCTTTTCCAGAGCCGTAAAAAGCGCCTTCTCGCTGCCAGAGAGCGCCGCAGGTGGGATTTGTTCCTCGTAGTCGCCATTGGTCAGTTCCTGGATGCGTTCCATCACTTTATCGTAAGGATTGGAGGAGGGTAATGCCTTGATGAAATCCATGGGATGCCAATCGGAATTCAACCAGTAAACGAATGCCCAAACGATTGAAGAACTGAGCAGCACCTCCGGCACGCGGCTTACCACCAGGATCAGGATCTGCTCCAGGATTGCCACCACGCTTCGTTCACCGTAGACAAACGCATGGGTAAACTGGATCAGAATGATCACCGGGATAGTCCACAAAAATGAGCGGATTACCTGTACCACGGTATGCTGCTTCCAGTCGCTTTGCCATTGCGGCTTCATGCGTGCCAGCGTCCAGGCAAAAGCTATCGCAAGACTCGCATAGAAGAACATCCCCATCGGGTCCTGACCCAAACGAAAATACTGAATTAAACCAGTGCCAACTCCCAGGATCACTGCCGGCAAAGGTCCCACAAGCCCAACCGCCAGTAAAACTGGCAGAGCGCTCAGGATCATGATAATTGGCTGGGCTATTTCTCCAGTTAACGTCAGGAGTTTCCCGTCAAAAGGCCTGAAACTTAAAAAAACGAGCGGAAAAATCAGCAAAGCCAGAAAAATGAACCACTTTACTTCTGTCAGCGAGTAGTACGCATCCCATCGCTGCAATTTCCAGATTGCCAAACCTGTGCCTATTGCCAGCAAGGCAGGCAAAATCCAGACTATCCCCCGCATTTCAGCAGCAGGCAATTGGTCGAGGAAACTAATCAGGGTAGATGCTGGCAGAAACATGTCGAATAAATTATAGCATGCCTCCGCCTTACCCCCAGTCATTTTTCATGATTCTGAGGATGGTTTAATCTTTTTTCTTACCGAAAAATGCGAACCCTCGTCCGCTTCATTTTCTCAACAAACACCGATCAACAAACACCGATCATAAACATCCGACCATTTTGGAGATAAACTCATTACCCCCGCTTTTCGAGGAGCTCCATCACGGTCTCAACAACATCATACACCGTCATGTTGTCCGAATTGATAATCACCGCGTCTTCAGCCGCCTTCAAAGGCGCAACTGCCCTCCCCGAGTCGATTTCATCGCGGTGGCGCAGCGAATCAACCACGTCCTCCAGGCAGGCATCTTTGCCGTGGCTGAGATCCTCAATGTATCGGCGCTGCGCTCTGACTTCCACAGAGGCATCCAGGTAGATCTTCAATTCAGCATCAGGCAGCACTACCGTGCCAATATCCCGCCCGATCATCACGATCTTTCCCTTTTCAGCAATCTTTCGCTGCTGACGGGTCATCGCCTTACGCACACCCGGGTATGCCGATACCTCTGAGACCACCGCGTTCACAGCTGCAGTACGGATGTCCCAGGTGTGGTCTTCCCCATTGATCATGACATCAAACTGACGCCCGTCCTGGCTGCTGTCTGGCAGGATGTCAATATCAATTCGCTCAGCCAAACTCGTCACTGCCGCCTCATCAGCAATATCAATGCCCTCTCTCAGAGCCTGAAACGCCACTGCCCGATACATAATGCCCGTGTCGAGGCACATGTATCCAATTTTGTTAGCCACCAAGGTTCCGATGGTTGTTTTCCCCGAGGCTGCTGGTCCATCAATGGCAATATTTCTGGGCAGGTGTTGTAGTTTTTGCTGACACATCGTCAATTTGCTCCCGTAAAAAGGTTTAATCGCACCCACAAAATCCCGTGCTGTGAAATGAAGGGTAAAGGCTCTCCGAGCAGAGTCTTCAGAAAATCAACTGGTTTTACCACATTTGTATCGATATTTCGGAAAAGTACGATATTTCTTCCGCGATACGCATCCGCAGCAGAGAAATCTGTTTCATTTTCGGAAAGCATCAGGTCTGCCTGAACGTCCATTTTTGTGCTTTTCCAGTTTACTTGCTGTCTGAAAAACCAGGCAAACTCCTGCTCCATGTTGCCAAGATCGTAGGAAATTTCAGTCTTATCCGCTCGTCCTTCCCGATCAATTTCAGCCACAGCCTCCGCGATGTCGTTATTGGGCAGCACGATTGGGCCTGCCAACAGACTTAGACTGGTGGATTCTTGCTGTGATCTGATGGATCGCAAGCTCAACCCAACAGTCAAAAAAATCAGCAGGATCAGCAGGCTGTTTTGCAGCGCCTGCCCGCCAACCTGGCGCGACCATCCCATGCCCACGAGAACGGTGGATATCACCAAAAGCAGCACTCCAGCTAAAACAGCAAACAACGCAAACTGGAAATCCTGAGAATTAACGGCTGAACTTACGAGTCGCCCGCTGACCATCTGGATATATGCCAGGATCACAATCTGGAACAGGGTAACCGCGAGAACGATTTCCCGCCTTTCCGATCCTTGTTCAAGAATATGCGCGATGCGCCCCGCGGCTGCTAACCAGGCAAACACGGCTGCAAAAACCAGCATTCCCAAATCGCGTCTGCCGAGCAACACGCTCAGTAACACACTCAATGCCCAGCCAATTAAGAATGGCAGGTTCTTCAGGGGTCGATGGTTTCGTAAATCATCGATTAATGCCCAGACTGCGAAAACAAGAGGCAATATGCTATACGCAAGAGCTACCATTATCGGCTGGTAAAGGGCAATTTCGTACTTTGTGCCAAAAAGCTGGCCAAGTTCCACCAGCCCGGCGCCAATTCCCCCAAGACCCTCACTACATAACAGGAAAGCGCTGCCAACCAGCACCAGGCTCACGAAAAAGTTTGTCAAAAACGGCTTCAGGAAGGTTTTTGCATTGTATGAATTACTGGGAAATTCGAATTGCTCGCGTTTACGCCAGACCAGGAAAACGACCACTCCGACCAGTGTCACCACCCAAAATGTGTAACCGCCTAAAAATGCCAGCGAGAGCATACTCCCCGCTAGCGTATAGCGCTTGTTTTTTAGCGCCGTCACTGCCCAGGCGAGACCAGCCAGAACGAAGATCGGCGTCACGATCTGGCGCGAAAAGCTTAACAAGAGTGGATCGATTGCCATTCCAAAAGCCAGGACGAGTGCTGCCTTTTCTCCAAGTTCCTCCCGCCAGAACCAGGGAACCAGGATCAGGGAACTCCCCAGCAAAACAGGCAGCAGCCTGGCAAAAAGGTAACTTGGCTCAAACAGGAAAAACAAAAGTGCGCTCAATCCTGCGTAGCTCATATTACCCGGCAATCCAGAAGCATCCCCCCTGGCCATCTGCCAGGCTCCCTGGGCGATTTGAGCTTCTGCCAGGGTGAAATGCATATCACTCAATCGCCAGAGTCGCAATCCCAAGCCAACCATAAAAGCCAACAGGAACCAGACAAACAGGGATTGATTCTTTTCCACCAATTTTTCGTTGTCACTGATCTGCATGTTAGGGCTTGACCTCATAGATATCGACCGTTGGGCTCTCAAAAACCTTCACCAGGTGCTCATCAAACTTGTTCTGATCCACCTGGTAGGTACTTCTCTCGGTGTTTCCGACCACAATGTAGCGGATATTATACATGTCGATAATGGCTTGTGCCTGTTCCCACTTGCTCGTGCTGTAAAGTTCCTTCACATCGGCTTGCCTGGTGCCTATTTCTTCGTATCCACCCCGCCATTGGGCTTCATGCCCCACCCAACCTAACACGGTTGGCATCCCTGAGAACGTTGAAATGCTGTTATAGGTGGTGTAGCTGCCTCCCGTGTCAGAAATGGCTTCAACCATGACCCCTGTTGGCGCCTCTGCCAGCCATTCTGCCGCCTTCATTTCATCGCCAGCACTCAGGTAGAAATCCCGCTTGCCGTCCAGTGAGAAACCTCTGACCGGATTGAATCCATTCGTCTTGTTCCACCCTTCGATCAGCGGAAAAGCCATGCCCACCAGCACGCCGAATACCGCCACAACCCCCAGAAGCCTTCTCCAGTCTTTTTGCCAGGCTTTGGCAATCATCCACGCTACCGCAATTACTGCTGGCAAAAGCATGAGAAAGTCCAGAGCGGAGGTGCCGAATTTGCCCAGTTTTTGCGCGCCAAATTCGCTTAGAACCACCCCTCCTGCCAGCAGACTTGCCGAGATTAATGCCAGCAGCCACCATCGATCCTGCGCCTCGCTATCTGCCTTGGGTTCAAAAAGCATGATCAATCCGTATGCTCCTGCCAGCGACCAAAGGATCCACGCCTGATAGTAGAACTTGAAGATGGTATTCATCCGCCAGCCGAATTGATCGCGCAGATACAGAAACTCGGGCACCAGGGTCAATATCGCACCCAACAACACCATCAGCAGTACGAACACCAGCGGCTTTACGGATGCCGATTGCTCAAGCGCATCCTCATCCCCGTTAGTCTTTATAGCATAAGGAGCTCCGACTTTCTCGAAAAGCAGGCTGATTCCTATCCAAATCAGCAGAAACAGTGTGATCCAGGTTCCGGGTGCTATCAAGCGATTCAGGAGGCTATCCTTGAGCAACTCACCTGCCGAGGTTGCCCCTTGCAACCCGAGCAGCAATGCCTTGGTAGCCTCGAGCTGGGTGCCGAGAAGCCCCAGAGCCCAGCTAAATATGAACAACACCAGAAATGCCGATGCCGTAACCCACAGACCGCTCATCCAGGAAGGTTTTGAAATCCGCCGGGCTTTGCTAACCAAAAATCCAAATATCGGCAGCAGCAAGGGTCCGAACATAATCCAGAAGTATTTCCCCTTGGTAAAGAAAGCCAGGCTTGGAATTACTCCGCCTGCCTGGGAAGAAAAACTGAGATAAAAAGGCAGATAAGTAGCCACGCTCAGCACGCCCCCCAACACGCCAAATCCCACCAGTTCCCAGAATCTCGCGCTGGACCAACCAGCGGTTCGGGCGCGGTACAACATGAATGCCACTCCCATCAGCAGTAAATAAAATGGGAAATCCCAGGTATTCATAAACCCAATTCCACCCAAAGTCAGAACCCCGAGCGCGATAGCCAGCCCCGAAGCAGGGATGACGACTTTACCCACTCGGACCTGACCTTCCCACCCCCCAGTGAACGCGTTTAGGGCTTCGGCGATCGCCAGCAGCACCAACGGCATCGAAAGCATATGTGGGTGAATGTCCGCCAACAAGAAGGTAAAAGCCGGAAATTCATCAATCACTTCCACAGCTCTGCCGTCCAAAGTCCGGTCCTGCACCACCCGGCTCGCTTGCCACCACGACCATCCACCTCGCTGTGGTTTGATCGTCATCACGGTTGGCTCTTTTGTCAGCTCAGGGATATCCAGTCCTTTCCACACCTCTGCGGGCAGCACGCCCCTTGCATGGACCATATCCAATCCGCTGAACCAGTTCCCCATCACGAGCATCATCAAAGGCGCCAGCAATGCCAGCACTGCCTTGTTTTTCTTTAAAAATCCAACAGCGCGAGTTTTTTTAGTCCCTGCCTGACGCAGGCTGAGCAGATCCCATAAGATTCCGTAAGCCCCTGCGGCTGCCATTCCAAACCAAAGTGCAGCTACAAGGTTATAGCCCACCGAGGAACTGACGCCCGTTATCCGGATCAGCATGGCGGACAAAAGGTAGCCAAAGTAGTAATAGGAAATGCTGTAGCCGGACAGCCAGGGGTCCAAAGGTGGAAATCCGGGTGATTTCAGAATGGCATTAATGAACGCCATCTCCATGAACTTTTCAGTATTGATGATTTCAGGGTTGGCAGCCCTGACCACCGCCATCAGCACAAATCCCGCCAAAAAGATGATTTCTGCCCGGATGAGCAGATTTTTATTTTCTTTAATCCAATTGAAAAAACTTTCCCGGTTAATTTTCGACAATACAACCAAGTTGATCGCCAAAAGGATCATCAGCGCCGTCACCTGCGAAGCCAGGTCGTTGCGCAGAAGTTGAATGGAGGTTAACCACCAGAAAATGCTCCCCCACAGCAGCAGACCCAACGGTCGCAGCAAAAAGACCCCCCGGGATGGCAGTTTTTTCATCGCCGCATACGCCAGCGGCAGGTTGACCGCTGCCAACACCAAACTGAACAAATACCAGCTTATCACTCCAATCATGCTCACCTGACCCGGTAAATCACGGTACTGCCTTCATGATAAACTTCGTCCCACAAGACTCCATTATACGCAGGGAACTTCATTAAAGCTTCTTGTGGGTAAAAAGCTCTTTCCTGTTGACCCACAATGATATATTCGACTCGGTACTTTTCCAGGAAGTTCGTCACAAAATCTTCATCCAGGCTTGTGAAAAAGGCGTTCACTTCATCCACGCGTGCCTGGACCTTATCTGAGCCGGTTACCGCCCGCTGTTGGCGTTGATGGTAGTTCCACCCAACCACGCCCGGAAGACCGGTGTAGATGGTGTAGCGGTTACCCCAGTAATATTCGTACGCCTGCGCTTCCAGGATCACAGGAGAGCCCTCAACATGATCCTGCATCCATTGAATGGCCCGGTAATCCTGCCCCAGGTCCATATCCACGCCGTTCACCTGGTAGCGGGATGTCTCCATGTATTTCATACCATCCAACGTATGAGGTGCTTCTGGACTCATGCGGTCAGTCACTTTGTCGCGTGTGGCAAAAATTGGGAACATCAATGCGCTGGTCAGAAGCAGGATGAGGGGTACCTGGAACAAAACTTGATGTTTGCCGCGCCATTGGCTCTGGTCCCGCCAGGTGATCGCCAGCCCAATCCCAGCCACCACTGCCAGGAACATCCAGGCTTGCAGGTATAGCTTGAAGACCACGTTCATCCTGCCGATATCCCCCACAAGGTGCACCAGTTCCACCACAATTGTAAGCAAGAATCCCGTCCCTGTCATGAAGAAGAGCAGCTTCTTGCCGTCAGGCTGACCGGGGGCGATCAACAGCGCCAGTGCCCATAAGCACATTGGCAGGGCAACGATGGCGATCTGTACTTTCATCAGGAGTAATCCGACTAAGCTCACTCCAACCAGCAACAATCCGGCAATGATCCAGCTTTTCGCGCCTGCCCAGCGCTTCAGACTCGCAACTTTGGTTGCGGACATCCACTGGTAACTTTCCCAGCCAAACCAGAATACGATCAGGAAGATTAGCAGTCCCCAGTGGGTGAAATAAGATGCCAGGGGCGTCCGATCTCCATCCCAGAGGCCTACCTGCCCATAACCCGGATAGAACCAGCGATTAAAGGGCTGATAAAGCAGGCTGGCAATGAGGTAGAGCGCCACAACGCCCAGCCCGATTTGAACGATTTTTGTCAGTTTTGGCGACAACCAGCGATTTCGTACTGCCGGCACGTACCGCCAGCCCACATATGCCAGGATGACCAAATTCAAGATCAAAAATGTGTAGAAATCCCAGGTGTTGATGGGTTTCAGGGCTCCAATGACCAGCCCCCCAAATAAGAAGCCCAGGATGGCGCCAGTTACATTTCGCTTTGGTTTTTCGTGCCACTTTCCCCGGCTCATCAGCACGGAAAGCCCCCAACCCATTGCCGCCACCACCACTGGCATTGCAATCAGATGCGCGTGAAAATCTGCGTATAAGAATGTGAAAAATGGAAATTCGGTGATGGCTTCTCCGGGAATAGTCCTGCTTGGGTTCCAATACCAACTCCCGGCGCTGATTGGCAGGATCTCTCCGCGGAAAAGCTTTCCGATTCCGCCCAGCAGCCACTGCACCCGCTGCACAAAGGTCCCGTCCGCAATCGCCTGACCTCCTGACCCGAGCGTGCTGATCGCATCCGAAAAGAGTTTTACTTCGCCGAGGTTGCCAAGAAAGCCAACCACCAGCATCGCCGATATCCCAGCCCAAAAGGCAAGATCAAAGACTTTTTCATTGCTTTCATGATGGTCTCGACCAAAAATGGATTTGGTAATGTTCCAGGCTAGGCTGAAAACGCCTACAGAAAGCATCCCATACCACAGCGCCAGCAGGATGTTATAGGCTATTGCTGGTATGACACCCAGCAGTTTTATCGGTAAGCCGATCACTACCTGCCCGTAGTAGTAATAATTGATATACCCACCGGCATACCACGGGTCATACGCTGGAAACACAGTGCTTTTGATGACCGCGTTCAGATACGAGAAATCCATTGGCTTTTCCCCGCCGCGCCAAGGGTGCCAGAGGTCGGGGTTGAGCCAGCGGATCAGCAGGAAGAAAGCAAACATCACGATCGTGACAACTTCTTCCACCAGTAATTGCTTCCAGATCCGCTTCAGATCTTGCACCAGGTCATGTCTCGTCAGCCAGCCGGTCACCACGCCTGCCAAAGCGATCAACCCAAGCACCCCCAGCAGCAAACCGCGGGTTACCGCGACACCTGCCGATCCTAAGACAAAAGCGAGGTATGCGAACAGCAAGAAACCAATGATCTTTGAAAATCCGTAACCCTTGTCCTTCAGTCCTGGCAATCCCAACCGCAGCAGGGGGAAAACCAATAAACCCAGCAGCAGCGAAAATCCATAAAAAGCCAGCACAGCCAAAGCAGGATTACGGTTCAGCAGACCATTTCTGTCAAAAATATCCGACCAGGTGCCGTTTTGCTGCTGAATCTGAAGATTCTCCTCAGAGAGCATCAGGGTTGGCTTACCAGACTTAAATTGAGAAGCCTGCCTTGGTGTGAGGTAGATTACCTGGCTGAGATCCACCGAATTGAGGAAAGCCGCCAGTTTTTCGGGATCAAAATCATCCGTCTTGCGGAATATCATCACTTTCGGATGGTCATAAACCGAAAACGCTTCTTCAGCGAATTGATCGTTGAACTCCCAATTTCCCAAATTCGGATAAGATGTGAAGGTCTCGACTAATTCGAATCCGAGCTGCCCCTCAAATTTGCCCGGCTCTGCCAGGTTGTAACAGGTCACGCTGTCCATTTCTTCCGGGCAGCCTACCAACGCCCGATAGTAAGCCGTGCTGAGCGGATACCTTTCAGGCACGCGCGGGATGGTTCCCCACTGGCGGTTGGAACTCATAAAGATGTACTCGCCCTGGCTTAACATCTGGAAGAAGCGCTCGCGTTTAGCCTGGTCATCCTGCGCGTACATGTCCAGGTTCAGATCGTTCCGGAAGATCCCCATGATCGGATCATAGGGGATGTAGCCGTTCATCATCAGCGGCAAACCGTCGTCCCAATCAGTTTCGTGGACCACGCCGACAGTATTAACAGCAATTTGCCCTGAGCCAGAGACCAACTCCAGGGTCAGATCGACCTCCTGAATCCGGCTCAAAACCAGGTTCTGTGGCAGATCAAACACCACCTCGCTGCCGAGTCCACGCCCCATGTCCAGGAATAACCCGCTGGTTTCGGCACTGACCGTCTGTTGCGAGTCCTCGGCAGTGGTGGTCAGGGTCACTCGCAATGTCTTGCCACCCGGATTTTGCGACACATCCACCAACTGTGGGATAACCACCTGGCTTATCTCGCCCGGTTTGGTCACCATTATTTTGATGTTGAAAGGATTACCCATGATTACTTGTTGGCTGATTCTGGGCAAGTATTGCTTATTCAGACTGCCGCTTTCTTTTGCGTAGGTGACAACCGGTACACCCGTAAGATATGGCTGGCAGTTCTCAGTCGAAAATCCCAGAACCAGGATGTAGGTTTTGCCCTTTTCCAAGCTGATGCTTTGATCAAGATAAAAATCAAGGCTGCTGAGCTGATTCCCACCGGCTGGCTGGCTGGTGAGCACTTCCGGCAGCAAGGAATCCCCACTGACAGCCTCGCGAATGTCAAGCGTGTAGAGAATTGGATCCACCGAGAGCATCAGGTCTTGTACCTGAGGGAATGTGATACTCTCAACCGTACCATTCCGGTCTGCGACAAATGCACTAATGTAACTCTGACCTGGGAGCAGGGTGACCTGGTTTCGGTACTGCCCTTGCTGCATAAAATCGCCATCTTCGGTTTCCAATATTAAGTTGATCGGACCATCGATGTTTTCGTAGATCCATTCTGAGGCTTCGACGCGTGTGACCGGCCGGGTGTAAATCCGGCTGAAAGCAAAAGCGTAGGCAAGAGTTCCGCTGAGCACTACTACCGCGGAAACAACCCCGATTACCCGCAGGCTTTTATTCGAGATCCTTATTTTTCTCCAACGGAAATCATGAGATGCTGCGATCAACTGCCAGAGCCCCCAGGCTGCGATAATTGCCAGCAGAGGGTAAATCAGCATCAGATAGCGCATGGACTTAACCCATGCCAGCCCCTGCCAGGCAGCATAGAATAACGTCCAAGCCAGCAGTGGCAGGTAATCCCAGTGCTTCTTTCGGATTACATTCACACCCATTGCGGCGATGCTGCCGATTGCTGCAAGTCCAAAGGGCAGGCCAATTCCCCACAGCACCAGGTTTTTGAAGGAAAACAACAGAGGTCGCCTTGCCCATTGCAGCGCAGGTGGGAAATCCACTTCTCCGGTGCTCTGCGCTTGCAGAGATCGCATGCTCTGCCACCAGTTTTGGTTGATCGAGAAATTGAAGAAACCAGGACCATCAAACGCATAAGGTTGGCAAATTCTGAAAACTACGAAACTCATCACAGCTGCTATGCCGATCCTGCCGATCATTGGCAGGAAAGCTTGTTCTTTCCCTTCGTTTTCCAGTCTGAAGTACCGCACCCCCTCCACCATTGGCAGCAGCAATGCCAGCGCGATTGCATTGATCTTGGATGCGGTTGCCATGCCAAGCGCTGCTCCAAAAGCCAGGTAAGGCCAGAGTGCAAACCAGACGCGCTTCGCCTTCCCCGTGCCCACACTGGTCGAAAGAAGCGGCCGTTTCAGGATGACCACAGCCATCAGGACGGTCAACATGCCGAAGGTGTTGGTGAATGAATCGACCGTCATGAAATGAGCCAATTGGATCGGCAGCACCGCAAATGCGTACAGTGCAGCTGCGATCAGCCCCACCCAGCGGTTGAACAGTTTTTTGGCAATGAAGAAAGTGAGCAAAATGGTGATGGTATCCATCACCGCTGAAATCGTTCGACCCAGCAAGGTGTTCAGGTCATAGCCTACCTGCCCGGTCCATTCACCTGCGTATCGCACAATGAAAACTGGTAAGGTTCCATAAACAAAAAAACCAAAATCCTTGTTTCCGGGATTGAGAGGTGAGGTGGCAGTGTCGAAGTATTCCCTGGCAGTCCAGACCGGCTCAATGGCATTGATGACCATCGAAAGGTAACGCTCATCAGGATGCAAATGCTTTGATTCATCCCAATTGTTGTTCATGCTTCGGAAGCTCCACCCAGCGAAGAGAATCGTTACCAAGGAGACGACCACTACGATGGACTTCCAATCGATCTTTCTTTTTTTGTGAACCTTCTGTTCAGTTTCTACGTTCATTCGATCATTGACCTACAATGAAAAGGATAAAGTTCTTGTCGGGATTAATGCTCTGATACGTGCTGATAACGCCCTCCGGATAGACTGCCTGTAACTCGGCAATGCTGTTCTTGTCCATCGGATTGAGGATGAACAATTTCGGAAGGGTGACGTTCACCGTGCTGGCAATTTCTGTTGCAGGCAAACTCAGGTTTTGTTCGGGGTGCCCCATGCTGATGGCGACTGCCCGGGAATCCACCCAATAGGGGTAACTGATCAGGTAACTAAGCCCTTCTTTACCCGAAGAATAAAACCGCTGAATAACATCGGCCATTTCGCTGGCGTTCCAGGCAGAACGCTTATATTGGTCGGGATATTGTTGGAAGACAAGATTGTTATTGCTGACCACGATAGTCCCAAACATCAGAACGCCTGCTATCACCACTGCTGCCCGGGATTTTTGCCGCAAAGTTGGTGTGATGGCTTTAAAGAACTCAACTATCCCATAGGCGGCAATCAATAAAACGGGAATCGCCGCCCCAACAGCCCGCGTCATGGAGGGATTCTCGTAGGGGAATGCCAGGGCTAAGGCACTGGGCAGCAGTAAGGCCGGATAAAGCAGTAGAAGCATCAGCAATTTCCAATCCCTGCTTGTTCGATATCGCTTTAAGAGGCTGACAATTCCGACGAGGAAAAAGATCGCTGTCATCCCATCCACCGCACCCCGGTTGGCGATGCTGTCCACCCAGCTTCCCTGGTTGGTCCAATTCGCAAGACCAAGTGCTTTCAGAATGTTTCCCAGGAAGATTAGCAGCGGATTGCCCGGATAAGTGACTTCATACTGACCTACCCGTGCCAAAATCGGTGTCAGGTAGCTCATCGGCTCCAAGCTGATCGCCCTGATCAGGGGCATCGCCGTAATCACACTCAGCAACAACCCAATGCCAAGTAAACCAAGCGTGTGACCCGGAGTAACTGTTTTTTTCTCGCTTTTCCAACTAAGAATGACAACAATGGCAACCAGGGGAAAAATGAGGAAAATCTTGTTGCTCATCAAGCCCAAGCCCACCGCGACGGCTGAAAGCAAATAAAACCGACCGTCCCGCTCTTCCAGACCTTTCACCAGGCCAAAAAGCGCGCCTGCCATCAGCGGGAACACCAACCCGCCGCCGATCGCCGCTCTTTCCTGCAAAACCAGCCAGAAGCTCACCCCTGCCAGCCCGGCAGCTACCAAACCCACCCAACGGTTTGCTATCCTCTTGCCAAGACCATAAACAAAGCCCATCCCAATCAAGCCTGCCAGGGCGTTTGCCAGTCGGATAGCCTCCATTGTTAACCTTTTTCCCGAAAAAAGGTTTACCAAATTCGCCCAGTAATAGTTAAGCGGCTCCGGAACTGTATTGCGCGAAAATAGGATATAGTTTCCACCCTGCCGGATTTCGCTGACGGAATAATACGTTTCAACCTGCGCGCTGATGACTTCAGGCGGCAATCCTGCCAGATCCTTAAGCCTGAAAATCAATCCAAACACTGCCACAACCAGCACCAGCACAAAAAACACCCGGTCATTCTTCCAATTAAGCCAGAATTTCCAGTTCAACTTTCGTGCGTTTTGTTCAGGATTGCTCGCTGGCCAGAATGCATACAAACCACAGGCGATCGCAGTCAGCCAGCTCAAGGTTTGCAGCCAGCCAAAACGATTTTCGGAGAAGAGCACGAAGCACACAACCGACATCGCCAATGTTGCCATCAACCAGATGGGCTTTACCTGGAATATTAGATTTTCAGTTTCTTGCGGAGTGGGATTTTCAGCTTTTGCCTCGTGCTGAGGCATTCCAAACCACAGACTTGCCATCCCTATGGCCATCACCAGTAATCCAGCGACGGGCAAAGACTGTTTTTGCAGTCCAAGCAAGATTTGCCCGATGACGATCAGGGTCAATCCGATCCAAAAAACGGACTTCGCACCAAGGGGATTCTCAGCGGTACGAACCTGTTCGCTTACTTCCGTTACTTCTCCCGCGGGCTTTTCCCTGACATTAAACTGATCATGGATCCAATGCCTCACGTATTCCAGCACGGTGAGGTCATCATCTTCTGGCAGGCTTTCAGTTGGATCCATGCTGATATTCTATTCCAATCCCTTTCGAGTTGCTTCTCAGTTTATGGTCAGGCTCAGAAATCCTTCGTCGCGACATAAAAGGTGCAGCAACCATTTTCATCTGCTGGCGACTCAACCAACCGGCGAATGCGGTCAAAATGAATGAATGGATTCTTTCTGCTTTTGAATAAGACCCATTTGCCAAACAGCTTTTTCCACAGCAGGTTTGGCAGGTTGGCAGCATGCCCGCGTTCCAATTGGTGCAGGGCTTTCCTGGGAAAATAGTTCCAATGCTTTACTTCGCTAAACCCGGCAATCCGCAACCGTTCCACCCAGACCTCGGGGGCATCCAAATTGACATGCCGCGATACCCAGTTAAAAAACCGCGAATATTGCTGGGTAAGAAAACCCAATCCCACCTTGCGCAGCACTTCCATGCCCCACAATTCAGTTCGAAAGCGCTCATTCGGAACCGCAAAGATGAAATGCCCGCCTGGTTGCAGACATCGTCCAACCTCGTTTAGGACCTCCTGGACACCGGGGATATGTTCCAGCACGGAGTTGCTGATAGCGGTCGGGAACTGACCGCTCGCGAATGGGAGTTCCTGACCGTTCGCCAGCGACAGGGAGCGATAGACCTTCCACGCTTCTGCCTCCTTGAGAGGCGCGAGCCAGGGGTCGATCCCATCCACGATTTTTCCATCCAACATAGCCCAGGCAAAATGCCCATCTCCCGCGCCGATGTCAAGAATTGGTTCTACCAATAATTCCTGTGGATATTGACTCTGTTCCACCGCCCGCAGCATACCGCGAAAATAGGGCAGATAAAAGAGCTGCCTTTCGCAAATCGCATCCAGTTGTTCTTTTGACAATTCACTCATCATTAAACCAATGACATAAAAATTTCCTGGTAGCGTTCGGCTACTTTTTTTTGTTCGAACTGCTTCAAATAAGACTCAGGGATTATACGCGCTTCACGGCTTTCGTCCAAAACAGAAATGATCGCCTCCGCCAAAGCGGCGGCATCTCTCACTGGCACAATCCGCCCCAACCCGGTTTGCAGCACTGGCTGCCTTACTCCCGGCAGGTCGGACGCCACCACGGGCGTACCCTGGCACATTGCTTCGATCTGCACGATCCCAAAAGACTCCGTCGCATTCAGGCTCGAATACACCAGCAGATCACAGGCAGCAAAGAAGCGCATAAAGTCTTCGTCTGAAAGAAAACCCAGGGACTTCCATTTGTCGCCAAAGGGTCGGATCATCGCCTCCACCTTCGCCAGGTAAGCCTCCTCACCGATCACGCCTTTCCAGCTGCCGGCATGTACCACTCTGGCTGTGGGGTACTTTTCCAGGACCACCGGTAATGCCTGCGCCAGGTATTCGTATCCCTTTTCGCTGGCGACCCTTCCTGCCAGCCCAATCACCTTATCACTTTCCGCCAGGCCAAATCTCTCCCGGAAAAATTTCTTTTCACCCAGACCAGATTCTAAAAACACAACCGGCGTCGGCACTTCCACAACCTTATCCAGGTATGGCTTCAATCCTTTTGAATGCCTGGCATAGTCAAGCGTGTTCTGCACGATCACCTGAGCTTGCTTTAGTGCGCGTTTTCCAAGCAGGGTCGTTCCCCAACCTGCCAACCGGTTGAACCAACTGCCGCTCATCACCAGGTCGCAGTGATAGGTGACTACCAGGGGTTTCTTCAACTGCTTTGCCAGCCCTGCGATCACAAAAGACTCAAACTGCGGCATATGCACGTTCACAACATCTGCCCATTCGATCCACTTTCTCGCCTGGGCTCTCAAACCTGGCATCAGCACACCTTTGGAAAGCTTCATCCCCACTTTCACGCGCAGGATCTTTACGCCATCCAGGCTTTCCTCGGATGCCAGTTTTTTATCATATTGGGAGGTGAGCACACACACCTCATGCCCAAGCCCGACCAACCCACGAGCGACCCGCAGAGCATAAACTGACAAGCCGGAGTTGTAAGGATGGAAATAGGTAGCGGTGATCAGAACCTTCATCGGAGTTCGCTGCTCCCGGATTGTCTTCTCGCGCTTCGGACCAAAGTCCCGAGGTTTTCGCCCATTACGTAAATCCCGATCATTCCCAAAAATACCGGGATGATGACCTGCACGGCGTGTACCACCAGTGCCATCGCCAGCGCGTCAGCCTTCCCCACCCCCACCAACGAGTACGCGGCAACTGCGCCAGCCTCAAACACGCCCAACCCTGCGGGTGCGGCAGGCAGTGCGTTCACAAAAGCGCTCGCGGGCGTGATCAACAACGGCCACCACCATTGGGAGTAATCCATAATGGCAAGCTGCAAGATGCCAAATTCCACCATCGACATTGCCCAACTGATTGCCAACAGCAAGAATGCAGTGAAAAACAGCTTGGGTTTCAGGAAAATTTTAAAGCCGGTCAGCAGCTTGTCCAGAGCAGGCAGTATCCTCTGGCTAACCAACTTTTTGGATCCAAAGCGGTTTTCCAGCCAATGAATCAGGCTTTCTCTGTGCCTTGTACTAAAAAAAATGGCTACACTGCCAAGCAGTAAAACAACTGCAGTGACGATAACTACGTGCTTGAGGTTGCTTTCTCCGACCAGAAGCGGCAAGGTCGCGAGAAAGAAAAGCGAGCCGACCATCAGGTCCATCATCCGCTCAGTCACGATCGCCGCGAACACTTCAGGGTAATTGCGCTTACCTTTGCCGTGTCTCACGAGAAGCACTGCCCTGCCCACTTCCCCCAGCCTGAGAGGTAAAATGCTGTTCAGGAGGTAACCTACGTTCATAGCCCAGAATGCTTCTGAAAAAGTGAATTCTTTACCAAGGATCAGCCGGCAAACCAACCCCCTGACGAACAAACCGACAGAAAAACAAGCGATGATCAAGACCATCGCTAGCGGCGTTAAGGACCTGAGAGCGGACAGAAATGCCTCCAGGTCTATCTGCCGCACCAGCAGCCAGATTGCCAGACCGCTGATCAACAGCGCCACTGCCACCCGCGCAATGTCGCCGGCGCGAAAGCCCTTACTTGTTTCGGGCATCAATTCTCCAGCCGCAAAATCGCCATGAATGCTTCCTGGGGAATTTCGACACTTCCGACCATTTTCATGCGCTTTTTACCCCGTTTTTGCTTTTCGAGCAGCTTTTTCTTGCGGGTAATGTCGCCGCCATAACACTTTGCCAACACGTCCTTCCGCAAAGCCTTCACGTTCGCGCGGGAAATGACCCGCCCATCGGCATATGCCTGGATCGGGATGGTAAACAGCTGCTGAGGGATGATTTCCTTCAGCTTGCTCACCAGCGCCTGGCCTTTATGGTATGCGTCCTGGCTGTGCACAATTGCCGTCAGGGCGTCCACCGGTTCTTCGTTCAGCAGTATCTGCAGTTTCACCAAGTCCCCAGACCGATACTCCAGGAATTGGTAATCCATCGAGGCATAGCCGTGGGTGTTCGATTTCAGGAGATCAAAGAAGTCCACGATGATTTCCGAAAGTGGGATCTCGAAGTTCAGTTGCACCCGGTTTGCCGCAGGATATTCCTGGTTGATGTAAATTCCACGCCGTTTGCGCACCATCTCCATGATCACGCCGTAGTACTCCGTAGGGCTGAATATCTCCAGCGACATCCAGGGCTCATAGATCTCTTTTATTCGTCCTTCATCGGGTAGATCAGCCGGTGAATCAATCATGATCGTGCTTCCGTCGGTCAAATCAACCTTATATTCCACCGATGGCGCGGTAAATATCACATCCAGGCCATACTCGCGCTCAATCCGCTCTTGGATGATCTCCATGTGAAAGAGCCCGAGGAAGCCGCACCTGAACCCGAAATTCAAAGCTTCTGAAGACTCAGGCTCAAACGTCAGGGAAGCATCGTTGAGCTGCAGCTTCTCCAAAGCATCTTTCAAATCGGGAAAATCCTCTCCCTCCACCGGGTAAACACCAGCAAAAACCATTGGCTTTGCTTTCCGATAACCCGGCAAGGGTGTGTCTGCCGGTTTTGCAGCATTGGTGATCGTGTCGCCAACCCGGCACTCCGACACGGTTTTCAGTCCGGTCGCGATGTAACCAACGTCTCCAGCGCTCAATTTGTCAATCGGCAACAAGTTTGGTGAGAAGATGCCTATTTCTACAGGAACGATTTTCGTTCCGGTTGCCATCATCGCGATCCTGTCCAACGCGGTCAGGCTCCCGTCAAAAACCCTGACATAGGCTATAACGCCTTTGTATGCGTCGTAGTGAGAATCAAAAATCAAGGCTCTCAGGGGCTTATCTTCTGATCGTATCGGAGCGGGAATCTTGGCAACGATTGCTTCCAAAACCTCTTCAACGCCAAATCCGGTCTTGGCGCTGATGGGAATAATTTCCTCGTCTTCCACCCCGAGTAAAATCTTCAGGTCGCGCCTGACGCCCTCTACATCTGCCGATTGCAAATCGATCTTGTTGATAACAGGAATGATCACGAGGTTTGCATCCAACGCCAGGTAAAGATTAGCAAGAGTCTGGGCTTCAATGCCCTGCGTCGCATCAACAACCAAAACTGCTCCTTCACAGGCGTACAACGCACGGCTGACTTCATAGTTGAAGTCCACGTGTCCGGGCGTGTCGATCAGGTTGAACTCGTAATCCTGCCCATCCTTGGCGTTGTAGATCATCCGCACAGCGGAGGCTTTGATTGTCACGCCTTTTTCACGTTCCAGGTCCATCGTGTCCAAAACCTGCGCCGTCATATCGCGGTCTGCGATCGTGTGAGTCATCTGCAGCATCCGGTCCGCCAGGGTTGATTTTCCGTGATCCACGTGAGCGATAATGCAAAAATTTCTTATTCTTTCCATAAGCCTTTCAGTATAACTTATTATACCCTTAGTAACCGCGAGTTCTCCGTAGGCGGGGTTGCGTTTTTCCGCTCGAAAAATCACTTTCCCTCGACAAGTTTTTGCTGAACTCCCATCAGGTATCACC
>WOYI010168780.1_pt1 | contig 30434 bp, 31 predicted proteins | sample 6423411 | NCBI WGS metagenome assembly WOYI01 (sample SAMN13441803, study PRJNA592873) | oil field metagenome | biome: oil field; feature: oil-well bore; material: oil-contaminated soil; isolation source: oil-contaminated soil from oil-well borehole | place: Germany: Wietze | collected 2016-10-18 ...
AGGAGTTCCTCTACGTGCTCGACGGCGCGATCGAGGTCGAGTACGGCAAGGAGATCCGGACGCTCACAGTGGGGGACAGCATCTACTACGACTCCATCGTCCCGCACCAGGTGCGCGCCGCGAACGGTGCGTCCGCTCGCATCCTGGCCGTCGTCTACGCTCCGGCTTAAGGGGATGACGATGGCCTGGACGAACGAGCAACTCCACACCGATCTGCCACTCGGGCAGTACTTCGAGATGCAGGTCGCCAAGCACGCCGGCAACGACTTCATCGTCTATCCCGACCGCGACCTGCGCTGGACGTACCGGCAGTTCAACGAACGGGTCGACCAGCTCGCCAAGGGGCTGCTCGCCATCGGCATCGGCAAGGGCGACCACGTGGGCGTGTGGGCGCGCAACATCCCCGACTGGCTCACGCTGTGCTTCGCGACCGCCAAGATCGGCGCGGTGCTCGTAACGGTGAACCCGGTGTATAAGGCGCACGAGCTTGCGTACGTGCTCAAGCAGTCGGACATGAAGGCGCTCGCCATCATCGACTCGTTCCGCGACGTGGACTACATCGAGATCATCCGGCAGCTCGTGCCCGAGGCCGCCCGGCAGCAGCGCGGGCATCTCGAGAGCGCCGAGTTCCCTCGGCTGAAGAGCCTGCTCTACATGGGCCCCGAGAAGCACCGCGGGTTCTACTCGATGCCCGAGTTGCTGGTCCTCGGCGAGAACATGCCCGACGAGCCGCTCCGCGAGCTGACGGCGTCACTCGGCGCCGGCGACGTCGTCAACATGCAGTACACCTCGGGGACCACGGGCTTCCCCAAGGGCGTCATGCTCACGAGCCGCAACATCGTGAACAACGGCTTCTACATCGGCGAGCGGCAGGCATTCACGCCCGCCGACCGCGTTTGCCTGCCGGTGCCGTACTTCCACTGCTTCGGCATCGTGCTCGGTGTGATGGCGATCCTCACGCACGGCGCGACGGTGGTCGGCGTCGAGCAGTTCGACCCGCTGCTCGTACTGGCCGCGGTGCAGAAGGAGCGGGCGACCGCGCTCTATGGCGTGCCGACGATGTTCATCGCCGAGCTCAACCATCCGATGTTCGACATGTTCGATCTCACCAGTCTGCGCACCGGCGTCATGGCCGGTTCGCCATGTCCGGTCGAGACCATGAAGCAGGTCATCGACCGCATGCACGCAAGTGAACTGACGATCTGCTACGGCCTCACCGAGACCTCGCCCGTGTTCACCCAGACCACCACCGAGGACACGCTTGAGCGCAAGTGCGAGACGATCGGCAGGCGGCACGACCAGGTGGACGTGCGGGTGATCGACCCCGAGACCGGCGAGGACTGCCCTCCAGGCGTGCCTGGCGAGCTGTGTTGCCGTGGCTACAACGTGATGAAGGGCTACTACAACATGCCCGAGGCCACCGCGGCGGCCATCGACGCCGAGGGGTACCTGCACTCGGGTGACCTCGGCACCATCGACGAGGACGGCTACTACCGCATCACCGGCCGCATCAAAGACATGATCATCCGCGGCGGCGAGAACATCTACCCGCGCGAGATCGAGGAGTTCCTCTACACGATGCCCGGCGTGGAAGACGCGCAGGTCGTGGGCGTGCCCGACGCCAAGTACGGCGAGGTCGCCGGTGCGTTCGTGCGCCGCAGCGCAGGGAGCGACATCACGGAGGCGGATGTGCAGGAATATGCCCGCGCACGGATGGCGCGCTACAAGGCACCGAAGCACGTCTTCTTCGTGGAGCAGTTCCCGCTCACCGCGTCAGGCAAGATCCAGAAGTACAAGCTGCGCGAGATGGCCGCCGAAGCGCTCGGGCTCACCGAGATGAAGGTGTTCGCGAGCGAGGCGGACGGCGACGCGGACCCGGATGCCACCGGCAACGAGTGCGCGGCGCGTGGGTAGGGGCGCCTGCGAATCCCAAGTGGCGTGCTCGCGAGAGATAGGAATCTCAAGAGTGTAGGATTTGGCCACAATGGGTGACCTGAAAGCTATACTCCTATAGATTTGGGCCTCCGCCAATGCTATGATTCCTTAGGACTGTAGATTCCCGGACATATCACGGGGCATGACATGCCGAATCGCTCGTTGGTGCGGATAGGCGCCGTTGCGGACCTCCTGGGTCTGTCGGTGTCCCGGGTCAGGCAGCTGGCCGATGCCGGGGAGATCCCGTTTCGCACCAGCCCCGGGGGCCACCGCCTCTTCGACCTCGGTGAGGTCGCGGTGGCACGCTCGCTACCATCGATACTCCAGGGGATGCCAGGCGCGTCCGGCCATCCGGACTTCAGCGCCGAGTACCCGCTTGACGGTCTGGCCGAACACCTCGTGTGGCGCGAGGTCGTCAACGCACTTCACCTCGATACTGCGAGCGGTCCGGTTCACATCATCGAGTACGCGCTCGAGGAGATGGTGAACAACGCGGTGAGTCACTCGGGCGGTACGACCGTCCGTGTTGCCGTGTGGGCGACGATCGAGCACCTGGCCTTCGCGGTCGCTGATGACGGCATCGGCGCGTTCGAGCGCTTGCGCTCTGAGTTGGGGCTGCCTGACACACTCTCGTCGATACAGGAGCTCTCCAAGGGCAAGCGGACCACGCTTCCGGAGGAGCACAGCGGCCAGGGCATCTTCTTCACGTCGAAAGCGCTCGACCGCTTCGTTCTGGTGGCGAATGGCTGGCAGTGGATCGTGGACAACGCGCTCGGGGATCAGACGGTCGTGCAGGGACCGGCGATTCCCGGCACGATGGTAGTAGGCCTCATCTCCCGCTCGTCCACGCGCACGATGTCGGCCGTGTTCGCCGACTACCAGCGGGGACTCGAGTTCGCCCGCAGCACTCCGGCGGTGCGGCTGGTCTCTTACGGGACGCGCCTCGTGTCGCGGTCCGAGGCCAGGCTGCTGCTCGAAGGGCTCGACCGGTTCGCGGAGGTCGATCTCGACTTCGATGGTGTCGAGGCGGTCGGCCAGGGATTCGTCGACGAGGTCTTCCGTGTCTGGGCGGCGAAGCACCCCGGCATAGCGCTCACTCCGGTTCACATGAACGAAGCGGTGCGGTTCATGGTGGAGCGCGGTCTGCCGGGCGCCCGGCCGTGAGTGCCGAGGACTTCGACCTCTGCCACGAGTGCGGCGGCCTGTGCTGCGCGCTGTATCTGGCCCACGACGAGGACGGGGCATACATCGGCGAGGGCTGGCTGCCCGAGTACATCGAACTGTGGCTCGAGCGGCTTCGGGCGAGCGGCGCGCTGGAGGCCACAGGAGCGGCGTGCCGCGCCGGTGCCGCCGGCATCGAGCCCCTGCACGACCCACGTCTGAGCCATCTGCCCACCGCCGAGGGCGAGGCATATCGGGCCTCGCTCCCGGAGTGGGTGGACGTGCGCAAGTGTCAGTTCTGCCACCCCGACACCGGCTGCCTCCTGTCGCGGGAGTACCGCGCCGACATCTGCCGCGACTGGGTCTGCGAGCTCTGGCGCGGGTGATTGCTATCTTTTCGGTGCGGAACCTGCTAGAGTGCGTCTGCGGACCGATGGGGTCCGAAGGATTGCGACGTGACACACCGCATTTCTAGCGGCAGTCACGTCGTTTTGTTTTGCCCCTGCGGGGGCGAGGAAGTAGGTTTAGGATGGCTGAAGGTACCGTTAAGTGGTTCAACGCAGACAAGGGCTACGGCTTCATCTCGCGCGAGGATGGCGAAGATCTCTTCGTTCACTTCTCCGAGATCCAGTCGGACGGCTTCAAGACCCTCGATGAGGGCCAGAAGGTCTCGTTTGAGGAAGCCACTGGCAACAATGGCAAGAAGCAGGCGACCAACGTCCGCGCGCTCTAAGTAGCGAGCTTGGCGTTAGATCCCAGCCGAAGGGCGGCCCACACGGGCCGCCCTTCGTGCGTTTGCTGCCCGGTGCGTCGGACCCCATCGTAAAGACTCTGTGACATGCTGAGCAGTACCGTTGACGAGGGCGGCGCAGCGTTCTATCGTCAAGATACGATTGAGTGACCAAAGGGGAGCCAATGGAGGATGAGAGGGTAGCGGCAGTCGCACACGCGCTCGCGCACCCGGCACGCGTGCGTATCCTTCGCTTGCTCGCCGCGCAGGAGTCATGTAGCGGCGCCGAGGTCTTCGCCGAGCTGCCGCTCGCGCAGTCGACGATCTCCCAGCATCTGTCCGTCCTGAAGGAGGCCGGGCTCGTTCATGCCACACCGCAGGGCACGGCGATGCTCTACTGCATCACATCTGAGCCGCTTGCCGAACTCTCGGTGGAACTGGGCCAGCTGGCCGCAAGCCGGCCCCTGTGCTTGGGAAGCGAGACATGATGGCGGAGTCTTCCGCGAAGCGCATGAACGTGTTCGAGCGCTACCTCACCCTTTGGGTGGCGCTGTGCATCGCAGCAGGAACCTTCATCGGCAGCCGCTGGCCAGGGCTTGCCGGGTGGTTCGATCGGTTCACGGTGGCCCAGATCTCGATCCCGGTGGCGGTGCTCATCTGGCTGATGATCTATCCGATGATGCTCAAGGTGGACTTCGCGTCCATCAAGCGCGTGGGGGAGCGCAAGCAGGGGTTGGTGGTCACCACGGTCGTGAATTGGCTCATCAAGCCCTTCACGATGTTCGGCATCGCGTGGCTGTTCTTCAACGTCATCTTCAAGGACCTGATCACGCCGGACCTCGCGCAGCAGTACCTCGCGGGGGCGGTTCTCCTCGGCGCGGCGCCGTGCACGGCGATGGTGTTCGTGTGGTCGTACCTCGCCGACGGCGACCCCGCCTACACGCTCGTGCAGGTGGCCGTGAACGACCTCATCATGCTCGTGGCGTTCGTGCCGATCGTCTCGCTCCTGCTCGGGGTGAGCGGTGTGCCCGTTCCGTGGGACACGCTCGCGCTCTCGGTGGTGCTCTTCGTGGTCGTGCCGCTCACAGCAGGGTGGCTCACACGCCATACGCTTGTCCGCACGCACGGGGAGGCGTGGTTCAACGAGTCGTTCGTGCCGAGGTTCGGGCCAGTCACGATCGCCGCCCTTCTTGCCACACTCGTGCTCATCTTCATCTTCCAGGGCGAGATCATCGTGGCCAACCCGCTCCACATCCTGCTCATCGCGATCCCGCTCTCGATCCAGACGTTCCTCATCTTCGGCATCGCCTACGGGTGGGCATACTGGTGGCGGCTCGAGCACCCCGTGGCCGCACCGGCCGGCTTCATCGGTGCATCGAACTTCTTCGAGCTGGCGGTCGCGGTGGCCATCGCACTCTACGGCCTGACCTCGGGTGCGGCGCTCGCCACCGTGGTGGGCGTGCTCGTAGAGGTGCCGTTGATGCTCACACTCGTGTGGATCGCCAAGAAGACGCGCGTTCAGGTCTGTGCTCGCGCGGAGTGTGCCTTGCCCAAGGTCGAAGCCGCCGTGCTGTCTAGGGAGTCGTAGCGTGCGACGCATCGCTCTGTACTCGGACATCCACGCGAACCTGCCCGCGCTCGAGGCGGTGCTCGCCGAGATCGGGGCGAGCGGCATCGAGGAACGCTACTGCCTCGGCGACCTGGTGGGGTACGGCCCCGACCCGTCCGGTGTGATCGCGCGTGTGCGCGGCACGGGCGACCCGGTGATCCGTGGCAACTATGACGACGGTGTGGGCAAGCGCGCCGGCAGTTGCGGCTGCTACTACCCGACGCCCGCCGACAAGGCCGCGGGCGCCGAGAGCTACACGCGCACTGACGCCGCGCTCGACGGCGCGGAGCACGAGTACCTGGCGGCGCTGCGAGACGACATCCGCCTCGGGGCCGACGGGGCGCGCGTGCTGCTGTGCCACGGCAGCCCCCGGCGGATCAACGAGTACCTCATGCCCGACCGCCCCGACGACAACCTCGCCAAACTCGCCGACATCGGCGAGGCGGACGTGGTGTGCTTCGGGCACATCCACATTCCGTACCACCGCGTGGTCACCGCGGTCGATGGTCGCGCCGTACACTACGTAAGCGACGGAAGCGTGGGCAAGCCGAAGGACGGCGACTCGCGCGCGTGCTGGGCCGAGCTCGTCTTCGGCACCAAGGCCGAGGTCAACAAGGCGTGCGAGGGCGACCGGGCTGCAGGACCCGTGGGCATGCCCGGTGAGCGTGAGCGCATCTGGCTCGGCGTGGTCTTCCACCGCATGGCGTTCTAGCGTTCGGCTCTCGCGCGCGCCAGTGCGACACCCTATACTAGAGCCCCGGCTCCGGCGTTCAGGTCCGGGTCTCGGGCGGCGGTACGTCGTGAACCTGGTCAGGTCCGGAAGGAAGCAGCCATAAGCGGCCTCTGCCGGGTGTCCGGGGCCCGGGCCTGAGCGCCGGAGAGCGCGCTCAGGGCGGCTCGCCGTACGGGCGCGACCACATTTCAGCACATGCGAGGAGCTGCGGTTTGATGGCCCATCTGTCCTGGTACCGCAAGTACCGCCCCCAGAGCTTCGAAGATGTCGTAGGACAGACGCACATCGAGCGCACACTCCGCAACGCTGTCGCCGAGAACGCCGTCGCGCACGCCTACCTCTTCACCGGTCCGCGCGGAACCGGCAAGACCACCACGGCCCGCATCCTCGCTAAGGCGCTCAACTGCGAGAAGGGCCCCACGCCCGACCCCGATGAGACGTGCGAGCAGTGCATCGCGATCGCCGAGGGCACGCACCCCGACGTACTCGAGCTCGACGCGGCATCGCGCACGGGCGTCGACGATGTGCGCGAGCAGATCATCGCCCGGGTGAACTACGCGCCATCGCGCGGCGGCTGGAAGCTCTACATCATCGACGAGGTCCACATGCTCTCCGCCTCGGCGTTCAACGCGCTGCTCAAGACCATCGAGGAGCCGCCGAGCCACACCGTCTTCATCCTGTGCACCACGCATCCGCACAAGGTCCCCGAGACGATCCACTCGCGCTGCCAGCGCTTCGACTTCCACCGCCTCTCGGTGGAAGACATCGTGAGCCGGTTGCGCACGATCTCTGATGCCGAAGGTGTGACCGTGCCCGACGCGGCGCTCACGCTCATCGGCCGTCACGCGCTCGGCGGCATGCGCGATGCCATCACCACCCTCGAGCAGCTCGCGTCATTCGGCGGGGGGACCATCTCGCTCGAAGACGTGGAGGGATTGCTCGGCGAGGTCGATGCCGACCTGCTCTTCCAGGCCGCTGAGCTGGTGCTCGAGCGCGATGTGGCCGGCGCGTTCCGCTTCGTCGCCCGGCTGGCCGAGGGCGGCGTGGACATGACCGAGTTCGTGAAGGCGATGGTTCGTCACTTCCGCGACCTGTTCGTGATCGCCGCAGTGGGTGCAGACGGCGCGGTCGACACCACCGCGAGCGACCTCGGCAGGCTCAAGAGTCAGGCGGCGCGCTTCGGCGCGGACCGCGTGGCGCGCGTGCTCGATCTGCTCGGCCGCCTGCAGACCGAACTGCGGTACGCCTCGGATCAGCGCCTGAGCGTGGAGGTCGCGCTCACGCGCATGGCACGACCGCAGGGCGATCTCACGGTGGAGTCGCTTGCCGAGCGGCTCGACGCGATCGAGGCCGGCGCGCCACTGCGTGACCTGCCCGCACCCGCACCGGTCGCTCCTGCGCCCGCGGCGCCCGCGAAGACGGAGCCGAAGCAGGCGGAACCGCGCACGCCCGCGCAGTCCGCCGGGGCGACTCCGTCGCGCGAGCCGGAAGCTCCGCGTGCGGCCGCCCGTCCGGCGCCCAGTCCGCTCGACGTGGCGACTGTGAAGCGCGCATGGCCCGCCGTCCTCGCCGAGTTCAAGAAGCTCAAGCCGTCGCGCTCGCACAGCTACAACGGCACCGAGGTCGAGGTGAACGGTGAGACGCTTATCGTGGAGTTCCCTGCGGACCAGAGGATCATCATGGATCTCGTGAGCGACAGCGAGACGATCGCGCTCTTGCGGCGCAGCGTCGCGGCCGTGCTCGGTGTCGAGCCAGCTGTCGAGTATCGCCTCGGACGTTCGGGGAGCTCATCGAAGGCGCCGTCAGCGGCCGTCGAAGCGCCGGCGTCCGCACCGGCTGAGGATTCCGAGGATCTGGAAGCATCGGTGATCGCTGCCCTCGGCGCGCAGGTCATCGACGATGTCACACCGGACGCATAGTCTTTCATCCACGAACGGAGCGCAGATGAAGCAACCGAACATGCAGAACATGATGAAACAGGCCCAGCGCATGCAGGCCGAGATGGCGCGCGTGCAGGAGGAGCTGAAGGACGATCGGGTCGAGGCCTCCGTGGGCGGCGGTGCCGTGAAGGTCATCATGACCGGTGAGATGGTCGTCGAGTCGGTCGCCATCGACGCGGCGGCCGTGGACATCGACGACATCGCGATGCTCGAGGACATGATTGGCGCCGCGGTGAACGAGGCCGTGCGCCAGGCGCAGGATCTCGCAGCGCGCAAGATGCAGGCGGTCACCGGCGGCGTCGGCCTTCCGGGGCTCTTTTAGCCATGGCGTTCTACGCTCCGCCTATCGCGCGTCTGCTCGAGGAACTCGAGCACCTTCCCGGCATCGGCCCGAAGTCCGCACAGCGGCTGGCATACCACATCCTGCGGGGCGAGACCGAGGCTGCGGACCGGCTTGCAGCGGCCATAGTCGAGGTGAAGCGATCCATCCGCTTCTGCGAGCGCTGCTACAACTTCGCGGAGAGCGATCGGTGCACCATCTGCGCCGACCCGGCGCGTGATGCGGCGGTCATCTGCGTGGTGGAGGAGCCGCGCGACGTGGTGGCGGTCGAGCGCACCGGCGAGTTCAGGGGCAGCTACCACGTCCTGCAGGGCGCCATCTCGCCGATCGACGGTATCGGCCCGGAGCAGCTGCGCGTCCGGGAACTCATCGACCGCCTCGGCAAGGAGCCCATCGCCGAGGTCATCCTCGCCACCGATCCGGACATCGAGGGCGAGACCACGGCGCTCTACATCGCGCGACTGGTGAAACCGCTCGGCATCCGCGTCACCCGCATCGCCTCCGGCCTTCCGGTGGGCGGCGATCTTGAATATGCGGACGAGGTGACACTCGGCAGGGCGCTCGAAGCGCGGCACGATATCTGAGATTTGGCACATTCTGTCTACCGTTCACCGACTGGGCCGGACCGTTGACCGTGGGAGGACCACACCACTCAGGGGGCGCGCCCGTATCCTTGTAAGACTTACCCGCGACTCTTCTGAAGCGCTCGACACATGCAGTGTCCGAAGGCCCGGCGGATGCCGGCTCGAACAAGGAAGGGGGAGGTCCATGGCACAGCTGACGGAGATCCGTTGGCACGCACGCGCCGGTCAGGGCGCGGTGACCGCAGCCAAAGTCGTTGCCGAGACCGCACTGGCCGCCGATCAGTACCTGCAGGCGATGCCCGAGTACGGTCCTGAGCGCATGGGTGCACCCATCAAGGCATTCACACGCATCAGCACGGTCCCGATCGAGATCCACTGCAACATCGAGAATCCCGACATCGTGGTCGTGCTCGACGACTCGCTGTTGGAGATCGTCGATGTGGCCGAGGGGCTCGTGGACGATGGCGTCATCGTGGTCAACACCTGCACGCCGCCCGACCAGCTTCGCGCGCGTCTCCGGAACGTCCCCGCCACCGCCCGGGTGGCCTCGGTGGACGCGTCCGGCATCGCGCTCGACACCATCAAGCGCGACATCCCCAACACCCCGATGGTGGGCGCGCTCATCAAGCTCACCGGTGTGGTGGACATGGAGTCCTTCAAGGGCCTGCTTGCCAAGAACCTCGGCAAGAAGTTCGGTCAGGAGATGATCGATGCCAACTGGGCGTCGGTCGATCGTGCGTTCGAGGAGGTGACCGTGGCGTGAAGTGGGACATCTCCGAGGTGGACAACTGGACCTACAAGCAGTTCCCCGCCGGCGCTGTGATCCCCGAGGCCGGCAACAGCGACGACTACGTGACCGGCGGCTGGCGCAGCGAGCGGCCCGTGCGCAACGACGAGAAGTGCACGCAGTGCCTGCTGTGCTGGATCGTCTGTCCCGATAGTTCGATCCGCGTCGCGGACGAGAAGGTCACCACGTTCGACCTGGATCACTGCAAGGGCTGCGGCATCTGTGCGGCGGTCTGCCCGGTGGACGCGATCGACATGGTGCCCGAAGGCTGCGACCTGCCGGAGGTGAAGTAGATGCCTACGCACAAGACACTCGCCGCAACCGGCAACAGCGTGGTGGCCGAAGCGATGCGTCAGTGCGCGCCTGACGTGATGGCCGCCTACCCGATCACCCCGCAGACCACGATCGTGGAGGAGTTCGCCGCGATGGTGGCCAAGGGCCGCGTCCACACCGAGTACGTCACGGTCGAGAGCGAGCACTCGGCGATGAGCGCCTGCGTGGGCGCCTCGGCCGCCGGTGCCCGCGTGATGACCGCCACCTCCTCGCAAGGTCTCGCCCTCATGTGGGAGGAGCTGCACATCGCCTCGGGCATGCGCCTGCCGATCGTGATGGCGAACGCGAACCGTGCCATCTCGGCCCCGATCAACATCCACTGCGATCACAGTGACATCATGGGTGCGCGTGACGCCGGGTGGGTCACCTACTTCGCGGAGACCGCGCAGGAAGCGTATGACAACACCATCATGGCCGTGCGTGTGGCCGAGCATCCGGACGTCATGCTGCCGGTCATGACCGCCCTCGACGGTTTCATCACCACCCACTCGATCGATCGCGTGTCGGTGATGGACGACGAGTCGGTCGCCGGCTTCGTCGGTCAGTACGTGCCGAAGAACGCGCTGCTGGACATCGAGAACCCGGTTCTCCAGGGGGCGTTCGCGGGCCTCGGTGGGCCGTACTTCGAGTTCAAGAAGCAGCAGCGGGAGGCGATGGAGAACGCGCGCGGCGTGATCAAGCAGGTCGGCGAGGAATACTCCGCGCTCTCGGGCCGTCCCTTCGACGTGGTCGAGACCTGGGGCATGGAAGACGCCGAGACCGCCATCGTGGTGATCGGCTCGACCGCCGGCAACGTCCGCCACGTGGCGCGCGACCTTCGTGCCAAGGGGCAGAAGGCCGGCGTCGTGAAGATCCGCGTGTGGCGGCCGTTCCCGTATGCGGAGCTTGCGGCCACGCTCAAGGGCCTCAAGGCCGTCGCGGTGTTCGACCGCGCCGAGTCCTTCGGCGCCGAGGGTGGACCGCTCTTTCTCGAGACCCGCTGTGCGCTCTACGACGCTGCCGAGCGTGTTCCCGTGGTCGGCTACATCTACGGCCTCGGCGGCAGTGACGTGAAGCTCGAGCTCATCGAGCGTGTGTACCAGGACCTGTCTGACATCGCCGCGGGTACCGCGGCGCCCGCCGGGCTGGTCTACCTCGGCGCGCGAGAGGAGGCATAAGCCATGGCGAACCTCAAAGAGCTCACCCATCGCGAAGACCGTCTTGCCGGCGGTCACCGCCTGTGCGCCGGCTGTGGTGCCTCGATCGCCGTCCGCCAGGTGCTGCTCGGGGCCGGCGAGGACCCCGTCGTCGTGGGCTGCGCCACCGGCTGCCTCGAGGTGTCCACCACCATCTACCCCTACTCGTCGTGGAAGACCCCGTTCATCCACAACGCATTCGAGAACTCATCGGCCACGATCTCCGGTGTGGAGGCTGCGTTCAACGGGCTCAAGCGTGCCGGCAAGATCGACCCCGGCAAGAAGGTGCGTTTCGTGGCCTTCGGTGGCGACGGCGGCACCTACGACATCGGCCTGCAGGCGCTTTCGGGTGCGATGGAGCGCGGGCACGACATGGTGTACGTCTGCTACGACAACGGCGCGTACATGAACACCGGCATCCAGCGTTCCTCGGCAACGCCGAAGGGCGCCTGGGCCACCACCGCCGAGGTGGGCGTGGCGCAGCAGGGCAAGGCCCAGCGCCGCAAGGACCTCACGCAGATCATGGCCGCGCACGGCATCCCGTACGCCGCGCAGACGAGCGTTTCGCACTGGAAGGACCTCACCGACAAGGCCGAGAAGGCGTTCAACACCCCGGGACCCGCTTTCATCAACGTGTTCGCGCCATGCCCGCGCGGCTGGCGCATACCGTCGAGCAAGACGGTGGAGATCGCGAAGCTCGCCGTGCAGACCGGCTTCTGGCCGGTGTACGAGGTCGAGGACGGCGTCTTCCGTCAGACCGTCAAGGTGCACAACCGCAAGCCGGTCGAGGAGTTCCTGAAGCCGCAGGGCCGTTTCAAGCACCTGTTCGCCCCCGGCAACGAGGCGCTGCTCGCCGAGATCCAGGCCGACGTCGATCGAGCGTGGGACTCGCTTATGAAGCGCTGCGCTGCCGAGTAGCAGTTGGTCGGTCCGATCGCTCCGCATACGATAGGTCCCGGCATGCGTCGCCGGGACCTATCGCTGCTCATTCGGGTCGTCGATGCGATAGAATGGTTAAGAATCGACCGGCGAGAGAGGGGATGTTCGGACGACATGCGCAGTCGACCCCGCGCACTCCTCGTCGCGCTGGCGCTCGCCGTTCTCTTCGCGGGTGCCGCCTGTACCACGTCCGAACCTGACGCGGAGGTTGCGCCGCGCGAGTTGGTCCGCTTGTCCGGCTCCGGGACGTGCATACCGATGCTCCGTCTCCTCACCGACGCGTATGACTCTGACGAGGCCGAGTGGCGCTACCTCCCCGGTCTGCACACCGGCGGCGGCATCCAGGGCGTCGCGAGCGGGGGACTGGAGATAGGTGCCGCCTCCCGGGATCTCACCGATGATGAGCTCGCCCTGGGTCTGCAGTACACGCCTCTTGCCGACGATGGGCTTGTGATCGCGGTGCATCCGTCGGTGATCCTGGACGGACTCACCACCCAGCAGGTGAGAGACATCTATGCCGGGGCGTACAGCAACTGGAGCGAACTCGGCGGGCCCGACCTGCCGATCACCATCCTCGACCGCAACGAGGACGAGTCGGCGAAGATCATCATGCGGGAGTACGTGCTCGGGCAGGACCTGGTCATCAGCGACAAGGCCGTCAGTCTGTACTACGAGCCGGACATGATCGAGGGCGTGCAGTCCACCGCGGGTGCCATCGGCTACTTCTCGCTCGGCTACAGCATCTCCACCGACGTCCCCGTGACGCATGTCGCGCTCGATGGTGTCGAGCCCACCGTGGATAACATCGGTAGCGGAAGCTACCGGGTGGTGCGACCGCTCGGGGTCGTTACCGCGCCTGACGCGAGCGCCGAGGTCAAGGCGTTCCTGGCATGGGCCGCATCGGACGATGCGCGGGAGATGCTCCAGGCCAATGGCTACGCGCCCGTGCGGTGATCCCGATGAGACCCGTCAGCTTCGGCCGTCACCTGCACAGCCAGATCGTGCTGCCGTTGCTGGTGGTGCTGCTCCTGGTGGGTACGGTGGCCACGGTCGTGGCAGTCTCCATCATCGGTCGCGTCATCAACGACTGGGTCGATGAGACCTCACGCTCGACCTCAGCGGCGGTGATCGCCCAGATCGAGGAGCGAGGAGCTGATGCGGTACGCGGAGCGAAACTCGCGGCCGAGAACGCGATCCTTGAGGAGGCGTGCACCTCCCGGGACGTCAGCGCCATCTCCGGTCAGCTCGTGCTGCTCAACCAATCGCTCAAGGCCGACAACCTGATGCTCCTGGACGAGGGCGGCACCGTGCTGGCCTCGACAGGCTCGCTGCAGGTGATGCCTGGCGACGAGCCGCTCGAGGATAGGGACCGGGAGTACCTGGCGCTGCTCATGAGCCATCCGATCCTCGCGCGCATCGGCAGCGGGTACACGGCTTCCGCGCTCGAGCCCGTGAAGGGTCCCGAAGGGCTCACGTACACGCTCGTGCTATCCGAGGTCATCGACGACGAGTATCTCGCCACCCTCTCAGAAGACTCGGGCGCGGCGCTCACGATCTACGACTCGTCCGGCAGGCTCGTGGCCTCGGCCGTGCCCTCCACGTTGAGCGACGCGCTTGCACTTGCGATCAGTGCGAAGCCCGACGCCATCGACGAGGCGATGGTCCGCGCCGAGGCCGAGGAGCCGACGCCACACGTGCTCGAGGCAGATGGCGAGGAATACCGCACGATCGCCGAGAAGGTGACGTTCGGCAACGACCCCACCGGCAGCTCCGTGTACCTGGTCACGACGGTCGGCACCGGCGTGACCGGCAGGGCGCGCACCACCACGACGAACTTGATCGTCATGTGGTCTGTGGTGGCGATCTGCGTGCTGTTCGGGCTCGGCTGGTGGGTGGCGCGAAGCATATCGATGCCGCTCGTGACCCTTTCGGAGAACGCGGCTCGCGTGGCGGAGGGCGACTACTCGGCGAAGCTCGATATGGCCGGTGCCAACGAGGTGAGCCAGCTCGCCGAGAACTTCAACCGGATGACCGACTCGTTGCAGGAGCGCAGCGAGTCGCTCACCAAGAAAGTGCTCGAACTAGCGACCCTCTACGAGATGAGCCGGTCGCTCGGCTCCACGCTCGACCTCGAGACGCTCCTCGACTCGGTGCTCGATTCGGCGCTGCGCATCTTCGACGTCGAGATCGGCTACGTGACCATGCTCGATCGTGAGACCGGCAAGCTCGAGGTCCGCGCATGGAAGGGGACCGACCTCTCGCGCGCTGACGACGCCACGGTCCGCAACTCGATGTCCGAGTGGGTCGTGCGCGAAGGACGGCCGCTCATCTTCAACCCGCAGGCGAGCACGAACGACGGGGGCGATGAAGGCCGCGGCGACAGCTTCTCCGGTGCTCTCGCTGCTCTGTGCGTGCCGCTGCCATCCTCGGAGGGCACCGTCGGCGCCATCACCGTGGGCAGCCGCAACGCCGCGCAGCGATTCACGAGCGATGACGTCCGTCTGCTCGCGACCATCGCCAACCACGTGACGATCGCGGTGGGCAACATCGCGCTCTTCTCGAGCGTCCAGGAGGCGTACCTGGCGACCGTTCGTGCGCTGGCCGCCGCCGTGGACGCGAAGGACCCGTACACCCGCGGCCACAGCGACGGCGTCGCGACATACGCGCTGCGCATCGGCGAGGCGCTCAGGTTCTCGCCGGAGCAGATGATCGCGCTCGAGATGGCGGCGTACCTGCACGACATCGGCAAGATCGGTATCAGCGAGGACATACTCCTGAAGCCGGGCAAGCTCACCGACGCCGAGATGAGCCAGATGCGCCATCATCCGCTCATAGGCGCCAACATCCTCAAGCCGGTGGCGTTCCCGTGGCCGATCGCTCCGATCGTGCGCCATCACCACGAGCACTTCGACGGCGCAGGCTATCCGGCGGGCCTCAAGACCGAGGAGATACCGATCCTCGCGCGAGTGCTCACCGTCGCGGACTCCTTCGAGGCGATGGTCGCTGACCGCCCGTACCGGCGCGGACGCTCGCAGCAGGAAGCGATGCTCGAGCTGCGACGGTGTTCGGGGACGCAGTTCGACCCGCGCATAGTCGATGCGTTCATCGAGGTCCTCGAGTCGTCCGATGAGGACCTGCCGCCCCGTTCGGAAGGCGACGACGAGATCGGCTCGGACGAGGCGCAGGCGGTCTATATCGCCGTTGCGGATGGCATGTTCTCGTGTTTCCGGCGCCTTGGCGGGCCCCGGCTGGCCAACAACCTCGAGCGTGCGGTCAACGACCGGCTGCGAGAGGAGTCCGTTCAGCTCTCTTTCCAGGCCGGGCGGCTCATCCAGCTTGAGGACTCCTTCGGAGACCTTGAGGTGACGACGCACCTCGCCCGTGCGCTCGCCATAATGGGAGAGTGTATCGAGACCGCGTCCGGCGCGGGGCTCGCGGACCACTTCCTCGCTGAAGCTCTCGAGGCGCTGCCGGAGCGGATGAGGTCCCACGCGGAGCAGCTGGGCTTCACGCCGCCGGTGTAGCCGTCCCGTCGCGGAGACACCCGGGGATTGCTGGTACACTAACTGCCACTGTCGCGGCATGACCGGCCGCCGCGTTCTTATCGAGGGGTCATGCATGGCCGTTATCGTGCAGAAGTATGGCGGAACATCGGTGGGCTCGCCCGAGCGCATCCGCGCCGTAGCCGAGCGCATCGTGGCGGCCAAGGAGGCCGGGAACAGCATGATCGCGGTCGTCTCGGCGATGGGTGATGTCACCGACGACCTCGTCTCGCTTGCGGCGCAGATCAATCCCGAGCCGCCCGAGCGGGAGATGGACATGCTCCTTGCGACCGGCGAGCAGGTGGCGATCGCGCTCCTGGCGATGGCCATCCACGCACTCGGGCACGAGGCGATCTCATTCACCGGCCCGCAGGTGGGTATCGTCACCGACCACGGCCACACGAAGGCCAAGATCATCGAGGTGCGCGCCGATCGCGTGCGCGAGGCGATCGCCCAGGGCCGCATCGTCATCGTCGCCGGGTTTCAGGGCACGACGCCCGATGGACACATCACCACGCTCGGCCGGGGCGGATCCGATACGACCGCGGTGGCGGTGGCGGCAGGTGTCGGCGCCGATCTGTGTGAGATCTACACGGATGTCGACGGAGTCTATACCGCGGACCCACGCGTCGTGCCTGATGCGCGCAAGATCGACCGCATCGGCTATGAGGCGATGCTGGAGCTGGCCGCGGGGGGTGCCGGCGTCCTCAATCTGCGCTCGGTCGAGTTCGCGCGCAATCACGGCGTGGTCATCCACTGCCGTTCCAGTTTCACGGAGACAGCGGGCACTATCGTCAAGGAGGCGGACGGTTCGATGGAGCAGGCCATCATCTCGGGGGTCGCTCACGACACCTCGGAAGCGAAGATCACGATCCGCGACGTGCCCGACCGGCCCGGCGTGGCCGCCACCGTTTTCACGAGGATGGCCGAGGCCAACGTCAACGTCGACATGATCATCCAGAACGTCTCCGAGGCCGGCACGACGGACATCTCGTTCACCACGCCGATAGCCGACCTCGTTCGCGCGCGCCGTGTGGCGGAGGTCGTCGTCGCCGAGCTGGGCGCGCGAGAGTGGCTCGTCGACGAGTCGATCGCGAAGGTCTCGCTCGTCGGCGCCGGAATGAAGACCCACCCCGGTGTGGCGGCGCAGATGTTCCGCGCGTTGTCGGAGGCCGGAGTCAACATCGACCTGATCGCGACCTCGACGATCAGGATCACGTGCGTCGTCGACGGCGACCAGGTGGAGACGGCGGTTCGCGCCTTGCACCGCAGTTTCGGTCTGGCAGAGCAGAGCGTGACGGTCGAGACCGTACCGGCGTGCGGGGATGGAGAGTAGCCATGTCCTGGGATCGGATCATGCCTGAAGCGCCCGTGGTCGCGGTGGCAGGCGCCACCGGCGTCGTGGGCCGGGAGATGCTGAACGTGCTCGAGCAGCGCCACTTCCCGGCGTCGCGCGTGGTCGCGCTTGCGTCCGCGCGTTCGGCGGGCAAGACGGTGCCCTACGGCGACACGGACCTGGTCGTCCGGGAGATGACCGAAGCGAGCTTCAAGGGTGTCGACATCGCCCTGTTCAGCGCCGGCGCCGGCATCTCCAGGCAGTATCGTGACGCGGTGACGCGCACGGGTTGCGTGATGATCGACAACTCATCGGCGTTCCGCATGGACGAGGATGTGCCGCTCGTGGTGCCCGAGGTGAACGCGGACGACCTCTCGTGGCACCGCGGCGTCATCGCCAATCCCAACTGCTCGACCATACAGATGGTGGTGGTGCTCGACGTCTTGCGCTCGCTGGCTCCGATCCGCCGGGTGGTCGTCTCCACCTATCAGGCCGCTTCCGGTGCGGGTCAGGCCGCGATGGACGAGCTCTACGGACAGACGGGGGACTTCCTTGCGGGCCGGGAACTCGTCTCGGACGCCTTCGCGCACCGCATCGCGTTCAACTGCATCCCGCAGATCGACGTCTTCCTTGAGGATGGCTCGACCAAGGAAGAATGGAAGATGATCGCCGAGACCCGCAAGATCCTCGGCATCTCCGAGCTGCCGGTCTCGGCTACCTGCGTGCGTGTGCCGGTCCTCCGCTGTCACTCGGAGGCCGTGAACGTGGAGTTCTCGGCTCCCGTGACGGTGGACGCGGCCCGCGAGGCACTCGCGGCCGCACGGGGTGTGACGCTGCTCGACGATCCGGCGACGAAGTCCTACCCGATGCCCGCGTTGCTCGAGGGGACCGACGACTGCTATGTGGGGCGGCTCCGGGCGGACCCGAGTGCCGGCAACGGACTGCAGCTATGGATCGTCGCCGATCAGCTGCGCAAGGGCGCCGCCCTCAACACGGTGCAGATAGCCGAGGAGCTGCTTCGGCGTTAGGATTGGCTCAGGTACAGCAATGTCGAGCCAGGGCCCGGGCGGATTCCCGTCTGCCGAGGGGAGCGCATCAATGGGAGAGCAGACCATCCTGATCGTCGAGGACGATGCTACGATCGCGCGGTTCGTCGAACTCGAGCTCGAACACGCCGGCTTCGATGTACTGCGGGCCGGTGAGGGGCCGACCGCGATCGAGCTGATGGAGGCGAACGAGGTCGACCTCGTCTTGCTCGACCTTATGCTGCCCGGCATCGACGGGATCGACGTAGCGCGCCATATCCGAAAGAAGGGCTCGGAGGTCCCCATCCTCATGCTCACCGCGCGGGCGGAGACCCATGACGTGGTCTTGGGCTTCGACGCGGGCGCCGATGACTACCTCAGGAAGCCGTTCGAGATCCCGGAGCTGCTGTCGCGTATTCGTGCGCTGCTGAAGCGCTCCGCGCCGGGTGCGGTCCAGTCGCAGCTGGAAGCGTCCGGTGTGAGGATCGATCCCGAACGTCGGCTGGCGACCCTGAACGGTGAACCGCTCGATCTCACGGCCAAGGAGTTCGACTTGCTCGCGTATCTCGTCGCCAACGCGGGTCGCGTGATCTCCCGCGACGAGATCCTGGGTGCCGTCTGGGGTGCGCAGCACTCGACCGACAGCAACGTCATCGAAGTGTTCGTGTGCCACCTCCGCAACAAGATCGGTGACCGGGAGAACCGCGTCGTCCAGACCATCCGCGGGGTCGGGTACTTCTTCGCGAGGGGTTAGGTTTCTCGTGCGTCTCACCTCGATACGGGTGCGCGTCGCCCTGCTTTCGTCGCTCTTCGCCGCGCTGCTCGTCGGTGGCATCACGTTGAGCACGTATTTCCTGGTCGCGCGCGGCGCGCTTCAGGAGGCCGAAAGCACCTCGGCACGCCTGGCCTTGTCGAGCAGGCTGCTCATGGAGAGCGCCGTGGACGCGGCGTTGTACGAATCGGACCGTCGCGGCTTGAGCGATGTGGAGACGGGTGCGTACATCGCCCGAACCATGCGGAGCGCGCCGCCCGAAGCCATCGTCGCGGGCGTGGCCGGCGAGGCGGCCGTGGCACTCTACATCTGGCCGACGGTGACCACCGCACCGGAACTCGCATGGTCGCTGGGGAGTAACGGCGGTCGTGGCGTGGACTCGGACCGCTCCGAGGCGGCGCAGTCCGGCCGGGTCGTGCGCGAGACGGTCGCGGGTAGGCCGTTGGTGGCCGGGCTCCTGCTCCCGGCGGACCTCGGGCACCACATCGCTTACGTCCCGGTGGACATACCCGGGGTGTACCGTGCGGTGCTCGACGTCGAGTACTCACCGTCGAGCCAGGAGCGGACCCTCGATAGTCTTCGGCTTCCCATGGCGCTGGTCGCCGCGGTCTCGCTCGGAATCGCGCTCGCGCTGGTGAACCTGACGAACCGTTGGACGCTTTCGCTCATAGGCGAGCTGCGGCGCACTGCCGACTCGGTCGACGCCGCACAGCTGGACGTCCAGCTTCCCGAGGAGGGCAACAACGAGATCACCGAACTGGCGCGGTCGCTCAACCGTCTGATCGACAACCTGCGCAGGCGCAACGAGGCGCAGGCGCGCTTCATCGCCGATGCGTCGCACGAGTTGGCGACTCCGGTCGCCGGCATCCGCGGCTATGTGAACATCCTGCGGGCGTGGGGTGCGGAAGACCCTGCGCTCCGCGACGAGGCGGTGAGTGCGATCGACCGTGAGTCGCGGAGGATGGCGCGGCTGTGCAGTGACCTGTTGTCGGTGATCCGCAACGAAGAGGTCGTGGAGTACCGGCAGATCCGGTACGACATCAACTCGATCGCGCGGGAAGTCCTGGCGAACGCGGCGACGCGATACATGGAGAAGCAGTTCGACTTCACCGGTCCCGACGAGGGTCCGCTGTGGCTCTACGGTGACCCGGACCGCATCGAGGAGGCCCTCGGCGTCCTGGTGGACAACGCCTGCAAGTACACACCGGACCGGGGCAGGATCTCCATCATCACCCGCCGCCATCGTGACCGGGTCGTTGTGGACGTGACCGACACCGGTGTCGGGATCCCCGCCGACGACCTGCCGAACGTCTTCGACCGCTTCTATCGCAGCGACCTCTCCCGGTCGAAGCAGACAGGCGGATTCGGCCTCGGTCTCGCGATCGCCAAGCACATCGTGGATGCGAGCGGCGGGACGATCACCGTCAGGAGCATCCTCGGCAAAGGCACGACGTTCGAGGTCTCGCTGCCCCGGCAGAAGACGAGGACCGCATGAGCGGCAGGGCCCGCAGAGTCGCCCACGGAGGCGTGATCGCGGCGGCCTACGCAGCGCTTACGCTGTTGATGATCCAGAGCCCGCTCGGCTACGGACCGGTGCAGCTGCGACTTTCCGAGGTCGTGACCGTGGTCGCGTGTCTCACTCCCGCGGCGGTTCCGGGTCTTTGGACCGGCGCGGTGGTCGCCAACGCGTACATGCTCACGCAGTACGGCGTTCTCGCGCTGTTCGACGTCGTCCTCGGCGGCGGCGCCACGCTCCTGGGAGCATGGTGGACCTGGCGGCACCGGGGCCGGCCGGCCGTCGCGCTCGCGGGGCCGGTGGTCGCCAATGCGCTCATCATCCCCGCGTATCTGCCGCTCATGCTGGCGAGCGCGACGGGAGTCGACTTCTACCGGCTCTCGGCACTCGGGATCGATGCGTCGGGCTCCTGGCTTGCGATGTACCTCTTCGGCGTGGTGGCTGTGGGGCTCGGCGAGGCGATCGTGGTCTACGGGCTCGGCCTGCCGCTGCTGCTTGCCTTGAAGCGGCTGGGCGTGGACCGTATGCTGTCGGTCCAGGGCTAGGATGGGGGAATCGTGGAGCAAACGGCACTCGATATCGCGCCGCTGATCGCGCATCCGAGGAACGGGTGCACCGAGTGCTGGAGTTGCGTGCGCGTGTGTCCGGTCAAGGCGATCCGAGTCATTGACGGGCGCTCCGAGGTCGTTCAAGAGAAGTGCGTCGCGTGCGGCCTATGCGTAACGGAGTGCTCTCGCGGGGGTCATGTCGTTCGCGACGACACGGCGAGAGTGCGGCAGCTCCTACGTTCGCGAGTCCCGGTCATCGCGCTGCTTGCGAGTGAGTTCATCGCGGCACTTCACCCTATGACGGCCGGTCAGGTCGAACGAGCGCTGGAGATGCTCGGATTCTGGGCCATCGAGACGACGTTGCTGGGCGAGGAGATCGTCGCCGAAGCCTACGAGCAGCTGCATACGCGCGAGGACGTGCTCCTGAGCGTCCGCTCCACCTGTCCCGTCGCCGTGGACTTCGTGCGCAAGTACTATCCCGCCCTCGTGCCCGCACTGGCGCCGATCGTGCCACCCTACATCGCGCAGGCGCGGCTCATCCACGAGGTGTACGGCGGGGATGCGGCCATCGTGTACGTGAGCCCATGCTACGCGCGCAAGGACGAGTATCGTGACCCCCAGTTCGAGGGCGTGGTTGACGCGGCGATCGACTTCCTCGAACTCAAACGGCTCATGGAGTCGGCTCATGAGGACACTGCGCCGCATATTCCCGGCCCCGCGGCGGTCCGCCCCGGCGTCCTCAAGGAGATATCACTCACAGACGGCTTCCCGCGGCACACGCTCGTCTCCCGCGATCTCACCGACGCCGACATGCATGTCATCCGCGGCCTCGAGGAGTTCGACCGGCTGCTGAAAGCGCTCGTGGCCGGAGAGGTCGGGCCGACGATCATCGACGTGCTCAACTGTGAGGGCTGCATCGACGGTCCGGCAGTGAGTCCGGGCGTGAGCGTCTTCGCGAAGCGGACGATCGAGTCCACCGCGCGACAGCGCCCCGGCGTCACCCACGTGAGCACACGGGCCATGCTCGGCGTCCTGCCTTCGGTGGAGACGGTGCGCTCCTTCGCTCCCGACCCTGTGATGGCGCGGTGCCCCACGGTCGCGGAGGTCGACAGCGTCCTTGCCGCCGGTCGGTTCACCCGGGAGACAGCGCTCGACTGCGGCGCATGCGGTTGGAGCACGTGCGTCGAGCACGCCACGGCGATATTCAACGCGGAGTCTTCCTGGGACCTGTGCCTGCCGCTGCAACGGCAGCTCTACGAGGAGCAGCGCGAAGCACTCGACGAACATCGCGAGGCGCTCGCCGAAGTGCAGACGCTCGATCCGGGCACGGGTCTGTGGAACCGCCGGGCGTTCTCGGACCGACTGGATATCGAGCTTGCCCGGCACGTCCGCTACGGCTCGCCGCTTGCCGTCGTGCTGATCGATCTCGATACCTTCGGTGCGGTGAACGACCTGCTCGGACGTGAGGGTGGTGACGCGGTCCTGTCAACTGTCGCGCAGCGCCTGACCGGGTCGCTGCGAACCACGGACTTCCCCGCCCGCTGGGTGGGCGACCAGTTCGCGGTCATCCTGCCCGGTATCGGCAAGACCGCGGCATTCGCGGTAGCCGAGAAGCTCCGCGGCGTCATCGCAGGCGAGTCCTACACGATTCAGTCAGGCGGGTATACAGGGGATGTGAGCGTGACCGCGTCGCTCGGCGTCGCCGCCGCATCGCCGGCCGTGAACGACATGAGTGCGCTGCTGGAGGCAGCCGACGCGGTTCTGCACGAGGCGATGGGCGCCGGAGGGGACAGGGTGCACCTGGCTCCCGGCTAGGAGGCCCGCATGCACGAGGCGCTGCTCTGGGAGCCGCACGGCGATCGTATCCACTGCCTGCTGTGCCCGAACGACTGCATGATCGCCGAGGGCCGTCGCGGCATCTGTGGCGTGCGTGAGAATCGCAAGGGAGCGCTCGTCGCCCTCACCTACGGGCTCGTGTCCTCGGTCGCGGTCGATCCCATCGAGAAGAAGCCCGTCTTTCACTTCCATCCCGGCAGCAGCGTCCTGTCCCTCGGCAGCGTGGGATGCTCCATGCGCTGCGGGCATTGCCAGAACTGGCAGATCAGCCGGTCGAGCCCGGGTGAGAAGGCGCTGCTCGACCATCTGCCTCCGGAGGAGGTCGTTTCCCTCGCCGATGAACACGGTTGCCCGGGTGTCGCCTTCACGTATAACGAGCCGGTGATCTGGGTCGAGTACGTGCACGATGTGGCACGCGCCTGCAAGGATGCGGGGCTCTACACCGTCATGGTCACGAACGGCTATGTGACGCAGGCGGGTCTCGATCTGCTGGGGGATGTGATCGACGTCTGGCGGGTCGACATCAAGGGCTTCAGCGATCGCGTCTACCGCGACCTGTGCAAGGTGGGCTCGTTCCGGTCCATCCTCGATGCCGCCGAGCGCGCCAAGTCGCGCTGGTCGATGCATGTCGAGGTGGTGACGAACGTCATCCCCACGGTGAACGACGACGATGAGACGCTTCGCGGAATCGCGCACTGGATATGCACGGCGCTCGGCCCGGACACGCCGTGGCACATCACGCGGTTCTTCCCGTACCTCGATCTCGGGCATCTCGAACCTACGCCGATCGCGATTCTGGAGCGCGCGCGTCGTATCGGCATCGAGGAGGGTCTGCACTTCGTGTATCTCGGCAACGTGGCGACGCCGGGAGGGGAGGACACCATCTGTCCCGGGTGCGGGGAGGTGGCGATCGCCAGGGAAGGGTACACCATCACCCGGCGGCGGTCGCGCGGCGGTGTCTGCTCGGAGTGCGGTACGTCGCTCGGCATCGTGGACCCGGACCAGGGTCCCGAGAAACCGATGAAGCGCACGAACCGCTAGAATGTGACACACGCCGTGTGCTGGCGCGCAGTCATCACTCGAAGGGACCCACGTGCAACCCATCGTTGTCATCCCGACATTCTGGACGCGACGTCGCGGCCGAGGCACGAGCCGCTCGCGTGTCCGTTTCGATCACCCCACCGCCCTGGACGAGGTGGGAACCCTGCCCGGCTGCCTGAGATCGCTCGAGCAGGTCGACGGACTCGGCAGGGTGGTCGTGATCGTCGCGGTCACCGATGAGTCGATCGAGCATGCCGCCGAGGACCGCGTGCAGGAGATCCTCAGCGACGTCCCGGGCCTCGACACGGTGGTGTGCGGTTCCGCCGAGATGGGCTCGCTGCACCGCCGGATGGAGCAACTGGAGTTCGCCGATGTCATCAGCGGCGTTAGCCTCTCGAGCTATGGCGGCGTGCGCAACGTGGGACTGCTGATCGGCGCGGTCCTCGGAAGCGAGGCCGTGATCTTCCTCGATGATGATCAGGTGATCACCGATCCGGCGTTCATCGCCAGGGCGCTCGAAGGTCTCGGCCAGGCTGACGCGCAAAACAGGCCGATCCTGGCGAAGTGCGGCTACTACACCGACGATGCCGGCAGCTATCTCCTGCCCGGCAAGGAGCCATGGACCGACACGTTCTGGCGGCAGCGCGAGCTGTACAACCGGGCGCTCACCTCGGCGCTCAAGCCCCCGCGGATCAAGCCGAGTTCGCTCGCGTTCGGCGGGTGCATGGCGCTGCACCGGGACATGTACTGCAATGTCTCGTTCGACCCCTGGGCGGTGCGCGGCGAGGACATCGACTACGTGATCAACGCCCGCATGCACGGCGGCGACATGTTCCTGGATTCGGAGTGGCCGATCGTCCATCACCCGCCAGCGCCGCCGAGCAAGGCGGGCCGCTTCCATGATGACGTCCACCGGTTCATCTACACCCACCGGAAGCTCGAGTTCTCGAAGTCACAGGTCGATCTGCGCCAGGTGACTGCCGAGTCGCTGATGCCGTATCCGGGCCCTCTGGTGGACAGCTCGGTCAACTGGCGCGTGCGCGCCACAGCGCTGCTGCGCGCGATATCGAGCAGCGAGCGGGGGGCATACCTGTCGATCGCCACCAAAGCGGTGCCCGAGGCGCAGCACTACGCCCGGCAGAACTGTGAGCGGTATTTCGCGTTCCAGCGCCGCTGGCCGATGCTCACCGACCGCGTGTGGAACGATATCGCTCTGAAGTCGCTGTTCACCGGCGAACGCCGGGTCGATCGCGGAGCGCTCACCGGACGGTTCCCGATGATCCAGACAGACTGAGGCGATGCCCGTGACCTGGCCGCTCGCGGTGGCCATCGGCGTCGTGTCGGGAACCCTGTCGGGGATGTTCGGCATCGGCGGTGCGCTCATCACCACGCCGGCGATCCGCCTGCTGCTCGGTCAGCCCGAGCTCATCGCGGTGGGAACGCCGCTGCCTGTGATCGTGCCGAGCGCCGTGGCGGGTGCGCTAGCCTACGCCCGCAAGGGTCTGGCCGACGTCCGCACCGGACTCGTCGTGGGGGCCGTCGGTGGGCTGTTCGCGGTTGTCGGCGCGCGGGCGACCACGCTGGTGGGCGGCAGTGCCGTGCTGGTCATCACCGCGGCGATCATCTGCTGGACCGCCGTGGACACGCTCCATCTCGCGTTCCGGGCCAAGCGTCCCGAGGATGAGCGCGCCGCTCATGCCGAGCGCGCCGGCTCGCGGCTGTGGCTCGCCGGGCTGGGCGCTGTCGCCGGTTTGTACTCGGGCTTCCTCGGGCTGGGCGGCGGGTTCATCGTCGTTCCCGCGCTGCTCCGGTACTTCGCGTTCCCGCCGAAGCGGGCGGTGGGCACCAGCCTCGTGGTCGTCAGCTTGCTCGCGATCCCCGGCACGGTCACGCATTACTTCCTCGGCAACATCGATGTAGGCCTGGCCCTGCAGCTTGCGATCGGGGTGGTTCCCGGGGCCCTGATAGGCGCGAGGATCACCTCCGCGGTCGCCGACCGGTGGGTGCAGGTGGGCTTCGCCGTGATGCTTCTGGTGCTGGGGCTCACGCTCGGGGCTGTCGAGCTGGGGGTGTTCTGAGTGGCGAGCGGCTTCCGCAGTGCCGATCATGCCGAGATCGCCCGTCTCGCGCGAACGCTCTCGGCGGCGCGGGTGGTGGACGGCCCTGCCGAGCTGGAGGCGCTCCACGCGGCCGAGCCGTGGCGCATCCGTGTGAGCGACCGTGGAGACGCGGTTGTTCTGAGCAGGTGGAGGGACCACCTCCCGTACCTGGCCATCGATGCGCTGTGGTGCCCGGTCAGCCGGATCACGGAGGCGCTTCTCGACATCCGTGCTGTCGCCGGCGAGCAGGGGTTCACCGACGTCGTGAGCGCGCCGACACCCGTGGAGGAGATGCATCCGTATGTCGCGGAGGGGATGCGGCCCCGCACCACCGTCGCGACGTATCAGCTGAGCGACCTTGCCGGTACTGCGGTGCGCCCGATACCCGAGGGTCTGACCGTGCGCCCTGCCGGTCTAGAGGAGATGCTCGTGTTGCTCGACGTGGACGCGCGATGCTTCGACCTGTTCTGGCGATACGACGCCCGGCATCTTGCGCGCTTCCTGGTCTCGTCTCGCTTGGCCGTCGCCGAGCAGGATGGAGAGGTCCTCGGCTATACTCTGTGCACCGTCAGCGGCTCGGAAGGATTGCTCGGCCGGCTCTGCGTGGTGCCCGAGCGGCGTCGGGAGGGCATCGGATCGGTGCTCCTGGCCGACGCGGTGCACTACGTCGATGGCTGCGGCGGCCGGCATGTGATGCTGTCGACGCAGACCGACAACGCGACCTCGCAGCGGCTCTATCGCGAGGCCGGTTTCCGCGACACGGGACGCCGGTACGCGTTCCTGCACTTCGGGAGAGACGGAGCGTGAGGTGAAGACCCCCTCGATCACCCGGCAACGCGTGACCGATGCGATGCTGTTCGTCGTGACCTCGATCATCGCGGTTCTGGTCGTGGCCGGGCTCATCGCGCCGCTCCCGCGTGCGGTGTATGTGTTGGCGGTCGGCAGTCTGGTGTTGGTGACCGTCGGGCTGCTGGCAACGCGCGTGGTCACGCGCCCCGACCACCTCCGCGCGCTGCAGTCGCACCAGATCCTCGAGATCGCCGAGCGGTCGCTCGCGTACTTCCGCCAGGGGCTGGAGCCCGGGACCGCCCAGGCGGTCTGCCGGCTCGCCCTCGAGGAGACCGACGCAGCGGCCGCCGTGGCCATCACCGACACCGAGCGCGTGCTCGGGTTCGCGGGGATCGGCGAGGGCCACCACGCGGCGGGCGGCCCGATCATCACGCGCGCGACACGCGAGGCGATCGAGATGAACGAGCACCGGATCCTTGGCTCGAAAGACGAGATCGGCTGTCCGAGGCGCGACTGCATGCTGCGGGCGGCCATCGTCGTTCCGCTCGAGATGCGCGGCGAGGCGGTCGGCACACTCAAGTTCTACTACACCACGCCGCGGCTGCTGAACGAGACGCAGGTGACGATGGTGGAGGGTCTCGCCCGCCTGCTGTCCACGCAGCTCGAGATCTCCGAGCTGGAGAAGCAGACCGCACTCGCGTGCCGCATGGAGCTCAAGGCGTTGCAGGCCCAGATCAATCCGCACTTCCTGTTCAACACGATCAACACGATCGCGATGCTGATACGCACCGACCCCCAGACCGCGCGCGAGCTGCTGCGCGAGTTCGCGTCGTTCTACCGGCGGATGCTCGAGGACAACGAGGGTCTCATCCCGCTCCGGCAGGAGCTCGAGTACGCGCTCACCTATCTGCGCTTCGAGCAGGCGCGCTTCGGCGATCGGCTGATCGTGACCTCGGACTTCGAGCCGGGGGTCCTCGATGTGCCGGTGCCCGCGTTCATCCTGCAGCCGCTCGTGGAGAACTGCGTGCAGCATGGCGTGCGTCCCGACCGGCCGCTCACGCTCACGCTGACCGGCCGCCAGGACGGGCGCGTGGTGCGCGTGCGTGTCGTCGACGATGGCGTGGGAATATCGGAGGTGGACATGCCGCACGTGCTCGAGGCCGGATTCGGCAAGGGTCTAGGCATCGCGCTCCGGAACGTGGACGATAGGCTTGAGGGACACTTCGGGCTTGGCAGCGGGCTTGAGGTGGACAGCGTCGCGGGGGAGGGGACGACGGTCACGGTAACGATCGTGGTTCCTGCGACAGCGAAGGCGGGCGATCAGTGATGCTCAAAGCGCTGCTCGTGGATGATGAGGTGCCGGCACGCTCCGAACTGCGGTTCCTGCTCGGGGAGGCCGGCGGCGTGGAGGTCGTGGGTGAGGCGGGAAGCGCCGCCGAGGCGCTTCAACTGATCAAGGCGATCCCCTACGATGTCGTCTTCCTCGACGTCAACATGCCCGGCCTGTCGGGTATGGACCTCGCCGAGGCACTGAGCGGACTCTCACATCCGCCCGCGATCATCTTCGTGACCGCCCACAGCGAACACGCGGTGAAGGCGTTCGAGGTCGCCGCTGCAGACTACCTGGTCAAGCCGGTCGAGATCCACCGCCTGAGGACCGCCATCGAGCGTGTCGCGCCCTCTGTGGGTGCGCCGGCTCGGATCGATCGCATCCCTGTCGAGAAGGGCGGCCGCAAGCTGCTGCTCCAGGTGGCTGACATCTGCCACATCATGGCGAAAGACGATTACAGCTACATCTTCACCGATGGTGCCCGCTTCCTCTCCACACTGTCGCTCGCGGAGCTCGAGCATAAGTTGGAGCCTCAGGGCTTCTTCCGCGTCCATCGCCGATTCCTGGTGAATCTGGCGCGCGTGAAGGAGGTCGAGCCGATGTACGGCGGTACGATGGAACTCACGCTCCAGGACGATGCGCACACGCGCGTCCCTGTCTCGCGCCGCCGCGCTCCGGCACTGAAGCGATCGTTGGGGTTGTGATCATGAGACTGGGCGTCGTCTCGGACACCCACGGCACGCTCGACCCGTCGATCGGCGAAGCCCTCGCAGGCGTCGATCGCATCATCCATGCGGGTGATATCGGTCCGCAGCACATCATCGACGAGCTTGCGGCGGTCGCTCCCGTCACCGCCGTGCGCGGGAACATGGATTCCGGGGACCTCGGCTGGCGGCTGCTGGACACTGCGACGGTACGCGTGGGCGAGGTGCGCATCCTCGTGACGCACAAGGCGGGCGATGCGATCGCAGCCGGCATTCCCGAGGGCGTCACGGTCGTCGTCAGCGGCCACACTCACCGTCCCGCGATCGAGCGGATCGGGGAGGTGCTGTTCGTCAATCCGGGCAGCGCCGGCGGGCACAACCGCGACGGACACGGTCCCACCGCGGCGATCATCGATCTGGACGTCGACCCGCCGGCGGCCCGGATCATCGAGCCCGCGTAGCCCCGGCTCCTGTCGCCACGACGGCGAACGGGGTCGTCCGGGCGGCGAGCGGACATCCCGACGGCCGAACGTGAGTGCGCCACCGTTCGCCGCTCGATTCCACCCTTCCGCCGAGTGATCACCGCCGTACGCGGCGGCTCCGTCCCGCGCGTCCTTCCGCGGCCATAGCCTTATCTCCACGGGCGCGCGCACGCCGCCCGAACAGCGCAGGGAGGTGGGACGCATGGAGGTCTGCATCAAAGGATCGGCCGAGTCCGTCAAGCTCGGCGACATCGAGGAGGTCTGCGTCGAGATTGGGCGCATCCTGCTCCCAACGGACGGCTCGGAGCCGTCGGTAGCGGCAACCGAGTACGCGGTCGCGCTCGCCAAGACCTTCGGTGCGACGGTGAAGGCCATCTACGTCGACACCGGACTCGAGACGCTCGAGTACCCCGAGGAGGTCCTGACCGAGGACGTATACGAGGGCGTGCACGCCTCGATCAAGGGCCTCGCGCTCGCCCAGGCGCTCTGCGAGCGCAACGGCGTCGAGTGCGAGGTCGAGATCGTCGAGGGCGGCGTCGCCAAGCGCATCGTGGCGATCGCCGAGGACTGGAAGGCCGACATGATCGTTCTCGGCGATACGGGCCGCACCGGCCTCAAACGCATCGCGCTCGGCTCGGTGGCCGAGACCGTCGTGAAGGGCTCGCCCATCCCTGTGCTCGTTGTGAAGGCCGACTGATCGCCGGAGATCCGGCTCCCCTCGAGGAGGTGTTCTTCCATGCCCGACACGAAACCCCAGGTGATCTCGACGGTCTCCGGTGACGACACGTATATCCGTCACGGTGACCACACCGATACGATCGAGAGCGTTGACCTCGTGTTCCGCGCGCAGCGCAAGCTGAGCTTCACGTACGGTGCGATCTTCTTCGCTGTGACGCTCGCTATCCCCGCCGCTTCGGTGTGGTGGGAGGGTTGGTACGCGGTGCCGATATGGGGTGGCTTCACCGCCAACTACCTGTTCGTCGCGTTGCTCTATTTCGTCTTCCTGTGGGTCATGGCCTGGACGTACTCCAAGCAGGCCGACCGGCTCGATGAGAGGCTCATGGAGATGGCCGACGCCATCACCGCCAAGGACATGAAGGAGGTCGAGGGACAGTGAACACCATCGCCATCGTCTTGGTCGTCGTGCT
>WOYI010964211.1_pt1 | contig 30383 bp, 27 predicted proteins | sample 6423411 | NCBI WGS metagenome assembly WOYI01 (sample SAMN13441803, study PRJNA592873) | oil field metagenome | biome: oil field; feature: oil-well bore; material: oil-contaminated soil; isolation source: oil-contaminated soil from oil-well borehole | place: Germany: Wietze | collected 2016-10-18 ...
GCGTATTTCCTGGCCGTGAAAAACGGTTTTGCGGGTGGCGCGATGGAATACTGGATCGCGGCTGAAGCCCAGATCGAAGTGCTGCTGTCCGGGAAATAATCCTTCAGGCTTGCGGCAAAGTGTTGCCGCATTCGACGACATAACGCACATACGGCAGGGAGATATTCTCTGCCGTAATGACGCCCAGCAACTGGTTGGCACGGGTGGGTTCGAGCACGAATTCCACCTGTATCGGCAGATCCGCTCCCAATTCAAAGAAGGTATCTTCGTGCAGGCGTCCGTGTTTGCCGAAACCCGCGACTGCGCGGAACACCGAGCCGCCCGGCGCGCCCAGTGCGCGCGCCGTCTCCAGCAGCCACTCGGACATCACCTTGCCCTGGTGCAGTTGCTTCTCGGTCAGGTAGAACTTGAGATAGACATTGCTTTGCATATCACGCTCCCGCATTGAACCATTTGAAAGTCTGTATCCCCAGCACCGTCATCAGCAGCGAACCGCCCAGATGCGCCGCGACGATGCCGGACGCCCAGGCGTATTGCCCGCGCATCAGCAGGACGACCGTCTCCGCCGAGAATGTCGAGAAGGTGGTGAGGCCGCCGAGGAAACCAGTGATGATGAACAAGCGCCATTCCAGTGACAGACCGGGATGCTGCATGAAGAAGGCGATGGAAATACCGACCAGGTAGCCGCCGACCAGATTGGCGGCGAGTGTGCCCGGCGGCAGTTCGGCCATGCTCGGATTAAGCCAGATGCCCAGCCCCCAGCGCAGCCAGGCCCCGCATGCAGCACCCAGTCCGACGGCGAGGAAGGCATTGAGCGTCATCATCCCGCGTCAGGCAGTACCGCCGACGGTCAGTCCGTCGATGCGCACGGTCGGTTGTCCAACTCCGACTGGCACACTCTGCCCTTCTTTGCCGCAAGTGCCGACGCCGCTATCGAGCGCCATGTCGTTGCCGATCATGCTGATGCGCGTCAGCGCATCCGGGCCGTTGCCGATCAATGTCGCGCCCTTCACCGGATAGGTGACTTTGCCGTCCTCGATCATGTAGGCCTCGGTGGTGGAGAACACGAACTTGCCGCTGGTGATGTCGACCTGACCGCCGCCGAAGTTGGCGGCATACAGTCCGTGCTTGACCGAGGCGATGATCTCTTGCGGCGTCTTGTCACCGTTCATCATCATGGTGTTGGTCATGCGCGGAATGGGCAGATGCGCGAACGATTCGCGGCGCGCGTTGCCGGTGACCGGCACCTTCATCAGGCGCGCGTTCATGCTGTCTTGCAGATAACCGCGCAGGATGCCATCCTCGATCAGCACGGTGCGCTGCGTGAGGTTTCCCTCGTCGTCGATGTTGAGCGAACCGCGTCTGCCCTGGATGGTGCCGTCGTCCACCACAGTGACGCCTTTGGCCGCCACGCGCTTGCCGACGCGACCGGAGAAGGCCGAACTGCCCTTGCGGTTGAAGTCGCCTTCCAGTCCGTGTCCCACCGCTTCATGCAGCAGGATGCCGGGCCAGCCGTTGCCGAGTACCACGGTCATATTGCCCGCCGGTGCGGGACGCGCATCGAGGTTGGTCACTGCCTGATGCACGGCTTCTTTTGCATAGCGTTGCAGTAACGCTTCATCAAAATAGTCGTAGCCGCAACGTCCGCCGCCGCCCGCCGAACCCTGTTCGCGTTTGCCGTTGCCTTCGACGATAACTTGCAGCGAGAGGCGCACCAGCGGGCGGATGTCGGCACTCATCAAACCGTCGTTGCGCGCCACCAGCACCACGTCATATTCACCGGCCAGATTGGCCATCACCTGCGTCACACGCGGATCGAGTGCGCGCGCGATGCGTTCCAGTCTTTCCAGCAATGCCACCTTGTCGTCGGCGCGCAGCGAGGCGATGGGGTCTTGCGGCAGATAGAGTTCGTGCGCTTTGCTGCGACGCAACATTGGAGCAGTTTGATTTCCGCCTTGACGGCCGATGGCACGTGTCGCGACCGCGGCTTGTTGCAATGCATCGAGCGTGATGTCGTCTGAATAGGCGAAGGCAGTCTTGTCGCCGCTGACGGCGCGCACGCCCACGCCCTGGTCGATGTTAAAGCTGCCGGATTTGACAATACCCTCTTCCAGCGACCAGCTCTCGGCGCGGCTGTACTGGAAATACAGGTCGGCATAGTCGACCTTGTGCGTCAGCATGCTGCCGAACACCTGCTGCAGTTGGGCTGCTTTCAGGCCGTGGGCATCGAGCAGTGTCTGTTCGGCGATATTGAGGGTGCTGGCGCTCATGACTTGTCGCAGCAGGTGCAGCTGATGGTGCGATGGGTCAAGGCGGGCAGACTGCTGCGCAGACTCTTCTGGTAAGTGGTGTTCACATCGGCGATGACCACGCCGGAACCGCGCTGCAACTCGTCCATGATGCGCCCCCATGGGTCGACGATCATGCTGTGGCCGTGCGTCTCGCGACCGCTCACGTGGTAACCGCCCTGCGCGGCGGCAACGACGTAGGCCAAGTTCTCGATGGCGCGCGCGCGCACCAGCGGCTCCCAGTGCACCTTGCCGGTGGTGGCGGTGAAGGCGGAGGGCAGCACGATGATGTCGACATCCTTCATGGCGCGGAACAGTTCGGGGAAGCGCAGGTCGTAACAGATGGCCAGGCCGATGCGACCGAACGGGCTGTCGACCACCACGACTTTGTCGCCGGCTTCGATGGTCTGCGCTTCGTTGTAGCTTTCGTTGCCCAGCGTCAGGTTGAACAGATGGATCTTGTCGTAGCGCGACACCGGCGCACCGGTCTCGTCGAACACCAGCAGGCTGTTGCGCACTTTGTTGGGCGAGTTCGAAACCAGCGGCAAGGAACCCAGCAGCCAGACCTTGTGCTTGCGTGCGGTCTCGCTCATGAACTGCTGGATCGGGCCTTGACCCGGTTGTTCGCATACTTTGACCTTGTCTTGTTCGTCCATGCCCATGATGGCGAAGAACTCCGGCAGGACGATCAGCTTCGCCCCCTGTCCGGCCGCATCCGCCACCAGTCGCCGCGCTTCGCTCAGATTGCCTTCCACATTGGGGCCGGAAGCCATCTGGATGGCGGCGACCTTGAATGCGCTCTGCTGCGCGGCGATACGGGCTTGGGTTGAATCAAGAGAGCTCATGTTGTCAGTGCTTTCAGGTTGTATACGTTGAGAGAATCAATTCTTATTATCCGTGTCGTCCCGCGAACGGGATGCGCCGATCCGTTCCACCTTCGGATCGGCCCAACTGCCGCTGACATTGTAGTCAAACGACACCAGCTTATCGAGCGGATCGCGCAGGAGTTTGTTTGTAAGCAACACGCCGACGCCGATGGCCGGCCCGGCGGCAAAAGACAGCAGCGACACGTTGTCGCCGATGGCCGGCAGCACCCGCACCTTGAGGTCCTGCGTCTCGCGCGCCAGATCGACCTCTCCTTGCAGGGTGACTTTGGCGGCCGAGCCGGTCATCACGAAGTCATCGGTGGAGAGCAGTCCGTTCCGGATCAGCGCTTCGCCCTTGATGCTGCTGAACTCGAAGCCGGGTGTGAACACGTCGGTGAAATCGAGCGAGATACGCTTGGGTATGGATTGCAGACTGAGCACGCCCAGCAGTTTGGCCGCCCCGGGATCGACCTGCAGGAAGCGGCCCTTGCCGGTGGTCAATTGCAGACTGCCGTTCAGGCTGGGGAAATCGAATGCATCGGGTGACCCGTGCCAGCGCAGTTCGCTCACCAGCAGACCGCCACCGCCGCTCAGACTTTCCGGATACCCGGAGCGCGCCAGGATGCGACCGGCATCCGTGATCTCGATGCGCGCACTAAGCTCGGTCTCTCCCTGCACGGGACGCCAGCGGCCGCCGACATTCACCACGCCGTCCGGGTTGGTCAGGCGCATCCTTTTCAGGACGGCATCGCCTGCATCGTCATCCAGCAACATCTCCAGTTTGCCCAGCTGCCTGCCCTTCCATGACAGTTGATCGACGACCAGATCGATCTCCGGCATGGAGATCGCTTCCGCGACAGCGGGCGGCGCATCATGCTGAGGCGTTGCCACCTCCACATCCGCCGCCTCGCCCAACACGAGATGTTTCAGGCGCACATACAACCTGCCTTCATCCTGCGGTTGCCAAATCAGATCGCCGCTCACTTCGCGCGCATTCACGCGCGTGCTGATCAGCCCGTTGCGTCCGCTGCCGCGTATGCGCAGATCATGCAGTGCATTGCCGTAGCCCTGCACCGTGTCGATGTTCACGTCTATACCGGCGATATTGGGCAATACACCTTCGCTGTCGGGCAATGCCGGCCAGCCGCTCCATCCCTGCACGGCGAAATACGGCAACTGCCCGCTGATCCAGATGCCGTCTTTGAGCGGCGCATCCGGCACTTTACCCAGCGTGATGTTGCCGCGCTTGATGTCCCAGTAGCCGGCTTCGCCCCTGGTTCTGAGCAGTTCGACGTTGAAGACATCGCCGTAACGGAATCTCAGCCGATTGTTGCGCGCGTCGACACCTTCCAACTCGAATTTCAGGGGCCGGATCTGCGCCGGCGTCTTGTCGAAAGGTTGCGGCAGGTTGGAGCTCAATCCCTGCAGATCGGAACTGATACTTACATCGGCCAGCTTGTCCTTGACGCTGATATCGGCCTGCCAGCCGGTCTTGCCGTGCAGTCGCCACAGCAGGGGATAGCCGTAGGTGTCGTGTAGACTATCGGCATCCAGCGTCCCGTCCGCATGCACGAACAGCATGTCGCCATCGTTACGCAATGAGACACGCGCCGGCCCGCCCAGTATCTGTGCGTTCACACCTTCGGCTTTGATACTCTGTTCGGTGAAAGTCAGCGTGCCGCTCGCCATACGTAACAGCGGCACATTCCCGCCCAAACCGATCTCGTTGCCGTCGACGCGATAGCTGCCGTTTACACGCGTACCGCCGTCACCGTTGAGCGGGATATCCAGGTGCAGTTTCAGCAGGCCGCGACCCGTGGCGTGGAAATCGTCGGTGTATCCGCTCAGGTAGCCGCGCACCGGACTGTTGCGGATATAGTCGAGCGCATGTTCGGTGAGATCGGCGGCCTCGCCGTCGACTTCCATCACCAGCGATTTCGACAGGGTATCGGGCAAAGCGACCCGCACGTTCTGCAGGGTGGCCCCTGCGGTTTCGGCCTTGGTCGCCTTCACCTCCAACAAGCGCCCCTGAATCAGCAGATTGGCCCTGGCTTTTTCAATGCGCGGCCAGCCGGGCACGAATTCGATGGCGACATCTTTTGCTTGGGCAGTCAAACGGAACAATCCGTGTTTGCTATCCGCAAAGGGAAAGTCTCTCAGATCTCCGCGCACGTGCATCCGGAACGTGTCGGCGATGCCGCCCTGCAATCCCGTCTGCAACCAGCGATAGGTCTTGTCATTGAAGGTATGTATCGGAATGTAGCGTGCGGCGTTCTTCACCTCGACGCGGGTCAGGCTGACCGTCAGGTCGGCGATGCCGGGGCCGTCGTTGATCTGGTAACTGCCGTACACGGTGCCTTGCGCATCCGCATTGGATACCAGCACCTTGTTCAGCTTGAGATCCCAGCCATGCTGGCTGTTGCGCTGCCAGTCGAGCTGGCCGTAGAGTCGGTCGAATGTGAGCGGCTCGGACAGGAAGCCGGGTGCCTGCATCCGTAATTTGCGACTGTCGATGCTCAGCATCCCGTCGCTGTCGTTACCGTCCACCGTGCCGCTCAAGCCGGAAACGCCCGGCATGTCCCCGACCTGCCGCAGGCCGAGCCGTTCGAACCCGGCATGCACCTGATAGCGCTGCAATTTTTCGAGGTCGCCCTGCCAGCCCAGACGCAGGTCGCGTATCTTCCCCTGCGGGGAAAATTCAGCGAGCTTGCTTTTGATGTCTTCCGCTACCGGCAGGTAAACCAGCAGACGGTTGATATCGGACAGTTCCAGTGCATTCACCTTTATCTCGCCGGAGGCGGAACGGTATCCGCTCTTGGCTGACAGGTTGAGCAGGAAGTCGGTCGGCGGCAAGGCAAAACCGTCGTAAGTGCGCAACGATAATTTTTCGCTGGACACTTCGAATCCGGTATCCGACTGCTGCCAGCCCATACGGCCCTGCATGCGCTGCAGCAACAGTTCCGGCAGGTCTTCCGCCAGCCGCGCGTTGACCGCACGCAGATCGATATCGGCATCCAGCTTCACCGGCACGCCCCGGGACATGCCAAGCCAGAAGCGCACGCCACCGCTCCCTTTCCTTATGGCTGCGGGCAGGTCGAACCAGGTACGCCATGCGCCCACATCCGTGTGATCCATTCTGGCGTACACCTCGCCCTCCCAGCTCCCCGCATCGGCAAAGCTATCGCCGCGCAGATCCGCGCGCAGATCGATGGGCGTAGCCAATGCGGCCGGCGGGGTGGCATTCAATGCCAGCCTATGCCGTCCGCGGGTATTCTGGATGATAAGATCGAAATTCTCGAATGCGACTGGCGGCGCGTTACGCATCTCGTCCTGCCAGATGATGCGACCGTTGCGCACCACGATGAGCGATTGATGCAGCAACCAGTCCAGGCTTTTGGCATCCGAACTCAGTCCGCCCTGCCCGCCGGATGAGATACCGGCCACGAAACGGTTCCCCTGCGCATCGCGTCTCACCAGCAGTTGCGGACTTTCCAGCTCAAGACTCTGGAAGCGCAGCTCGCCGAAGAAGAAAGAGGTCCAAGCCACCACGTTCCTCAGCAGCGGGAACTGCAGGGCAGTGGCACCCTGCTCGTCCAGCACGCGCACATCCGACATCAGCAGCCGCGGACGGAATCCGTACCAGTCCGCTTCGATATGGCCGATGGAAACATGCCGGCCGATCACGGAACTGGCGGCAATCTCGATGACGGAGTGGTAACGTTCGATGCCCGGCAACATCCAATAGCGCAGCGTAAGCAAGCCGCCCGCACCGAGCAATACGACAAACAAAAAAAACAGGCGTGAAAGTCGCCATGTGCTGATCGCGGTAAAACGGAGCGCGAGTTTCAGCATCGCGCGGCGGCGCGCCTGATTTCGCGACGAGATGAAAAGCTGTGTAGCATGAAGACTATAATGGGATGCAGGATGTACGCCGCGTATTTTAACTGAAACCAGCCATGAAAAATCCAGAACCTAGCAACGATTTCGATCAACTCGCCAAACATGCCGCCCAGTGCAGCCGCTACTTTTCCAGATTGCTGGAAGCGGAACCGGTTTGGCTGGAGATCCTGCGCGGCGACCATCGCTCTGCCGCCGATGCGGATCTGATCCGCCGCTGGCTGGACGAGTTGCCCGCCGCCGACGAGGCGCAACTGTCGCGCGCCCTGCGCATGCTGCGCAAGCGCGTGATGCTGCATCTGATCCTGCGCGATCTGGGCGGACTGTGCGACCTGCAAGAAGTGATGACCGCCATGACCGCTCTGGCGGAACTGTCCGTGCAGCGCGCACAGGCCATGATGATGGAAACCTTGAGCGCACAGTTCGGTCAGCCCATCGGTGCCGACAGCGGCGCAGCACAACAGATGCTGGTGATCGGCATGGGCAAGCTGGGCGGCGGCGAACTGAACGTCTCCTCCGACATCGACCTCATCTTTGTCTACCCGGAAGAAGGCGAGACGAACGGCGCACGCAGTCTTTCCAACCACGAGTTCTTCAGCCGGCTGGGGCGCAAGGTGATCGCACTGGTGAACGACCTCACCGCCGACGGTTATGTGTTCCGCGTCGACATGCGTCTGCGCCCCTACGGCGACAGCGGCCCGCTGGCGATGAGCTTCACCGCGCTGGAAGAATATCTGGTGGCACAGGGACGGGAGTGGGAGCGCTATGCCTGGATCAAGGCGCGCGTCATCTCGCCCCTCGGCGACGCACGCATCGCCGAACTGGAACAACTGGCGCAGCCTTTCGTGTTCCGCAAATATCTGGATTTCGGCGCATTCGATTCCATGCGCAAACTGCATGTGCAGATTCGCGCCGAAGTCGTGCGCCGCGACCGGCAGGACAACATCAAACTCGGCGCGGGCGGCATCCGCGAGATCGAATTCATCGCCCAGGTTTTCCAGCTGATACGCGGCGGACGCGATGCACGGCTGCGCATCAAACCGACACGAAAAGTCCTGCAACTGCTGGCACAGGAAGGCGAACTGCAAGCAGACGTGGTGCAAAAGCTGGACGAGAGTTATGTCTTCCTGCGCAATCTGGAACACCGTTTGCAATATCTGGACGACCAGCAGACGCAGATGTTGCCGGAGGGCGAGGAGCAACGGGCCATCATCGCGCGCGCCATGGGTTATGCAGACTATGCCGCGCTATTGGCGGAATTAGACCCGCTGCGCGAGTTCGTCAGCACACAATTCGAAGCGGTCTTCGGCAGCAAACAGGGAGAACACGACGACAGCCTTTGGCATGAGAACGGTGATCGCGATGCATTGGCGGCACAACTCACCGCTGCGGGATATGCCGAGGCGAGCGAACTCGCCGGCATCCTGATGCAGATGCGCGCCAGCGGTCGTTATCGCCAGCTACCCGATATAAGCCGGCAGCGTATGGACAGCCTGGTGCCGCGCTTCATCAAGTTGTGCGCGACCGAATCACATGCCGACGCCGCGCTGCGTCGCGCGCTCACTCTGCTGGAAGCCATCGCCCGCCGCGCCGCCTATCTGGCATTCCTCGCCGAATATCCACAAGCCCTGCCCCGGTTGATGCGCATCCTGGGTGCCAGCGCATGGGCCGGCGACTATCTGGCGCAGCATCCCATCCTGCTGGATGAATTGCTGGACACGCGCGAACTGTATGTGGCACCGGATTGGCAAGCACTGGACGCGCAGTTGCTGGAACAACTCGATGCCCATCACGGCGACACCGAACACGAGATGGATGTGCTGCGGCAGTTCAGGCAGGTGCAGACCTTCCACCTGCTGGCGATGGATCTGCAGGGTGTGTTGCCGCTGGAAAAACTGAGCGACCACCTGAGCGACCTGGCCGACATGATCCTGCGTCATGTATTGCGCCTGTGCTGGCGTGATGCGCGCAAAAAGCACATCGAACAGCCGAAGTTCGCCGTGATCGCGTACGGCAAACTGGGCGGCAAGGAACTGGGCTATGCCTCGGACCTCGATCTGGTGTTCCTGTACGACGACGATCCCGATGCCGGCCAGATCTATGCCCGGCTGGGACAGCGCATCAACACGCTGGTCTCCAGTTACACCGCGGCGGGTCGTTTATACGAGGTGGATCTGCGCCTGCGCCCGAACGGCGACAGCGGCCTGCTGGTCAGTTCGACCGAAGCGTTCGAATCTTACCAGCGCGAGCATGCCTGGGTGTGGGAGCATCAGGCGCTGACACGGGCGCGCTTTTGCGCCGGCGATCCGGCCGTGGGTGAAAAGTTCGAGCAGATAAGAAAATCGATATTGTGCCTGCCGCGCGATACCGAAAAGCTGAAGGAAGATGTGCGCGAGATGCGCCGCAAGATGCATGAAGGGCATCCGAACACCACGGAGTTGTTCGATATCAAGCACGACAGCGGCGGCATGGTGGATATCGAATTCATGGTGCAGTTCATCGTGCTGGCGCATGCCTCCCGCTACCCGCAATTGACAAAGAACAGCGGCAATCTGGCATTGCTGCAGACAGCGGCGGAACTGCATCTAATCGAACAGGACATCAGCACCGCTCTGCAGGCGCACTACCGCGAATTGCGCAGATTGCAGCACCAGATGAGACTGAACAACCAGTCCCCGTGCCGCATCGAGCAGGGGAAGCTGGATACTTCAGCCGTGAGGTCCTTGTGGATGAAGCTATTCGGGAAGTGATCAGGCAACCGCGGGGGCACCGCCCTGCTGGGGCAATTGGTAGATGTTGTTCTTGCCGATGTCACCCGTGCCATCCACCCGCCCGGTGAGCCGATAAGAGGTCATCTCTCCTTTGCCCTTGACGTTCAGGACATTCGGCGGCTCGAACAGGTATTCGTGACGCAGACGGTTGAAGGTCAGGCGGTCGGTCAGGATATGGCCGGATTTTGCATCGTCGGTCAGGCGGCTGGCGATATTCACGGTATCGCCCCACAGATCATAGATGAAACGCTTGGTGCCGATCACACCCGCCACCACCGGACCGGTCGCGATACCGATGTGGACACCCAGATTGCGCTTGGCTGCCAGCGGATGTTTGTTGATGAACTCGATCATCTCCAAGCCCATGTTCACCACGTCGGCAGCATAGTCCGGACGCTCGCGCGTCAGGCCGCCCACCACCATGTAGGCGTCGCCGATGGTCTTAATCTTCTCCAGGCCGTACTTCTCCGACAGATCGTCGAAACCGGAGAATACGGTATTGAGCAATCCGACCATCTGCTCCGGAGACATCTGCTCGGTGAGCTGGGTGAAGTTGACCAGATCGGCAAACATCACCGTCACGTCCGCATAGCCGTCCGCAATCAGCCCCTCGTTGCGCTTGAGCCGTTCGGCGATAGATGACGGCAGCACATTGAACAGCACGCGCTCCGATTTTTTCTGCTCTTCCGCCAGCAAAGCATGCTGCTCATCCAGCTGATGCTTGATCTTCTCGGTCTCGATCACAAAGTAGCGCACCAGAAAGTACAGGATGGCGGACATCGCGGCGAAGTTGAGCGCAAAGAAGAAGCCGATGGTATTGAGCGGGATCCCGGTCGTGCTGCCGGTGCCCAGATAGAAATCGAAGAAACCGGACACGCCGGTCAGCACCATATAAGCCACGAACCAGGGCACGGATTCCTTCCAGTTGGATACCACCAGTGCGCCGATGGGGGCCAACAATGCCCACAAGGCCACGCCGCTGGAAGTGATGGAACTGCCGATGCTCCATTGCATGACGAAAGGCGCGAACAGAAACAGGCTCAACTGCACGAAACGCAACACTTCAAAGTTGCGCTTCTTCATGTAGTGGATCAGCGAACCGACGGAAATAATCTGGTAAGCCAGCGGCACGTTGCTGGAGAAGTTCAGCCCCATCATCCAGTAGATAGCCAGCCAGAACATGACCGCAAAGGTCATGAAGGATGCTGCAAAAATAAGCAGACTTTTGCGCAGCTTGTCTTCCTGCGTGTCAAGAATCTCTGGATCTACTTGTTGAGAATCGATGTGCTGCACCATGCGCCCCCGGCCATACCCGACAGAATGGGGCGATATTACCCGAAGCCCCCCGGTAACGATATGCCCCACTTGAAGGATTTGAGATGTGCACACTTTCATTATCGCCGGGAGAACTGCTAGAATCACCACCCCCGAATTCAAACCCAACGCATTCAAGGAAATCACCATGTCCATGTCCAACCGCGACGGCTTCATCTGGCACGACGGTAAGCTCGTCCCCTGGCGCGATGCCACCACCCATGTCCTGACCCATACTTTGCACTATGGAATGGGCGTATTCGAGGGCGTTCGCGCGTACAAGACAACCAAGGGCACGGCGATCTTCCGTCTGCAGGAACATACCGACCGCCTGTTCAACTCGGCGTCCATCTTCAAAATGAAGATGCCATTCGACAAGGAAACCCTGATCGAAGCGCAAAAGGAAGTGGTGCGCGCCAACAAGCTGGAGTCCTGCTACATCCGCCCCATCGTGTTCTACGGTTCGGAGGCGATGGGCATCGCGGCAACGACCCTGAGCGTGCATGTGGCCATCGCGGCATGGCCCTGGGGCGCGTACCTGGGTGAGGAAGGCATGGCCAAGGGCATCCGCGTGAAGACTTCGAGCTTCACCCGTCATCACGTAAACATCAACATGTGCCGCGCCAAGTCGGTCGGCTCTTATACCAACTCCATCCTGGCGCATCAGGAAGTGGCCAGTGACGGCTACGATGAAGCGCTGCTGCTGGACGTGGACGGCTACGTGGCCGAGGGCGCGGGCGAGAACATCTTCATCGTGAAGAAAGGCAAGCTGTACACACCCGACCTGACCTCCTGCCTGGAAGGCATCACGCGCGACTCCATCGTCACGCTGGCCAAGGACATGGGACTGGAACTGATCGAGAAGCGCATCACGCGCGACGAAGTATATTGCGCCGAGGAAGCGTTCTTCACCGGCACCGCCGCCGAAATGACGCCCATCCGCGAACTGGACACGCGTACCATCGGCAGCGGCAGCCGCGGTCCGGTGACCGCCAAGCTGCAGGTGGCATTTTTCGATATCGTTGCGGGCAAGAACGACAAATACGCCGATTGGCTGGCGCACGTATAACAAATCCCGAGGTAAGCATGTCCAACGATCAAATCTCGCAACGTTACGTAGAAGTCACCGCAGAGGCGTTGCCACTGTTCTGCCCGACGCCTTCGGTGAGCCTGTGGAGCGCCCATCCTCGGGTTGCCATTCCGGTCGAAAAACTGGGCGAAGCAGTCTGTCCGTACTGCGGCACCCACTACAAGTTCAAGGGCGAGTTGCCCCACGGTCATCACTGAGCACTTCAAGATGAACAATATCCTCGTCGTCGCGCCCAGCTGGGTGGGCGACTGTGTGCTGATGCAGCCCATGCTGCAGCGACTGACACAGGGCCACCCCGGCGAGCAGATCGACGTGCTGGCACCGCCGTGGACCGAGAAGTTGCTGCGCCAGATACCCGAAGTCGGCGAGGTCATCATCCATCCTTTCCCGCATGGCGCACTGCAGCTCGGTGCGCGGCGCGCTTTGGGCAAGCAACTGCGCAAGAACAGCTACGATCAGGCCATCGTGCTGCCCAACTCGCTCAAATCCGCACTGGTGCCATGGTTCGCCGACATCCCATTGCGCACCGGCTTCACCGGCGAGATGCGCTACGGACTGCTCAACGACGCGCGCAAGCTGGACAAGCGCAAACTGCCGCTGATGGTCGAGCGCTTCGCCGCGCTGGCTGAAGAACGCGACACAGACATCGTTCGCCCCATCCCGTCTCCCACGCTGCATGCCAGCGATGAACAGCGTCAGGCCGCGCTGGAAAAGTTGGGGCTGACGCTGGATAAACCGGTCGCCGTATTCTGCCCGGGCGCGGAATATGGCCCGGCCAAGCGCTGGCCCGCACACTACTACGCCGAATTGGCACAGAGGCTGCGCAACAAAGGTTATGCGGTGTGGCTGATCGGTTCTCCCAAGGACAAGGAAGTGGCCGACAAGATCGTGGCGCTGGGCAACGAACCCTGCCGCAATTTGTGCGGCACCACAGACCTCACCGAAGCCATCGCACTGCTTTCCTGCGCCAAGCTGGTGGTGAGCAACGATTCCGGCTTGATGCACATTGCAGCCGCGCTGGATAAGCCCATGCTGGCGATCTTCGGCTCCAGCAGCCCGCAATTCACACCGCCGCTGTCCGATCAGGCAAGGGTGCTCAAGCTCGACCTGCCGTGCAGCCCCTGCTTCAAACGTGAATGCCCGCTGGGGCATTTCAACTGCATGCTGCAACTGACCCCGCAGGAAGTGGCGCGACACCTTCCCGACAGATAAAGCATGGCCGCCGTACCCGCCGAAATATTCAAGGCGTACGACATACGCGGCATCGTCGACCGCTCACTGACCGGCGACATCGTCACCCTCATCGGTCATGCAGTCGGCTCCGAAGCCAAAACACGCCAGCAACACACCATCGCCATCGGCTATGACGGTCGCTTGTCCGGCCCGGTTTTCTCTTTGGCGCTGGCGTGCGGCATCCGGAAAAGCGGCGTCGACGTGATCGACCTCGGCTGCATCACCACCCCCATGGCCTACTTCGCCGCGTTCCAGCTCAACACCGGCTGCGCGGTGATGATCACCGGCAGCCACAATCCGCGCGAGTACAACGGCCTGAAGATCGTGCTGGACGGGGAGGCGCTGTCGGGCGCCGCGATCCAGGGTTTGCGCGCGCGCATCGACAGCGGCAAGCTGATCAACGGCGACGGCGCTTATGTCCGATATGACATCGTCCAGGAATACCTGGCGCGCATCATCGGCGACATCCGCCTGGCCCGCCCCATGAAAATCACGGCGGATTGCGGCAACGGGGTGGCTGGCGCTTTCGCCGCCAAACTCTATCGCGGTCTGGGTTGCGAGGTGAGCGAGTTGTTTTGCGACGTGGACGGCAACTTCCCCAACCATCATCCCGACCCGTCCGAGCCTGACAACCTTGCCGCTCTGATTGCCAGTCTGCGCAGCAATGACAGCGAGTTGGGGCTGGCCTTCGACGGCGATGCCGACCGGCTGGGCGTCGTCACCAAAGACGGTCGCATCATCTTTCCGGATCGTCAGTTGATGCTGTTCGCTGCGGATCTGCTCGCGCGCCAACCCGGCGCCGAGGTGATCTTCGACATCAAGTGCTCGGGAAGATTATTCCCATGGATACGCGAGCATGGCGGCACACCTTCGATGTGGAAGACCGGCCATTCGCTGATCAAAGCCCGAATGAAAGAGACCGGCGCGATGCTGGCCGCCGAGATGACCGGCCATGTGTTCTTTCAGGAACGCTGGTACGGCTTCGACGACGGTTTGTATGCCGGTGCCAGACTGCTGGAGATATTGAGCAAATTCGATGATCCGAGTGCAGTGCTGAATGCCCTGCCCGATTCGGTGAACACACCCGAGTTGCATATCCGCACCGCAGAGGGTGAGAACCATACTTTGATCGGCCGGTTGCGGAATGAAGCCCGATTCTGCGATGCGCAGGACATCATCATGATCGACGGTTTGCGCGTGGAATATGCCGACGGTTTTGGCCTGATGCGCCCTTCCAATACAACGCCGACCATCGTACTGAGATTCGAGGCAGACAACGAAGCTGCGCTCAAGCGCATCCAGGAAGATTTCAGGAAAGCGTTACTGGCTGCAGCGCCTGAACTGATGCTGCCGTTCTAAAGAGAATGCAGCTCAGGAATGTATGGTCTGCTGCAGCGCCTTGCCCATACCTTGCTCATCCAGCCAACCCAACTCGACTAGATCGCGCATCAACTGGCTGAACTCAGCCAGATTCTCCGGCTTGTGTACAAAACTGTTGGCACCGATCTGATAGGAAAGCACCACGTCCGAAGGTTCGTGGCTTTCTGAAAAAACCACGATGGGCACATGTGTCAGGCGACTGTCCATGCGCAGCGTGCGCAGCACGGCCAGTCCGAGCAGCTTGGGCAACTTGAGGTCGATCAGGATCAGGCGCGGGACGGGATGACCATGGGTGGTCTCGGCAGACAACCAGTCCAGCGCGGCGACACTGTCCGGCACCACCGCCAGATACAGTTCGCCGGAGCAACTGGCGACCGCCTGCTGCACCAGCAGGATCGCCGCTTCCTCGTTCTCCACCAGCAGGATCGTGTCCCCAGACTGCTTCAACATCACCTTCCCCGTCTCAAATGATGCCCAGCGTTGCAGCAATGACCAGCCAAACTTCGGGCAGTGGAATCACAATTTGGCTCTTGCCCAATCCGCCACGGAAGCCAGTGCCTTGGCCAGATGCTCGGGTTGCGTGCCGCCGGCCTGCGCCATATCCGGACGGCCACCGCCTTTGCCGCCAACCTGTTGCGCGACGAAATTGACCAGCTCGCCGGCTTTCACTTTGGATGTTGCATCAGCCGTCACACCCGCGATCAGACTGACCTTGCCATCTGCTTCAGTTGCCAGAACTATTACGGCAGATTTCAGCTTGTCTTTAAGTTTGTCCATGGTCTCACGCAGCGTGGTGGCATCCGCACCGTCCAGCTTGGCGGCCAGCACCTTCACGCCGTTGAACTCCTGCGCTTGCTCAACCAGTTCATCGCCCTGCGCGGAAGCCAGCTTCGATTTCAGCGCGGCCAGTTCCTTCTCCAGCGACTTCATGTTGTCGAGGATCTGCGCGATGCGTGCGGCCGCTTCCTGCGGTTGCGCCTTCACGGCATCTGCCACTTGTTGCAACTGCCATTCCTGCTGCTGCACCAGCGCCAGCGCGCCCTCGCCGGTCACCGCCTCGACGCGGCGCACACCTGCCGCCACACCGCTCTCGGCCACGATCTTGAACAGGCCGATGTCGCCGGTGCGCTTCACGTGCGTACCGCCACACAGTTCCTTGGAACTGCCGATGGTCAGCACGCGCACTTCGTCGCCGTACTTCTCGCCGAACAGCATCATCGCGCCGGTCTTCTGCGCATCCTCTATGCCCATCACACTGGCGTCGGTGGCGCTGTTGGTCAGGATCTCGGCATTGACGAGCGCCTCCACCTTGTGGATCTCGGCATCGGTCAGCGGCTGGTTCTGCACGAAGTCGAACCGTGTCTTGTCGGGGTCAACCTGCGAGCCCTTCTGCTGCACGTGCGGGCCCAGCACTTCGCGCAGGGCCTTATGCATCAGGTGCGTCACCGAGTGGTTGCGCTCGGTGCGCGCGCGCGCCTGCATATTCACCCTCGCATTGACGCCGTTGCCCACGGAAAGCTTGCCGGTCTTCACCACACCGTGGTGGCCGAATACGGCGGCCTGGATCTTCTGCGTGTCTTCCACCGCAAAGATGCCGTGTACGCTGCGCAGTTCGCCGCTGTCGCCGACCTGACCGCCGGACTCGGCATAGAACGGGGTGTCGTCCAGCACCACCACACCGATGTCGCCCTCGTTCAACTCGTTCACCGACGCGCCATCCTTGTAGAGCGCCAGGATGTTGCCCTTGTGCTCCAGCGTGTCGTAGCCGTGGAAGGTGGTGGCGGGGCCTGTGTATTCGAGATTGGCGGCCATCTTGAACTTGCCTGCCGCACGCGCCTGTTCCTTCTGGCGTGCCATGGCGGCATTGAATGCCTTGTCGTCTACCGTCATGTCGCGCTCGCGGCAGATGTCGGCGGTCAGGTCCAACGGGAAGCCGTAAGTGTCGTGCAGCTTGAAGGCGGTCTCGCCGTTGAACACCTTGTTGCCAGCCTTGTCCATTTCGGCCAGCTCAGCTTCGAGGATCGCCATGCCGTGCTCAATGGTGGCAAAGAAGCGCTCTTCTTCCAGTTTGAGCACACCCTTCACACGCACCTGTTCCGCGACCAACTCGGGATAGGAGGTGCCCATCTGCTCCACCAGATCGGGCACCATCTTGTAGAAGAACGCATCGCGCGCGCCCAACTTGTAGCCGTGGCGGATAGCGCGGCGGATGATGCGGCGCAGCACGTAGCCGCGGCCTTCGTTGCCAGGAATCACGCCGTCGGCGATGAGGAAGGAACAGGCGCGAATGTGGTCGGCCAGCACCTTCAGTGAAGGTGAATCCATGTCGCTGCAGTTGGTTTCGCGCGCCGCTGCCTTGATCAGCGCCTGGAACAGGTCGATCTCATAGTTCGCATGCACGCCCTGCAGCACGGCGGAGATGCGCTCCAGCCCCATGCCGGTATCCACCGACGGTTTGGGCAGCGGATGCATCACGCCCGCCTCGTCGCGGTTGAACTGCATGAACACGTTGTTCCAGATCTCGATGTAGCGGTCGCCGTCTTCCTCGTGGGTGCCGGGCAGGCCGCCGGGGATATGCGCGCCGTGGTCGTAGAAGATTTCGGTGCAGGGGCCGCAGGGGCCGGTGTCGCCCATCATCCAGAAGTTGTCGGAGGCGTAGCGCGCGCCCTTGTTGTCGCCAATGCGGATCACGCGCTCGGCAGGCACGCCGACTTCCTTGGTCCAGATGTCATAGGCCTCGTCGTCCTCTGCATACACGGTGACGTAGAGCTTGTCCTTGGGCAGCTTGAACACTTCGGTCAACAGCTCCCAGGCGTACTTGATCGCATCCTGCTTGAAGTAGTCGCCGAAGCTGAAGTTGCCCAGCATCTCGAAGAAGGTGTGGTGGCGCGCGGTATAGCCGACGTTTTCCAGGTCGTTGTGCTTGCCGCCGGCGCGCACGCATTTCTGCGAGGAAGTAGCGCGGGTGTACGGGCGCTTGTCGAAGCCGAGGAATACGTCCTTGAACTGGTTCATGCCCGCGTTGGTGAACAGCAGCGTCGGGTCTTCATGCGGCACCAGCGAACTGGAAGCGACCACGGCGTGGCCTTTGGAAGCAAAATAATCTAGGAATTTCTGGCGAATCTCGCTGCTTTTCATCTGGTCACCGCTGGCCGCACGTTCAATAAATACACCGCCTCACGGGCGGCATCACGGCGCGAATCATACCATTTGGCAGACAGTTAAGGCATATCCCAAGGTAGGCTGATTTACGGTTTTAGAAAGTCAGCGGACTGCTTTGGAAATTTCTTGAGCAACCATTGCAACACCTCTAATTGATCCTGAGATGTTGCCCGGCGTATCTGAATCAAGAGTTTCTGCAAATCCGGCCTTGTCAGGGTTGCATTTGAAGCACCTTCATTACACACGGAGCAAATCGCACGCAGATTGGATGGGTCATCCGTTCCGCCCATGCTTTTGTCGATGACATGACCTAAATGCAGACGGGTCTTGCGGGACGGCTCGTAAGGATGAGGCTCACCGGCAACCGCCCCGCACATTTGGCAGGTAAATCCATTCCTGTCGAGTACGAAGGCACGGGTCTCTTTAGAGATCGCACGAGCAAAAGCGGGTTGCGGCTTGGGTGTTTCAAGCAGATATTGTCCCGGTTTCAAATCACTCCGGTCATTGTGAGTCAGGATCAAATAACCCTCTTCTGTCCTCAACTCTCTGACGCGGCGAGCCCATTCTGATTGATTGTCCGCCACTGCACGCAACTCATCAGAATCCATCACCCGCCCGATGTTCGCCAAAAAGTGCGCTCTCAACTTCCTTTTGGCTCCACCTTTCGGTGACTTAACTTTCTCCATATTTATTTATGCCCTTTTCAATTTCGGCTTGGCTGCCTCATTCATCGCAGCCTTGATTCGTTCACCTACCGCATTAGCTACGGGCGGCGGAAAAGCATTGCCTATCTGCCTATATGCCGCAGTCTTCTTTCCGCTAAATTGCCAGTAATCCGGAAACCCCTGAATTCTCGCAGCCATACGTGCAGTTAAACGGGGCATACCAACAAAATCCCGCTCGGGTGCCGTATCTGCAATACCCTTACCATCCACACCAATAGACGCCCAAGCTTTTTTTGCTCTAGTCGGACCTAGGTCCGGCCCACCATGTTTTTTGCTGCCCCCAACCAAGGTTGGCGCAATATCACAAGCCCGCTCTCGCCATTGTGCTGCCCCCAACCACCCATTCTCATTCATCAGATCGAACAAAGCCTCACCCACGGTCGGAGCCGGAAATGGCGCAGATGTCGGCCAATTGAAATGCTTTGCCACATTGCTTTTCAGCGCGACAAATACTACTCGCGGGCGCAGTTGGGGTACGCCGAAATCGCTGGCATTCAATAATCGCCATTCGGCAACATAACCAAGCATCTTGAGATCGGAGATTATCTTTGCCCGGTATTCATCGAATACAGAATCCAAAAGCCCTCGCACATTCTCAAGCATCACGGCTTGCGGCTTGCATTCCGAGACCAAGCGCAATGCTTCCGGGAATAGATCGCGCTCATCATCGTTGCCTAATTGTTTGCCCGCTTTTGAAAATGGCGGACAAGGAACGCCCCCGGCAAGAAGTTCTACACCGGACCATTTCTCAGCCGAATAATGATGAAGATCACCTTCAACGACATTCCAATTGGGGCGATTGATTCTGAGCGTATTGCATGCGTGCGGATCGATCTCAACCAGGCTGGTGTGTTCAAATCCAGCAAGTTCCAGACCCAAGGCCTGCCCACCAGCGCCTGCACATATTTCGATTGACTCGAATGACATGAATTCCCTCTCTTATTGTGCCCGCGAAACCTTATCGCAAATTTGCACTCAATCTTCCGATTCCGAAAAAGTCAAAATTTTGAAAATCACATCCATGGGAAACCCGCGAGACAGCATAAAACGCACCTGCTTTGCTTTCTCTTTGGCATCCTCCGCCTGAACACCAAACTTCTTTTGCCACACATCGCGCGCGGTTTCCAGCTCGGAGGCTTTCAGCCCGGGCAGCGCCCCGGCGATCATATCTTCGCCGATACCGCGCTGGCGCAATTCGTGGGCGATACGCTGGCTGCCGAATCGGCCGCGCTTTGCCTCCACCAGTTGCGTGGCTGCGCGCGCATCGGAAAGCCAGTTGCGCTTTTCCAGTTCATCCAGCACGGCATCGAGATCTTCATCTTCCTGCACATGCGGCTGCAGTTTTTGCCGCAGTTCGCCCCGGCTATGCTCGCGCCGCGCCAGATACTGCATGGCGCGGACACGCAGGCTGAGTTCAGGCTTCGGCTTCTGCACCGGCGTTCAACGCATTCACGCCCAGCGATTCGCGGACGCGATTTTGGTTGCGGCCAGCCGCATGCGCGGCTTTCACATGCGCTTCGCGCATATGAGCCTCCGCCGAAATCGCATCCGAACCGGTCATCACTCTTCGCTCACAGCCGTTGATAAGGCATTGACTCCCAGAGATTCGCGGACGCGATTTTCGATCTCGATGGCAATCTGCGGATTGTTGCGCAGGAACTCGCGCGCATTGTCCTTGCCCTGTCCGATCTTCTCGCCGTTGTAGGAGTACCAGGCACCAGACTTTTCCACGATCTTCTGCTGCACCCCCAGCTCGACCACCTCGCCTTCGCGCGAGATACCTTCCCCGTACAGGATGTCGAAATGCGCTTCCTTGAACGGCGGGGCGACCTTGTTCTTCACCACCTTGACGCGGGTCTCGTTGCCGATGACCTCGTCGCCCTTCTTGATCGAACCGGTGCGGCGGATATCCAGACGTACCGAGGCGTAGAACTTTAGCGCGTTACCGCCGGTAGTGGTCTCCGGGTTGCCGAACATCACGCCGATCTTCATGCGGATCTGGTTGATGAAGATGACCAGCGTATTGGAACGTTTGATGTTGGCGGTGAGTTTTCGCAGCGCTTGCGACATCAGGCGCGCATGCAGCCCCATCTGCGCGTCGCCCATCTCGCCTTCGATCTCGGCGCGCGGCGTGAGGGCCGCGACCGAGTCGATCACCACCACGTCCACTGAGGAAGAGCGCACCAGCATATCGGCGATCTCCAATGCCTGTTCACCGTTGTCCGGTTGTGAGATCAGCAGGTCTTCCACGCGCACACCCAGCTTCTGTGCATACTGCGGATCGAGCGCATGCTCGGCGTCGATGAAAGCTGCCGTGCCGCCCAGTTTCTGCATCTCGGCGATGACTTGCAGCGTCAGCGTGGTCTTGCCGGAAGACTCCGGGCCGTAGATCTCGACCACGCGGCCGCGCGGCAGACCACCGACGCCCAGCGCGATGTCCAGTCCCAGGGAGCCGGTGGACACCACTTCGATGTCCTTGATCACCTCGCCCTCGCCGAGGCGCATGATGGAGCCCTTGCCGAATTGTTTTTCGATCTGGCTCAGTGCCGCGGCGAGAGCCTTGCTTTTGTTGTCATCCATGTTCGATCTCCTTGGGAAAATTTCGGAGCGGATTGTTGCACAAGGTTTTGGACTTGTACAGAACGTTCGTTCTTTTTTATGCGGAAAGGGTTTTTCGGGCCACAAGCTCAAGAATGCCGTTCAGGGCCACGCGCACCGCCTGCCCTCTCACCTCGCCCCGATTGCCGGAGAAGCGGTGTCGCGCCGCCGTGGTAGCACCGTCGGCGAGCGCCCAGGCGAACCACACCGTGCCGACCGGCTTATCCGGCGTACCGCCGTCAGGGCCGGCGATGCCGCTCACCGCCAGCGACACTTGCGCCGTACTGTTGCGCAGCGCGCCCTCTGCCATCTCGCGCACAACGGCTTCCGACACCGCGCCGTAGGCGATCAGCGTGGCTTCCTGCACACCCAGCATCTGTTGTTTTGACAGATTGGAATAGGTGACGAAACCGCGCTCGAACCAGGCCGAGCTGCCGGAGACGCTGGTGACCGCCTGCGCGATGCCGCCGCCGGTGCAGGATTCCGCCGTCGCCAGCATCATGCCGTGTGACTTGAGCTCAGCGCCGACCTTTGCGGCCAGTGCATCCATCACAGTCCCCGTGCGAGGTCGTTCTGGATGTCGACCACCGCCTCCAGCCCGACCGCGATGCGGATCAAGCCGTCGGTGATGCCGGCCGCCGCACGCGCTTCGGGCGTGATGCGTGCGTGGGTGGTGGTGGCCGGATGGGTGATGGTGGTCTTGGTGTCGCCCAGGTTGGCGGTGATGGACAACAGTTTCGTGTTGTCGATCACTTTCCATGCCGCTTCCTTGCCGCCCTTCACTTCGAACGCCACAATACCGCCACCGGTTTTCTGCTGCTTCATCGCCAGCGCATGCTGCGGATGCGACGGCAGGCCGGGATAAAGCACGCGCGCCACGTTGGGCTGCTGCTCCAGCCATTGCGCCAGTTGCAGGGCGTTGGCGCTGTGCGCATCCATACGCAGCTTGAGTGTCTCCAGCCCTTTGAGGAACACCCATGAATTGAACGCGCTCATGGTCGGCCCAGCGGTGCGCAGGAAGCCGTACACCGGATCCATCAGTTTCTTGCTGCCCAGCACCGCACCGCCCAGCACGCGCCCCTGTCCGTCGATGTACTTGGTGGCGGAATGGATCACGATGTCCGCACCCAGATCCAGCGGGCGTTGCAGGATAGGCGTGCAGAAACAGTTGTCCACCGCCAGCAGCGCGCCGCATCCTTTGGCCACCGCCGCGATGGCCGCGATGTCGGAGATCTCGGTGAGCGGGTTGGACGGCGTCTCCAGGAAGAACAGCTTGGTGTTCGGTCGCACCGCCGCCTGCCATTCGGCCACATCCGTTGCCGAGACATAAGTCGTCTCCACGCCGAATTTCTTGAAGTAGTTGTTGAACAGATTGATGGTCGAGCCGAACAGGCTGCGCGAGGCGACGATGTGGTCTCCCGCTTTCAGCAGACCCATGCCACACGACAGGATGGCGGCCATGCCACTGGAGGTCGCCACACACTGCTCCGCGCCTTCCAGCGCAGCCAGTCGTTCTTCGAACATGCTGGTCGTGGGATTGGTGAAGCGCGCGTAGATGTTGCCCGGCTCTTCGCCGATGAAGCGGCGCGCCGCCTGCGCGGCATTATCGAAAGTGAAGCTGGAGGTCAGGAACATCGCCTCGCCATGCTCCATGAACGGGGTTTGTACGTGCCCTGCCCTGACGGCCAAAGTCTCAAGCTGGTATTCGTTGTCAGACATCATCACCTCCCGCGCGACATGCGCTCGCGCAACAAAAAACCCGGAAAGCTTGACGCTAAACCGGGCTCCCCCGCTTTAGCTGAATTTGTATAGCGCCCGCAAGCTGTTCCTCAAATCGGCGCAGGCGGAAAGTAGCACTCCCCGCCTTGCTGCGTCAACTCTCACATGGACGAAGCCGACATCGCCAGATCCAACTCCAGTTGATCGTCGTCCGGTGTCTTGTTGGCTTTGCCTGATCCGCGTGCGGCCTCGATGGCGTCCAGATATTCCGGCGTGATGTCGCCAGTGATGTAGCAGCCGTCGAAGCAGGAAGTGTCGAAATCATGCGCGGCGGGGCTGGCCTTGCGCACGGCTGAACGCAGGTCGTCCAGATCCTGATAGAACAGGCGGTCGGCGCTGATCTCGCGACAGATCTGTTCGTCCGTGCGGCCGGTGGCGATCAGCTCGGTGCGGCTGGGCATGTCGATGCCGTACACATTGGGGAACTTGACCGGCGGCGCGGCGGAGGCGAAATACACTTTGCGCGCGCCGGCGTCGCGCGCCATCTGCACGATCTCGCGGCTGGTGGTGCCGCGCACGATGGAGTCGTCCACCAGCAGCACGTTCTTGTCCTTGAACTCGATGCTGATAGCGTTCAGTTTCTGGCGCACCGATTTCTTGCGCATGGCCTGGCCCGGCATGATGAAGGTGCGGCCGATGTAGCGGTTCTTGACGAAGCCTTCGCGGAACGGGATGCCGAGGTGGTTGGCCAGTTGCAGTGCGCTGGGGCGGCTGGAATCGGGAATTGGGATGACCACGTCGATGTCGTGTTCCGGCCACTGGCGGCGAATCTTGTCTGCCAGGAACTCGCCCATAAACAGGCGCGAGGCATACACCGAGATACCGTCCATCACCGAATCGGGACGCGCGAAATACACGTACTCGAAGATGCAGGGATTGAGTTTTGGATTCTCGGCGCATTGCTGGCTGAAAAAGTTCGCTTCGAGGTCGATGAACACTGCCTCGCCCGGCGCGATGTCGCGCAGGAATTCAAAGCCCAGCGTATCCAGCGCCACGCTTTCGGAGGCGATCAGGTACTCGATGCCTTCCGCATGCTGGTTGCAGCCCACCACCAGCGGACGGATTCCGTTCGGATCGCGGAAAGCGATCAGGCCGTAACCGGCGATCATCGCCACCACGGCATACGCGCCCTTGCAGCGGCGGTGCACGCCGGACACGGCGGCGAAGATCTTCTGCGGGTCGAGCTTGAAGCCGGTGGCATTGGCTTGCAGTTCGTGCGCCAATACATTGAGCAACACTTCAGAATCGGAGCCGGTGTTGATATGGCGCAGGTCCTGTTTGTACATGGCGCTGCGCAACTCGTCGGTGTTGGTCAGGTTGCCGTTGTGGGCCAGCACGATACCGAACGGCGAGTTGACGTAGAACGGCTGCGCCTCGTTGTGGTCGACCGACGAACCCGCCGTCGGATAACGCACGTGGGCGATGCCGGAATTGCCCTTGAGCGCACGCATGTTGCGCGTGCGGAACACGTCGCGCACCAGACCGTTACCTTTATGCAGGTGGAACGTTCTTTCCTCCAGCGTGGCGATGCCCGCCGCGTCCTGCCCTCTGTGCTGCAACACCTGCAAACCGTCATACAGCACCTGGTTCACCGGCGTATTCGCCACCACACCCAGAATCCCGCACATATCGTTTTCCGTTTCCTGTGAATTTAATCGTTTGTTTTCAGCGTTGCGCTGTCTGCGTCGGCAGATAGTCGCGTGCATACATGGCGGCCTGATGCAGTGGCTTGCTGGTCCACGCATCCTGCCACCAGCGTTTCTCCGGCAGACTGGTCAAACCGCCTATCCACACCAGTGCGAGCACCACCAGCAGTCCGCGCAGCACACCGAACATGATGCCGAATTTCCCGTCCAGTCCGCCCAGTCCGGCGAACTTGGTCAGTTTGGACAGCAACCATGCGCATACTGCAGCCACGATCAGCGTCACCACGAATACCAGCGCGAAGGCAGCGGCCGAGCGGATCGCTTCCGCCGTGATCGCCTCGGGAATGTACGGCAAGGCCTGGTCCGACATGGTCGTCGCCGCGATATAGGCGGCGATCCAACCCAGTAATGAGAACAGCTCATACATGAAGCCGCGCCACCAACCCAGCAATGCCGACAAGGCGATGACCACCAGTACGGCAATATCAAAAAACGGCATGCAGCTTATTCCGGATTGATCAGGTTGGGTTGCAGGCCTATCGCTTCCAGTTTGAGCTTCACCTTCTCCGCCGCTTCGCGGGAAGGATAGCCCCCAACGCGCACACGCAGCATGCCGGCAACCTTCTCGGTATAGGCTGGGAAGCCGCGTTTCTTCAGATTGTCGAGCATCTGGCGTCCGGCATCCTCGCGGGAATAGGCACCGACCTGCAACACCCAACCCGACGGCGGCGCGGTCTTCTTGGGCGCCACGGTCTTGCTGGCGGGTGGAGTCGGCTGCACCACCCTGGGTGCAACCGTCGCCGTCACCTTGGGTTCGACGGAAGCGGTTTTAGCAGGGACAGGCGCTTCGGCTGCTGCCGGGACGGCACTGGGAACGGAGCTGACTACAGACTCCGCCGACTGGCCGAGCTTAACTTCAGGTCGGAATTCAGGTACTTCAGTCTTGTCCGGAATACGCAACTCGATGTTACCCACGTTCACATCCGGCTCGCTGTCGAACACCATGGGCAGGAAGATAACAATACCCAGCATCAGTGCCACGGCACCGATCAGGCGATGCCGTGCCTGCCTTTTTAACTTGAATTCTTCGTCCGTATTGATCTGTTTTGCCATGTGAATACCGGAAATCTCAGACACCGCGCACTTTGCGCAGATGCATCACTTCCGCCACTGTGTAGAAGGAACCGAGGGCGGCGATTCTATCATTTCCCCCCGCCCGATTGCTTGCCTCATTCAGTGCATTTCCGATGGAACCGCAAACCACAACATCGCCCCTGACAGGTAATTCCCTCAACACTTTAGCCAATTCTTCCGCCTGCGCACCGCGCGGCGCATCGATAGTCGCCACCAGCCACACATCGATCTGCGCCTCCAGAGCCCGCACCACGCCGGCCATATCCTTGTCCTTGAGCATGGCGAACAAGGCGAACGTCTTTGCGGGCGGCAGATTGTCCAGATTTTGCGCCAGCGAACGGGCCGCATGCGGGTTGTGCGCCACATCCAGTATCCATTGCGGCTTGCCGGGTATGAACTGAAAGCGGCCCGCCAGCTCGACTTCGACCAGACCGCGTCTGACCGCTTCCATGCTTACCGGCATACGCTCTTTCAGCACATCCAGTGCCGCCAGTACCGCACTGGCGTTCTGCAACTGGAAAGCGCCGCGCAAGGCCGGATACGGCAAGGCACTGCGACTGCCCGACTTGCCGAAATAGTCCCACTGCCCCTGATGCGCACGCAGCCCGAACTCACTGCCGATACACCATAGTTCCGCTCCGATCCGCTGCGCATGCGCACGCAAGGCGGGCGGCACATCGCTGTCGGCACAGATCGCCACTTTGCCAGCACGGAAGATGCCGGCTTTTTCGAATGCGATCTGTTCGCGTGTGTCGCCCAGATAATCGATGTGGTCGATGTCGACGCTGGTCACGATCGCCACATCCGCATCGAACACATTCACCGCATCCAGCCTGCCGCCCAGCCCCACTTCAAGGATGGCGACATCCACCTTGTGCGCGATGAAACACTGCATCGCGGCCAGCGTGCCGAATTCGAAATAGGTCAAGGGAATATCGATTGCTTCTGTTGATCGCCCCCTCTCCCCCCGGGGGAGGGTTGGGGTAAGGGAGGAATCGCCAGAGTCCTGCTGCCCTTTGCGAGCCGCCTCTATCGCTTCGAACGACGCACACAACTCGGCATCACTCGCCTGCTGCTTGGCGATACGCACACGCTCGTTATATCGCAGCAGATGCGGCGAGGTATAGCAGCCTACTTTGTAGCCCGCCGCATGCAGTATGGCCTCCAGCATCGCGCACACGGAACCCTTGCCGTTGGTACCGCCGACGATGATCACGGGAAAATCAGGTTCAAGATTGAGACGTTGTTTGACTTGTGCGACACGCTCCAGACCGAGCGCGATGGTTTTTGGATGCAGGGATTCGAGGTGGGAAAGCCAGTCGGCTAGGGATTTAGGCATTTCTTTGCTGGCAAAAAACGGCCGACAGGGATGTCGGCCGTTGATACTGAAGATTACGCTGCTTCCAGCTTCGCCACCGCATCCTGTTTGGTCAGCAGGGTGATCAGCGTTGCCAGTTGGTCGCGCATCTGACGACGGTCGACGATCATGTCGATGGCACCATGCTCAAGCAGGAACTCGGCACGCTGGAAGCCTTCAGGCAGGGTCTCGCGCACGGTCTGCTGGATCACGCGCGCGCCGGCAAAGCCGATCAATGCGCCGGGTTCGGCGATGACCACGTCGCCCAGGAAGGCGAAGCTGGCGGACACGCCGCCCATGGTCGGGTCGGTCAGCACGGAGATGAACGGCAACCTGGCTTCGGACAGTTGCGTGAGTGCCGCACTGGTCTTGGCCATCTGCATCAAGGACAGCAGACCTTCCTGCATGCGCGCGCCGCCGCTGGCGGAGAAGCAGATGAAGGGGCATTTCTGTTCCAGCGCAACTTGCACACCGCGCACGAAACGCTCGCCGACGACCGAGCCCATTGAACCGCCCATGAAGTTGAACTCGAACGAGGCGGCCACCACGGGCAAGGCATGGATGCTGCCCTGCAGCACGATCAGCGCATCGTCCTCGTCGGTCTTCTTCTTGGCCTCGACCAGGCGGTCGCTGTATTTCTTCTGGTCCTTGAACTTCAGGGTATCGACCGACAACACCTCGGATCCGATCTCGAAGCGGCCTTCGCTATCCAGCAGCCAGTTCAGACGCGTACGCGCAGTGATGCGGTGATGGTGGTTGCATTTTGGGCAGACGCTGTGGTTCTTCTCCAGATCGGCGTGATACAGCACAGCCTGACATTCCGGACACTTGAACCACAAGCCTTCCGGCACGTTCTTCTTGGCATCTTCGCCTTCGCGGCGCTTGATCTTCGGCGGCAACAGCTTTTGGAACCATCCCATGATTTACTCCTTCTCGTTATCTATCGCCTGACGCAATTCTTTCACCAACTTACCCACATTGGTGACCACGTTCGCTTCATCCGAACGCTCGACTTCCTGCACGATGCGGCTGCCCACCACCACACCGTCGCACAGCTTCGCTACCGCGCGGGCAGTTGCCGCGTCACGGATGCCGAAACCGACACCGATGGGCAATTTGATGTGCTTGCGCAGTTGCGGCATTTTCTCTTCAATGGCCGACAGGTCCAGATTGCCCGCGCCGGTCACGCCTTTCAGCGAGACGTAGTACACATAGCCGCGCGCCAGTTTGGCGACCTGTTCGATGCGCGCGTCCTTGGTGGTCGGTGCCAGCAGGAAGATGGGCGCGATGCCGTGCGCCTGCAGATGCTCGAATGCCTCGTGGCTCTCTTCCGGCGGGAAATCCACGGTCAACGCACCGTCCACGCCGACCTCGGCGCAACGCTGGCCGAACGCTTCCCAGCCCATGGCCTCGATGGGATTGCCATATCCCATCAGCACCACCGGCGTGGTCGTATCCTGTTTGCGGAATTCGGCCACCATGTCCAGCACACCGCGCAGCGACATGCCGTTCTTGAGCGCACGCTCGGAAGCGCGCTGGATGGTCGGGCCGTCGGCCATCGGATCGGAGAATGGCACGCCGAGTTCGAGCACATCCGCTCCGGCTTTTACCAGACCGTGCATCAGCGGCACGGTAAGTTGCCGCGACGGATCGCCGGCGGTGATAAAAGGAATGAGCGCCTTGCGCTGTTGCTGCTTGAGCTTTGCAAATGTGGTGTCGATGCGGCTCATAGCGTGATGCCTTTCAGCTTTGCGACGGTGTTCATATCCTTGTCACCGCGACCCGACAGGTTGACCAGCAGGACTTTGTCTTTGCCCATCGTCGGCGCGATCTTCATCGCGTGTGCCAAGGCATGGCTGGATTCCAGCGCGGGGATGATGCCTTCGAAACGGCACAAAGCGTCAAAAGCGGCCAGTGCTTCATCGTCGTTGATCGCGACATACTGCGCGCGACCGATGTCCTTCAGCAGGCAATGCTCGGGGCCAACGCCGGGATAATCCAGTCCGGCCGAGATGGAATGGGTCTCGATGATCTGGCCGTTCACATCCTGCATCAAATACACTTTATTGCCGTGCAGCACGCCGACCTTCGCGTTGCCGGTGAGCGGTGCGGCATGATGGCCGCTGGCGATACCGTGACCGCCCGCTTCCACGCCGATGATCTGCACGTGCGGCACTTCGATGTAGGGATGGAACAGGCCGATGGCATTGGATCCGCCGCCGACGCAGGCGATCACCGCATCCGGTTGACGACCGATCATCTCCGGCATCTGCACTTTGGCCTCGTTGCCGATCACGCACTGGAAATCGCGCACCATCATGGGATACGGATGCGGACCCGCTGCCGTGCCGAAGATATAGAAGGTGGATTCGACGTTGGCGACCCAGTCGCGGATCGCTTCATTGCACGCGTCTTTCAGCGTGCGCGAACCGCTCTCCACCGGCACCACGGTCGCGCCCAGCAACTTCATGCGGAACACGTTCGGTGCCTGGCGCTGGATGTCTTCCGCGCCCATGTACACGATACATTCCATACCGAAGCGTGCCGCCACGGTGGCGGTCGCCACGCCGTGCATGCCCGCGCCGGTCTCGGCGATGACGCGTTTCTTGCCCATGCGCTTGGCAAGCAAGGCCTGACCGATGGCGTTGTTGATCTTGTGCGCGCCGGTGTGGTTCAGGTCTTCGCGCTTCAGATAGATCTGCGCACCGCCCAAGTCTTCGGAAAGACGCTTGGCGTGATAGATGGGGCTGGGACGGCCGACGTAGTGCTTGAGTTCGTATTCGAATTCGGCCTTGAATTCCGGATCGTCTCGGAAACGCAGATATTGCTGGCGCAACTCTTCCACTGCCGGGATCAGCGTTTCGGCCATATAGATGCCGCCGAACTGGCCGAAGTGACCTTGCTGGTCAGGATAACTGTATGTCAACGTTCTTAACCTCTTTGATGAATGCGGCGATCTTCGCTGCATCTTTAATCCCTTTTGCAGCCTCTACGCCGCTCGATACGTCCACGGCGTATGGCCGGACTGCGCGTACTGCCTCGCCCGCATTGCCGGGATTCAGCCCGCCGGAAAGGATCACCGGCAACGCCAAATCACGCGGGATGTGCGACCAGTCGAACGACTCCCCGGTACCGCCCGGCAC
>WOYI010195409.1_pt1 | contig 30297 bp, 30 predicted proteins | sample 6423411 | NCBI WGS metagenome assembly WOYI01 (sample SAMN13441803, study PRJNA592873) | oil field metagenome | biome: oil field; feature: oil-well bore; material: oil-contaminated soil; isolation source: oil-contaminated soil from oil-well borehole | place: Germany: Wietze | collected 2016-10-18 ...
CCGGACCGCAACCAGGTTGTTTTGCCCGGCGCCCCCGTCAAACAGAGCCCGCACCAATTTGCGCTCACGCCTGGTAACCAATGGTTGCCTCGGATACAAAAAACATTTGAAAACTAATTAGCTAAAAGCTTGTAGCTTGAGGCTAACACCTAAAAACAAAAAATATGAAAACAACAAAATTAAAACTATTTACCCTTTTTCTGCTCCTATTGCCACTTTGTGCGGTTTTGCTGGGGGCGGGATGCGAAGATGCAGATGAATATTCCAATTTTGTTGAAGGTTACGTTGTTGGTTCTTTTATTGGAGATGAAGTTGATGGTGAAGGACAGGCAACAGGTAATAAGACCAAAAGAGGCTATTGTATCTTGCTTGAGGAGAATAAAAATAAGCGTATGGACTTTTATACGTTTAACTTTTCGGATACCCTGTTTGCCTTTCCCGATGAAATCCTCTCTCCGGATTATAACGGAAATAACTGCGGCCCTACATTTTTCCCTGATAGTTTAAAATTTGCCTATAAAATTAAATTCAATTATCAAATTGTAAATGAACCAGATAAAGTTCAGTTTATAACTGCCTGTTTTGCTTTAGACGCAGCTTTTCTCTGGGATAATTATGACCAGATATTTATAAAAGAAACATCTAAAAATTAACCTAAAATATTAATGCGATGAAAAAAATATATCTGCTACTAATAATAATTATCGGTTTTTTATTTTTCCTCTTAAGTTCAGCAACCACAGAGGAGGAAAAATATTATTATGCTTTTGGAGAGAAAGTTCCTCTTTTCCGTAAAGAAAATACATTGTTGATTAAGTATGCTGATAGTATCGATAAAACAGAAGCTGAAGAATTTATAAAAAAAGAGGTGTCTTCCGGTTTTAAAGAAAAATGGCACAATCCTCAAACTTTAGAAATTACTACAGAGTCTGAAAAAATAACAAATGCTCTGAGAGAACAATTGAAACTCAATAATGAAGTATATACCTGTCAACCTTTTTATACATTGAAGGACGGGTTGGATATGGGAGTAGCCGACGAGGTTTTAATCCGTTTTTTGCCTGGAGTATCAGAGGAACAAAAAAAGGAACTTATAAAAGCTTTTGATTTGGGGACTTTGAAAACGACTAAGATTTATCAGAAACTAAGAGTAAAGAAAGGGGTTGATGCATTGGAAATGGCAAATAAAATTTACGAATCGGGATTAGTTGAGTTTTCGACTCCAAATTTTGTTTCTAGCGGAATATATCATCAAGCAATTCCCAATGACACTTATTTTTCTAAACAAATAACCTGTAATAATGACCTTTACTGACGGGCATTCGGGAACAAACGATGCCGATATTGATGCCCCTGAAGCATGGGAATTGACCACAGGTTGTAGCGATATCGTTATTGCAGTTTTGGATCAGGGAGTTACCTCTAATCATCCTGATTTGCCTAATTCAAGACAAGTAAGATTAGACGAAAGTAATTTTAATGATATTAATCCTAATGACCCTTCTCCGACAGGCAATGGAAATCATGGCAATGCTTGTGCTGGTGTTATTGCCGCAACTATGAATAATAACCAGGGAATTGCAGGGATAGCTCCCGAATGTAGAATAATGCCTATTCGTTTACCTGATAATTTTGACCCTGATGTTGTTGCTGATGCTATTGAATTTGCCGTAAATAACGGAGCCAATATTTTATCTAATAGTTGGGGATATTTGACTGCCGATCAGAATGCACATCCGGTAATTGTAACAGCAATAAATTATGCTTTGAATAACAACCGAGTTGTTATTTTCTCTGCTGGGAATAATGCACGTCATTACTCCTGTAATGATAATGGGTTTGTTGCTTTTCCCGCAAATGTAAATATTCCCGGTGTAATCACGGTAGGGGCATCTGACAGAAATGATAATCAGGCAGATTATAGTCCTACAAGTTCTCTTATCGATATTGTTGCACCATCTCATAAAGCATATCCTCCAGAAGCATATTCGCCATATTGTGGAGGAATTAGCGGTGAAACATTTGAAATGTGGAGTATTGATATTCCTGACAATACTGGTTATAATCCCTGGCCTGCTGATGGCACGCATCCTCCAACAACTGGGGAAATACTTCCGAATACAGGTACAAACTATCGTTCTTATACAGGTAGATTTGGCGGCACTTCCCATTCCAGCCCGGTTGTAGCAGGTGTAGCGGCCTTAATCTTATCAGTAAATCCCGATTTGAGTTATATTGATGTATTTAATATTTTAACGAGTACAGCCGACAAAGTAGGAGGTTTTACTTATTCCAACGGTAGATGCAATCAAATGGGCTATGGTAGGGTTAATGCTTATGACGCAGTTTTGGAAGCTGCAGGGGGAGGAATTTCAGGCCCCTCTTCTATATGTATAACCGGATCGATTTTTAGTATTGACAACATACCTGTGGATTCAATTGTTTGGAGTTGCGGCCCTTATGCATACATCTCGTCAGGGCAAAATACCCCACAATGTACAATTTATCCTACTGCCAACGGAGGAAGTTGGGTTGGCGCCACGCTTTATACTGATTGTGGTGAAATTGACCTGCCACATCTAACTGTAGCTGCGGTATATCCATCGGGTACCTGGGAGCAATACAGCCAGAGCCATCCTTTAAACACGGTTAATTTTGTACAACAGGACAGCTGGGTGAATGTTGCTGTCAGTTGCCCGCAGGCATCGTCGTTTAACTGGCAATTACAAAGCGGTTCGGGTATTTCCTGGAACCAGTCAAGTTCTTATGGTTACTCCACCATGAATCTGCTTATGACTTCAGCATCGTCCTCCAGCGCCACATTTCGATTATATTCCACTACCTCGGCGTGCGGGACAGTAAACACTACCTATACTTTTGTTAAAAGTTACATGTATGCGTTTACTATGGCGCCTAACCCGGCCAGTAACGAAATAACGGTAACGCGGGTTGATAAAAACCAGGCAAATAGTAAGGCTGTTCTCAGCCCCCGGAAAGAGAAGTTTAAAGAGAAAGAGTTTAACCGGCTTCGGAACGTTTTCGGCAGCAATCATACCACAAAACGAATCGCCCTTCCCGGAAGAGCGATTCTTTTTACTCATCTCTAAAATCTCACTACTCAGTACTATTTACTCATTTCAGCAAAATATTTGTAAAACAGCGGAATGGTTCTGATCCCGTTGTAAAACTGTTCCAGCGGATAATTTTCGTTGGGCGAGTGAATGGCATCCGATTCGAGGCCGAAACCCATCAGCACCGATTTAATTCCCAATATCCTTTCAAACGCTGAAATAATCGGGATACTGCCACCCGAACGCACCGGAACCGGGCGTTTCCTGTATACATCGGTGTATGCTTTCTCGGCTGCCAGGTAAGCCGGGATATCGATCGGGCAAACATAACCCGGGCCGCCGTGCAGCGAGGTGACTTCAACTTTTACCGTTTTGGGTGCGATACTTTCGAAGTGTTCTTTAAAAAGAACGGCAATTTTTTCATGATCCTGGTTCGGAACCAAACGGGACGATATTTTTGCAAAAGCTTTCGACGGGAGTACGGTTTTGGCGCCTTCGCCGGTGTAACCTCCCCAAATGCCACAAACATCAAATGATGGGCGGATTCCGGTATGCTCGCTGGGCGAATAACCTTTTTCACCGGCTAATTCTTCCACATCGATCGCTTTTTTGTAATCTTCCACACTAAAGGGCGCTTTTGCAAGCAAGGCTCTTTCTTCGGCAGAAACTTCGAACACATCATCATAAAATCCAGGGATGGTAATTCGTCCGTTTTCATCCACTATTTTTGTAATCATCGACGAAAGTACGTTGATGGGGTTGGCAACCGCACCGCCAAATAAGCCTGAATGCAAATCGCGGTTTGGCCCGGTAACTTCTACCTGCCAGTATGCCAGTCCGCGAAGGCCGGTAGTGATGGACGGTATATCGGGCGCAATCATCGAAGTGTCTGAAACCAGGATCACATCAGCTTTCAACATGTCTTTGTGTTCTTCGCACCAGGCAGGAAGATTTGGCGAACCCACTTCTTCTTCACCTTCTATCATAAATTTCACGTTACACGGAAGAGTATTGGTTTTTACCATCAACTCAAAAGCTTTGGCGTGCATCATACTTTGTCCTTTATCGTCGTCGGCACCACGCGCCCATATCTTTCCGTCGCGGATTTCGGGTTCAAACGGATCGGAAGTCCATTTCTCGATTGGGTCGACCGGCATTACATCCATATGTGCATACACCAAAACGGTTGGAAGCGCCGGATCAATTATTTTTTCGCCATAAGTGACCGGGTTGCCTTTGGTTTCGTACACCTCAGCTTTGTCGGCGCCTGCCGAAAGCAGGATGTTTTTCCAGTACCCGGCAGCTTTGTACATATCGGGTTTGTGACTCTTGATGGAACTGATCGACGGGATGCGGATCAGTCCAAACAGTTCTTCCAAAAAACGTTCCTTGTTTGTTTCAATGTATTGATTAATGTTCGTCATAATAGCGCTTTTATTTTGACAGGAAAATAGGGTTTATTCAGAAGATAAAAAAGGACTTTTTATACAAACTTCAGTTATACCGGCGTACCTGTTTGATATACAGCTTTCTTTTTCCGTTTGGCGAATCGATTTTAAATTCGATGTCCAGCCCGAAATCATCGAATAAACAATTACAGGTGTGCGGAACGTTCGAACAGTTTTCCCGGTTTCCGGACAAAATGAAATAAAAAGGGCAGCCAAGTGACTGCCCTTTTCTATATCTGATGTTTTTTGTTAGTCAACAATTGCTTTGAATTTCGGATCGCTGAAATACTTGGCAAATTCCATATCGGTTTTGGCAACAGCTTTCAGGTTGGCATTGATGTCGCAGGCAGCTTTCAGGCTTTCGAACAACAGGCTTTCTTTAGCGGTGTGTGCACCAATTATAGCTTTGAAATATTCTTTCATATAACAACCTTCCATCTGGAATGCTTCCAAATCTCTCAGCGCACCGTTGTTGTCGCCTGACAGGATTTTCGCCAGAGCTGAGTTTACATCCTGGTAACTGCCGAAATAACGAACGGCTTTGTCGTATTCTGCTTTTTTGATACTAACCAACCCAAGGTTGTAGTTAACTTCTTCACCACTTCCGGCAGCAGCTCCAAATAAACCTTCGGCTTTGGCTACATCACCTTCTGTTAATGCAACGGCTCCAAGGTTATTTTTGATAATTGGTTCGTTGTTTTTTAGTGTTTCAGCTTTTTCGAAATTAGGTTTTGCTTCAGCATATTTCATTTGTTTAGCCAACACGTAACCTACGTTGTTCGGACCTCTCCAGTCGTTAGGATAAACTTTTACAAACGATTTGTAAACTTCCAGTTGGTCGTCCATATCATCGAACAACGTGGCAGCATACAACAATTCTGCTTCATTCAGCGAAGCCGGATCTTCTTTGGCAGCGGCTTTCAGTTCTTCATCGCTTTTTCCAACCATATCGACACTGGTTACCATTTTAGCGCGACGCAATTGTGGAAGAATATCACTGGCTACTTCGGTGAATGTTTCGCTCAGGTTACGGATTTCGCGTTCGCGAACTTCCGGGTCGTTATACATCGACAGTACACGCAAAATGAGTTCCTTATCCTGGATATTCGATTTTTCCATTTTTTCTTTGAACCCTTCCCAGTCTTCAGGTGTGTATTTTGTTTTCAGTTCGATATCCACACCGGCTTCTTTTAATTTCTTAGCCAGGAATGCCGACGAAGTATTTTTTCTTTCAGCAGCCAGGTCGGTATTCAGGTCGATGCTACCATCAGGCGATGCATAAGCCGAAATTTCAACATCTTTCAGGTTAATACGGCTGTCCTCGCTGGCTTTTTTGGTATAATCTTCCAAGGCTTTTACCTCGCTTTTTTCAATCTCTTCTCTTCTCAGGTTCGAGCGGTTGATGAGGTACATAATATCGGCCATCTTTTCGTCGGGCACCACACGCTGGAACGCATCGGTTGATGGATTGTATTTTCCGCTGTTATTGGCTTCGCGAACAACGCCCAAAATAGGTTGAGGCATTATTACTACCTTTTCGCTGGTAGCAATTACTCCGTCAGCAACCTTGATGGGCGCAAAATCTACTGATTTTTTACCTTGCGATGCCTTTATATTCACGTACAATTCTGATTTAGCCATGGATTTGTCGTATGCAGTGGCATCTTTGTACGAAACACTTCCGCCATTGTACGAAATAACCTTATTATTGGCTTGTACGCTTTCGCCCTGTACGCTTACCGGTTGGTATTTGGTTTCGCCACTTTCGTATTTCAGTACCGGAGTGGCGGTCAGGGTAACTTTCTTATTAAAATATTTTTCAGGAAATCTTCCGGTAATCGCCAAATCCACTTCACCGGCGTGTGCCTCCAACACTTCCGGAGTAACTTTAAAGTTGATCTGGTCGGCATTCTTCTTCATTTTATTCAGCCCGGAACACCCTGACAACAAAACAGCAGCCGTTACTACAAGAATGGTAGGTTTAAAGTTGATCCTTTTCATAACAAAACAGTATTTATAACGATTTCTAAAATTGATGAATAAGTCCACAAAAATATAAAGCTTTTTAAGAAAAGAAAGGTGAAACGCTTCTTTTTATCACAATATCAGACGGTTTATGCCTAATTTATATTCACTATGGAAAATGGCATTTTTCAGGGCCTGATAATCGTCCGGATTTTTAACAAAATCGATGTTGTTGGTATCAATGACCAGAACCGGGAATGAGGCAATTTGTTTCAGAAAATCAAAATATCCACGTTGGATTTTAACAAGGTATTCTGCCTGGATATCCTTTTCGTAATCGCGCCCGCGAAAGGCGATGTTTTTTATCAGCCGATCGACGTTGGCATGCAAATACACGTATAAATCGGGTTTGGGCATCGACTCAAAAACAATATCAAAAATTTGGCGGAACAAGCGGTATTCGTCGTCTTTCAGCGTGTTCTGCGCAAAAATGGCGGTTTTGGCAAAATAATAATCAGCCACCATAAATGAGTGAAACAAATCGAGGTTGAGCACCTCTGATTTGATTTGCTTGTAGCGGTCGGCCAAAAACGAAAGCTCCAGTGGAAAAGAATATCGTTCCTGGTCTTTATAAAATTTATGAAGAAAAGGGTTGTCGGCAAATTGTTCGAGCACCAGTTTGGCGTTGTAGTCCTGCGCGATCATTTCTGAAAGCGTGGTTTTGCCGGCTCCAATATTTCCTTCGATGACCAGAAACTGCATACAAATCTTTTGTGGAATATTTCCTGATTTAACCGAAGCCAAAAATAATTGCTTTTGACGGAAACACGGCCCGATTGTTGAAAACTACATCAGTTTTTTTTGTAAACGGATTTTTTTGTCTTTGGTGCTTCCTAAAATATAGGAAATGATTAGCCCGACGGAAATTCCGATCGAAAACATTTCGATGCGAAGTTCAGGCTTGACCAATACCAGCAAATAACCCAGCAAAGCGCCACCAATTATTCCAAATAGAGCATACACATAACTAAAATAGAACGGAGGATAAAACCCGTGCTCTTTCCTGATATGCTTCGATAGCCGGTTGATCAGGCGGTCGTAACCGCGTCGTTCCCGTCCGGGTGTTTTTATGGCTTCATTGATGTTTTGTACCGATTCTGAAATTTCAGTTTTGAAGCGTTTGCAGTCGGCACACGATGAAGAGAATTTCTCTACCCGCTCCACATTCCGTTTAAACTCGTCGATGCGGAAGAACCGTAAATCCTGAACTCTCGATTTTTCGAGCTTCTGATCGATTTCCAGCGTTAATTTTTCGGCCCACTTTTCCATACTCCTGTAATTTGCTGCGAATGTACCAAAAGCTGCGTGCATAAAAAAACGCTCTGCCAATTGGCAGAGCGTTTTCATATACTTATGAATATTCAATTCATTTAGTCGTTGTCGCGTCGTGGGCGGAAATCCCTGCGGTCGCCACCACGATCACCACCCCGGTCACCACCACGGCGGTCATCCCTGCGGTCTCCACCACGGTTATCGCGGCGGTCACCTCCACGGAAATCCCGGCGGTCGCCGCCCCTGCGGTCTCCACCACGATCTTCTCTTGGCGGACGTTCCACATAACCTTCCGGTTTTGGAAGAAGTACTTTGCGCGAAAGTTTCAACTTACCGGTTTTTTCATCCACCCCAATCAGTTTTACTTCCATCATATCGCCTTCCTTACAGAAATCTTCGGCTTTTTCCACCCGGTTCCAGTCCATTTCCGAAACGTGGAGCAAAGCTTCTTTTCCCGGCATAATTTCGATAAAGGCGCCAAACGCTACCACCGATTTTACTTTTCCGTTATATACTTCTCCTACTTCGGGCAGCGCGGTAATCGCTTTGATTTTTGCCTTGGCAGCCTGAATTGGTTCGAGTCCTGCACCGGAAATTTGCACGTATCCCAGATCGTCTTTTTCTTCGATTACGATCACGGTTTTGGTTTCTTCCTGGATAGCCTGGATTACTTTTCCACCCGGTCCGATCACTGCACCAATCATGTCTTTAGGTATCTGGATGGTTTCGATACGCGGTACATTTGGTTTGTAATCGGCACGTGGTTCGTCAATTACCTCGAGCATTTTGCCAAGGATATGTAAACGGCCTTCTTTTGCCTGTTGCAATGCCTGTGCCAGTATTTCGTACGAAAGGCCATCCACTTTAATATCCATCTGTGTGGCAGTGATACCATCGGCAGTACCGGTAACTTTAAAGTCCATGTCGCCAAGGTGGTCTTCATCGCCCAAAATATCGGATAGCACAGCAAATTTGGTAGCTCCTTTATCAGTGATCAAACCCATCGCAATCCCTGATACGGGTTTTTTCATTTTGATACCGGTATCCATCATCGCCATTGTACCTGAACAAACTGTTGCCATCGACGACGAGCCATTCGACTCAAGAATATCGGTAACAATACGAATAACGTATGGGAATTCGCCGGGTATCATATTTTTCAGTGCGCGAAGTGCCAGGTTTCCGTGGCCAATTTCCCGACGTCCTACTCCGCGAGGTGTTTTTGCTTCGCCAACGCTGAATGGAGGAAAGTTGTAGTGTAACAGGAATTTTTCTTTCCCCTGAACCGTAACACCGTCAATAATTTTTTCATCCATTTTTGTGCCCAGGGTAACCGAGGTCAAGGCCTGTGTTTCACCGCGGGTGAAAATCGAAGAACCGTGAGCTCCCGGTAAATAGTTCACCTCGCCCCAGATCGGGCGGATTTCGTGAGTTTTTCTACCATCGAGACGGATACCTTCGTCCAGAATCATGCGACGCATGGCTTCTTTCTCCACGTCGTGGTAGTATCGTTTAACCAGACCAACCTTTTTGTCGAGTTCTTCGTCTTCAGCATTTTCTGTTTTAAAGGTTTCGATCCACTCGTCGCGAACGGCTTCGAAAGCGCCGTAGCGTTCGCTTTTGTTGGTGATTTGTTGTTTGGCAATTTCGTAACACTTGTCGTACAGTTCGGTTTTTACGCGTTCGCGAAGTTCTTCGTCGTTGTTTTCGTGACAGTATTCACGTTTTACAACACCAAGTTCTGCTGCCAGTTCTTCCTGGATTTTACAGTGTTTTTTAATTTCTTCGTGAGCCGTTTTTATGGCTTCGAGCATCACATCTTCCGAAACTTCACTCATTTCGCCTTCCACCATCATGATGTTGTCGAACGAAGCGCCTACCATAATATCAAGGTCGGCTTCATCAAGTTGCGAGTAAGTTGGGTTGATAATAAATTCACCGTTTATACGAGCCACACGTACTTCCGAGATGGGAGTAGTGAAAGGAACGTCGGAAACAGCGATTGCTGCTGAAGCAGCTAATCCAGCCAGTTGGTCGGGCATTTCATCGGCACCGGCCGAAATCAGGGAGATCATCACAGCAGTTTCTGCGTGGTAATCATCGGGGAAAAGCGGGCGCAGTGCGCGGTCGACCAAACGGGCAACCAGAATTTCGTCGTCACTTGGGCGGGCTTCACGTTTCATAAACCCGCCGGGAAAACGGCCAGCGGCTGAAAATTTTTCGCGGTAATCAACCGACACCGGCATAAAATCAACATCTTCTTTGGCTTCACGGGCCGAAACGACCGTGGCCAGCAACATGGTGTCACCCATTCGTACCACTACCGATCCGTCGGCTTGTTTGGCCAGCTTCCCGGTTTCAATGGTAATCGTTCTGCCGTCGGCAAATTCGATTGTTTTAACTGTTGCGTTTACCATAATTTTTAAAAACTTTTTAATTTAAATTACAATGGGTGGTGAGGTTTTGTAATTTGGAAAAAAAGAAAGGCAACACCTTTGCATTGCCTTTCCTATCGATTTACTTACGTAAGTTCAATTCTTTGATGATCGAACGATAACGTTCAATATCCTTTTTAATCAGGTAGTCGAGCAGACTTCTGCGTTTACCTACCAATTTGATCAATGCACGACGAGTGCTGTGGTCTTTTTTGTTTTGCTTCAGGTGTTCAGTCAGGTGATTGATCCTGAATGTGAACAATGCAATCTGGCCTTCTGCACTACCAGTGTCGGTGGCTGTTTTTCCGTGTTGGGCAAACAGCTCTTGTTTTTTTTCTGATGTTAAATACATTTTAAAGAACTTATTTTGTTATACAATGTTTACGCCGCAGCATCGCTTTCAATAACAACGGTGTAAAATTAATCGGCGCAAAAGTAGGGAAAAGATTTTGATTTACAAATACATGATGGAAAGTTATCGATACAGGTTTGATCTTTTTATGACGCTTTTATTTTCGTTCAATTTCTATCATCGGCCCCGTTTTTTGTTTTGATTGTCTTTAAATAACGCTATTCACGATAAAATGTTAATAAATAGCTATTTATTATTTCTATGTTATTTTTAGTGTTTTGTATGTTTGTGATACCCTTATTTTTTATCATTAATTCCAGTTGAGGGGTGGTCTGTGGGCTACCCTTTCTTTTTTGTTTACATTCAAGCTTAATTTACTCTTCCAATTTCGAGTTGAAACTTACTGTCGCTCCCTGGTATTCGAAAAGCGAGGTCCATAATTTTTCCGAAAGGTTAATCTTCTTATCGTTCTCACTGTTTCGCGAGGCTACAATATAAATATCAAATTCGCTTAAATCGGGCATTGCCGGTCCGTTTTCAGATAATTTCCGAAGCGATTTACTTCGTCACGGCGGTTCAGCGGGTTTTCACCCATCATGCCAGTTTTGGCCACTGCAAGTTTAATGGTTTTCGATTTCGAGTCAGACACTTCGTTGATCAGCGAAAGTTTTATTTCCCACCTGAGAAACCACTGCTTTTTTTCCCAAGTTTCATCAGGCTTAACAGTTTTGGTAAGTTATCTCCCACAAAATTCCCGTCTCTGAATTTTTCGTCGGTAACATCTATGGTATTCGTTAAGTATAAATAACAACGACAATCCCCATTGTAAAGTATTTAACCCAAACAAAATAAGCCACTTAATTCGCTATCCTGGCACATTAAGTCGGTGAAATATTGTTGTAGCCCGACAAAACAAAATCAACTTTTGATTCAACGGGAGCTCTCTTAGGAATTGGATTGGAAATAATTTGTTGGATAACGGATCGATTTTTATTTTCTAATTAAACTTTTTAAACGCATTGCCGTCAAACACAAACACCATGAAATTATGAAAGTTACATCTGTGTTCGCAAGGATAAGCAACTGGCTCGCTTCGCCCGAAGTTTTTGGAAGGATTACAAAGAAAATTCCGGGAGAGTGGGTTCTGTATGAGTATTATTTCGATGAGAAGGAGAAGCTTATCCACCAAACCGAAGATGAACTAAAAATGAATGGCGAGTCCTTGCAAATTCAATTTCATGTTGAAGAAAGCTTTCGTACCACCTCAAAACTGGCACTTCCTGTTTTCGACCATCTGAAGGAAGGAAACTGGAGCGTTCGCCGGAATTATATTACGCTGGTCGATCCAACTGATTTCAGGAATAATCTTGAGTTTCAGTTTGCTTTTGAAAAGGAAAATCTAAAACTTTTAAAGAAGAACAAAATGGGGAAGATCGAGTTTTTCGGGTTTTTTAAAAGTACCGGTCTAAAAAAATAAAACCCCGCTTTCGCGAGGTTTATTTTTATTTAGTAATGGTAATTATTTCATTTCCAGCGGCTCGTAATCTTTAAAAAGCGAAATTTTTGTGGCTTCTGCTTTACTGCGGAATCCGGGCCAAACATCACTATAAAAATTATTAATCGCATCAACCCCTTCCCTGATTTTTGTTTTGGCCTGCTCAACCATTTTTTCTTCTGTAATGGTTGGCATTCCCGGTCTCGACGTGATCTGTCGGATGGCCATGAATACTTTTCCGCTTACATACTGATCATAACTGCGCGACGTAATTCCCTGTACATCCGGATCCTGTTTGCCCAAAAGCATATCCTGGATTGCGCTAACCGAGTCCTGGATTGCTTTTATTTCTTTTTGAAGTTCTTTTATTTCGTCACCTTCCAGGCCTTTTAATTGTGTTGAGAGTTTGTCGAGAACCTGGTTGCTTTCGATTAACCGTTCGGTGCCATTATACAGTACTTCCAAATTAGAAGTAAGGTCGTCGACCATGGCATTTTGAGCTTTTATTGCTTCCACCGATTTTGGGACCCGTGGATCCATGACCACTGTAATTTCTGTCGAATCTTTTTGATCTTTATATTCAGCTACCAGTTTATAAGTACCGGGTAAAACGCTCTTAACACTGCGGTTTCGGCGCATGAATCGGTTTATTGCCCCTTCTTCGCGACCACCACGACGGGGCATTTTCATATCGCCGGTAGTTAAATTCCATCTCACTATATTGAGTCCACCATCAGGGACACTTTCAAGCGTCTGAATCAAGGCATTATCAATATCGTAAATATAAATTTTCAGTGAATCAGCTTTGGCTCCGCCACCGCTTCTACGACCCGGCCCACGCGATTCTGAATCCAATTTCTCTTCTTTTTTGGCTTTGGCAACGATCACTTTTATTTGTGCATCGGTCGATTTATTTTCGCCCGAGAAAATGGCATCTGCCGGAAAATGAGAGCCAATGTTGGAGAGTTTGCCGTTTACGAGTACTGCATCGGCCGGTTTAAAAATGGCAAGCGGTGCATCCAGCGCTTTTCCACCATTGGCAGCCAGCTGGCGCAAAGGCCTGATGTCATCAAGGATATAAATTGAACGGCCAAATGTAGCGATAGCCAAGTCGGCTTCTCTTTCCTGAATAGCGAGGTCCATTGTTGAAACAGCAGGATAACCATTTGTCCAACGTGTCCAGTTTTCACCTTTGTCGATGCTTATCCACAAACCGTGCTCGGTACCAAGAAAAACCAGGTTTGGTTCTGTCGGATCCTGAAGAATAGTTAGTGTATAGCCAAAAACTTTATCATTGTTTACAATGCGTTTCCACGTCTTCCCATAATCAAGGGTCACATAAGCATAGGCAGTAAAGTCGCCACGGCGGTAGTTATTGGCCACCACCCAGGCAGTTCCTGCATCGTAGGTAGAAGCCCGAACCTGCGGAATCCAGCTGGCTGCCGGAAGACCGGGCAGATTATTCACATTGGTCCAGGTTTGGCCGCCATCGCGGGTAAGCTGGAGGTTTCCATCGTCGGTACCCACCCAAATTACATTCTTATCGAGCGGACTTGGTGCTATGGCCAAAATACAGGTATGGTTTTCGGCACCGGTAACGTCAAAGGTCAATCCACCGCTTTCGCTAAATTTTTGCTTGGTAGTATCGTTGGTAGTCAGGTCGGGAGAAATAATGTCCCATGTCAACCCTTTGTCGGTACTTTTATGCAGAAATTGCGAACCAAAATAAATGGTATTGTTGTCGTTAGGATCCTGTGCCATGGCAGCGTTCCAGTGAAAGCGCAGCTTCGTGTCCAAATCGGGTGGGGTAGGCTTGATCGAATAAGTGTTTCCGGTTTTCGAATCGTAACGCCCCACGTTTCCCTGTTGCGACATGGCATAGCCCCACCTTGCATCATCGGGGTCAGGAATAACGTCGAACCCATCGCCAAACATTACTTCGAGCCACATTTGGTTCAGGATTCCACCGGTTTGATAAATATAGGCCGGGCCTTTCCACGAGCCGTTGTCCTGCATTCCGCCATAAACATGGTACGGAAGTTCGTTATCGACATTAATATGATAAAACTGACCCACCGGCAGGTTCTGTACAAAACGCCAGGTTTTCCCGTAGTCGTAAGAAATGTTCATTCCTCCATCGTTTCCTTCCATCAGGTGTGCGGGATTTTTTGGATTGATCCACATGGCGTGGTGGTCGGAGTGTGTTCCGCCTTCGATCGAAGTAAACGATCGGCCGCCGTCTTCACTCATGGTAATGCCTGTGTGTAAACTGTATAAGCGGTTGTAATCTTTCGGATCAGCATAAATTTCGCAGTAATAAAACGGGCGGCTCCCGATTTCATCCTTATCATTGATTTTTTTGAAAGTATCTCCTCCGTCGCTTGATTTGTAAAGTGCGTTCTTTTTCGATTCGATCAGTGCGTAAACTACCTCGGGGTTGCTTGGGGCAATGGTAAGTCCCATTCTTCCAAGGTCGCCTTCCGGAATTCCGTTATCTTTTGAATTAAGTTTTTTCCAGGTTTTACCGGCATCGCGTGTAAGGTACAAACCCGAACCCGGGCCACCCGATGTAAAGAACCAGGGCCAACGACGGTGCTCCCACATGTTCACGAATATTTTGTTCGGATTGCCGGGGTCCATCACCATTTCACCTACGCCGGTTTTTTCATCCACAAAAAGAATTTTCTCAAATGTTTCGCCGCCATCGGTGGTTTTATACAAGCCACGCCCGGCATGCTCGGCATAAGGATTTCCGATTGCCCCGATATATGCCACGTTTTCATCACGCGGATCGAGTAAAATGCGGTGAATGTTTTTGGTGTTTTCCAAACCCAGCAGTTTCCAGGATTTTCCGCCGTCCATCGATTTGTATAAGCCGCCCCCTATGTTGATTGAGTTTCGGGGGTTTCCTTCACCGGTACCCACCCAAATAATATCGGGGTTGGTTTGGTTGATTTTAATAGCGCCGATATTGATAAGTTTTTCATCGTCGAACACTGGTTTCCAGGTAATTCCCCCATCAACCGATTTCCAGACTCCGCCTGACGCGGCGCCAACAAAAATGATATCAGGGTTATCAATAACAGCATCGATGGCAACAATCCGGCCACTCATTCCGGCCGGACCAATGCTTCTTGCTTTCATTTTCTCCAATTTGCTGATGTCGGGTTTCTGGGCCGACAAGGCAAACGTGGATAAGATTAAAATTCCGAGTATCGAAGCAGTTTTGCTCCGAAAGTTAAACAGCCGCTTTTTCATAGAAATTGTATTAAGTTAACTTGCAATTCTGTCAATAAAAATAACAATGTTTTTGAAATACGGAAGTAACTGTGTTTAAGATTGTAGAATTCTATAACGATTCTTTATGATAAATGGATAAAGCTGCCGGAAAAGGTTGCAATGCGCGTTCGAAGATTCCGAGAGAATAGGCAATGGTAAGTCCGTAATTCGTGATTGGCACACCTGCTTGTTGTGCTTTCATAATTCGGCTTAGCATTTCGCGGCGGTTCCACATACAGGCACCACAGTGGATAATCAGTTTATATTCAGAAATATTAAAAGGGAAATCGTGCCCACGCATGTTATCGATCTCCAATTTTCCTCCCACGTACTGTGTGAGCCAGCGGGGTATTTTTACACTTCCAATATCTTCTCCGATGGGATGATGAGAACAGGCTTCCGCAATCAGCACTTTATCGCCTGCTTTGAGATTATCGATCGTCATGGCACCGCGGACCAAAGCATTCAGATCGCCCTGAAAACGGGCAAACAAAATCGAAAACGAAGTCATTGGAATTTCGGGTGGCGTGTCGGCAGCAACTTTTAAAAAAGCCTGTGAGTCGGTTACCACCAGTTTGGGAGGCTTGTTAAATCGCGACAATGCTTCGCGTAATTCGCGTTCTTTTACAACAACCGAAAAACAGTCATTATCCAGCAAATCACGGATGCTTTGAACCTGTGGAAGGATCAATCGTCCTTTTGGAGCTTCCTTATCGATAGGAACGACCAGAACGGCGGCTTCACCAGGTCCTACTAAATCGGCCAGAATGCTCGGGCGGTTGATAAAGTCATCGGGAGCCGATTTTAAAAGTAGCTGACGAAGTTCGGAAATGCCGGATTGCCTTGGCGCCGATGTAAATACAAAGCGGATTTTTGACTGACCCAGGATAGCAGTTATTCCGAGATCCTCAGGGTACAGATCACTTTTATTGAAAGCAACAATGAAGGGTATTTCGCGTGTTTTGAGTTCGCTGATCAGTTTTTCTTCGTAATCTCCCCAATCGTTGAAATTGCTAACGATAATTCCGAGGTCGGTACGATCAAAAACAGACAATGTCTTTGCTACACGCTTTTCGCCCAGAATACCTGTATCGTCTATTCCTGCGGTATCAATAAAGAGAACAGGGCCGAGCGGAAGCAGTTCCATGGGTTTTTCAACCGGGTCGGTGGTTGTTCCTGCTACCTCTGAAACAATCGAAACTTCCTGATGAGTGAGGGCATTTAGAATACTTGATTTTCCGGCGTTTCTGCGGCCAAAAATTCCAATGTGCAAACGAAATGATTTTGGTGCCCTCATGTGTCGAGTTTTTGTTGGCCTGAAAATACGCAATCAAATGATTTCAAACAATGATATACAAAAAAAGGGCGCTCATTGAGTACCCTTTTAATACACGTATTAATTTTTTATTTTGAGCCGCCACCAGTTTCTTTTTTGCTGGCTTTCTCTTCAGGACACGATTTGCCGGCAGCCGCACAACATTTCTTTTGTGCTTCGCCGCAGCCTCCTACGGTTGGTTGTGCGTCCTTTGTTTCTTTTACTTTTTCGGTACTTTTTGCTTTTTCTTCGGTTTTCTTCTTTTTGTCTTTTTCTTCTTCTACCGACATGAAATTACTTTGGTCGTCGCTGGCAACACAAATTTTGCCGGCTTTTTCCGAATTCACTTTTACAGGCGCATTTGCCAGCGAAATACCGTACACTGCCACGAGGGCTAAAATCAGTAAGATCTTTTTCATTGTTCTGATTGTTAAAGGTTAAGATTGATTACAAATAACATTTGTTTATAATGATTAAATTCTTGAAAATGAAACATTGCCAATATAATATTTTTCCTTTAAAAACAAGAATTTCAGAGAAGAAGGTATTAAAAAAAACCGTCTCTCGAAAATTGAGAGACGGTTTAACTATGTAAAGACTAGGATAAAATCTTATTTACCGCCGCATCCGCCACCGCTGGTTTTAGCTTCAGCCGTTTTTGTTCCTTCGGCTTTTTTATCGCCCCCACAGTCGTGCGATTTTGCGCCTTCAGCTTTTACTTCTTTTTCACCTCCGCAACCCGCAGATTTCTTTTCTGCTTTGGTTTCGGTTTTAGCTTCTGCTTTGGCTTCTTTCTTTTCTTTTTCTTCTTTAACGGTGTCTTTTCCTTCGTCGGCGACAACAACCGTTTGGTTGAATGTAACTACGGGTGACTGGGTCTTCGCTATCGAAACACCGTAAACCGCGACAAATGCCAACACAAATAATAGTTTTTTCATTTTTGTAATTTTTAAAGTTATAAAATAAAATATCTTTTTATCTCATTTTACACAATAATATGAATATCCAAAATAAAATCAAAACAAATATTAAGATATTTTAGTATGGAAATCAGATTAAGCTCACAAATGTCTGAAAATGAAAAAGATTTAGAATGTTAATGTCTTGTTAATGCTTTACCGACATCACGAACCCAGCCGACAAACTGCCTCGGGTGAGATCATTTCTTCGAATTCTTCTCCGGTGATAAGTCCATGAAGAATTGCTACTTCGCGGATGCTTAATTTTTGTTTTCTGGCAATTTCTGCTACCTGGCTGGCTTTGTCGTAACCGAGTTTTGGAATCAGCGCCGTTACAGCGGCAGTCGAATTTTTAACGTTGCGTTTGCAAAGCTCTTCATTGGCTCTAATTCCTGAAACACATTTTTCAGCAAATATTTTGCTGGCATTCGAGAGCAAATCAAGGGATTCGAGCAAAGCGTTTGCAATGAGTGGCATAAATTGGTTAAGTTCGAGGTTGCCCGCACTGCAAGCGTGCGCAATTACCTGATCGTTTCCCATCGTTTTGATTGCCACCTGAGCTACTGCTTCCGGAATTACGGGGTTTATCTTTCCAGGCATGATTGAGGAGCCTGCCTGCATTTCGGGAAGATAAATTTCGCCGAGTCCGGCATCGGGTCCACTCGACATCAAGCGCAGATCGTTACTGGTTTTGAGCAAGTTGGTAGCACAGGCTTTTAAAATACCGGACACCTCCACGAAAACATCCAGGTTCTGTGTCCCGTCGATGAGGTTTTCGCTGCGGGCCAACCCGATGTTGGTATTCTCGCGAAGCTTGTCGACCACCCGGAAGATAAATTGTTTAGGGGCCCCCAAACCCGTTCCGATAGCAGTTCCACCCAAATTTACTACCCGCAAACGTTCTTCGCATTTATAAATTCGCCAGCGATCGCGGTTAAAGGCTTCGGCGTAGGCACTCATTTCGCGGCCTAGTGTAGTAAGTACGGCGTCCTGGAGTTGGGTTCTTCCAATTTTTACCACGTGGGCAAGTTCTTTTTCCTTTTGCTGAAAAGCTTCCTGTAAGCCAAGAATATTTTGTTCGAGTTTTCGCAGAATCCGTATGGCAGCTACTTTCAAGGCAGTGGGGTAACCGTCGTTGGTGCTCTGGTGCAGGTTGATATCATCGAGCGGCGAAATCCGTTCGTAGTTTCCAAGGTATTCGCCCATAATTTGCAGGGCGCGGTTGGCCAGCACTTCGTTCACATTCATGTTCGTTGAGGTTCCGGCGCCTCCCTGCATGGCATCTACAATAATGTGTTCTGCTAAAAGTCCCTGCGCCATTTCAGAACAAGCTTGTTCAATGGCTGTAGCTTTTTCCTTGTCTTTCCAGAAACCGAGCTCCTTGTTCACTTGTGCACAAGCCAGTTTTACTTCTCCAAAAGCTTTGATTAATTCGGGATGGACCACTTGTCCGCTCAAAGGAAAATTTTCCACTGCCCGTGCTGTATGTATTCCCCAAAATACATCAGCCTGGATTTGTTTCGAACCTAATAAATCCTTTTCTATTCTTGTCTTTACCATGATTCTCCTGATTAAAGGATTACGTGATTTTGTTGTTGTGTACTCGTTTAAGCCGAAGGCTGTTTGCTCCAAAATTAAGAATTAACAGTACACATCATCTCTTCCGGCTTCCACTCTTTTAACGAGTTTTTCGGCACGCTGGCGGGCAATTCCGCTCATACTTCCAATCGTCTCGGCTATTAATTTATCCCCCACTTCAGCAGTTTCGGGTCTGGCAAAATTCTGCAGGTATTCTTTAAACGAACTCAAAGCATTGGGCGCACAGTGTAGTTTTATATCTCCTGGTTTGGCCAGGTCCATAAAATCGGCTCCGGTTCTTCCCAAACGATAACAAGCCGTGCAAAACGACGGTATATAACCCATCGAAGCCACATCGCGGATCACTTCATCAAGCGAACGATGATCACCCAAACTAAACTGGCCTGAAGGATCGTCTTCTGTTTCTTCCTCGTATCCTCCGGGATTGGTGCGACTTCCGGCTGAGATTTGGCTAACTCCCAGAGCAAATGTTTCGCGGCGCATTTTGGCGGTTTCGCGGGTTGACATAATGATTCCGGTATAAGGAACAGCCAGGCGAAGAATAGCTACAATTTTTCTGAAATCGATGTCTGAAACAGGGAAGGGGGGATGTGATGCGATGTCGCTGTTGGTGGCAGGTTCGAGGCGCGGCACCGAAATAGTGTGCGGCCCCACGCCAAACTTTTCTTCGAGTTCTTTGATATGCTGCATCATGGCAAGAATCTCGAACCGGTAATCGAACAGACCGAACAAAACACCAATTCCTACATCGTCAATTCCGGCTTCCATGGCCCGGTGTAACGACCAGGCACGCCAGTTATAGTCTCGTTTTTTACCTCCGAGGTGTACTTTCGAGTAGGTTTCGCGATGGTAAGTTTCCTGAAATATCTGGTAAGTGCCTATCCCGGCATCTTTTAGTTGTTTGAATTCTTCAGTTGCAAGCGGAGCCACATTTACATTAACACGGCGGATTTCGCCATGCACCGACTTGACACTGTATATGGTTTTTACCGAATCGAGTACATATTGAAACCCTTCTTTAGGATATGACTCGCCGGCTACCAGCAAAACGCGTTTGTGTCCTTGTTTGATTAGTACATTCACTTCGCGTGCAATTTGCTGTTGCGAAAGTGCATGGCGCGTAATTTCCTTGTTGGTTGCACGAAAGGCACAATACAAACATTCGTTTGAACACAGATTGGAAATATAAAGAGGAGCGAACAATACCAGCCGTTTCCCGTAAATGGTTTCCTTTACCTGGTTGGCAGTATTAAACAATTCGGCAAGCAAAGCAGGATCGCTGATTGAAGTCAGCATTGCCACTTCTTCCAGATCGAGGCCTTTCATTTCGGCAGCTTTTGCCAGTACATCCCTAATTTGCCGAGGTTCGGGATTTTTACATTTTTCAAGTATTTCCCAAACCTTTTGTTCGTTGATAAAATCGGCTTCTATTTTGTACATAATAGTTGAAATATTTAGGTTATAAAGTGTGAAACTCAGTGAATTTTCATCCCCCTAATCCCCCTTCAAAGGGGGAAGCGACAAAGGAGCGGGGGATGCGTGGATAACTCTTCATGATGTTTTATTTCAGGTTATTTTTTTGCGAGACCCGATTTGACGGAAACACCGGGAATGCTTCCCAGTTTCCCTGTCAGTTTTCCAAGCTCATCAGTGGTGGAATCGACTACAAGTGTGATAATCGAAGTATTTTGTTTGATGTTTGGCAAGCCAGTACGCGCGAGGATCAGTTCTGAAAATTCGCTAAGAATGGTATTTACTACACCGGCGCATTTTTCACGGTCTTCAATAATTATTCCCACAAAACCAAGTCGTTTCATATTTTGAAAGTTGGAAGCCCGAAGCCGGTAGCTTAAAACCATCATCGAGTTCAGGCTTGAATTAAACAAATAAATTCTGCGGGAATAAAAATAGAAGCGAATTAATCCTTTTTAATCTTTCCCTAAAGTCAGCCTCGGCCTTCCCGCAGGATTAGGGAGTAAAGATACTGGATAAATGTTCAGAATAAGCTGATAAAAACAGATACTTTTTTATGTTATTGAATACATTCGGAAGGTTAGCTTCTAATTCTGCAATTTTTTAGACAAACAACTGGCAGACAGAGGACAAATTTCCCTGAACTGGGCGCTTGACAGGATTTCAGGTGGGCATAAATCGCGTTGCTGCGGGAGGTAACCTAATTTTTTGAAGAATTCAGTAGCCGTGATTGTCAAAAGAAATAGGTGCTTAATTCCTTTTTCGATTGCTTTATTTTCTAAAAACCGCACGATTTGCAGGCCATAACCCATATTTTGGTACGCCTCGTGAACCGCAACCGAACGCAAAACAGCATTAACACCATAAATTTCAAGTGCTCCTGTTGCAATAAACTGATCGTTTTCTTTTACTCCGAAAAAATGGGCAGGCGCTTCGTCTAAATCGGAATAAGGCAAACCGGAAAGTTGTAGTAAATTTTTTACCGAATCGGTTTCTGAATGACTTATTGATTGAATCGTTACCATGTTATTGTATCGAAGTTGTTCTTTAAACTGTAAAATTGGGTCCACGCAAAGTTTAATAAGTAGCGTTAAGAACACAAAGACATTGAAGATTAAAATTTGTGCCTTGGATACTTTGCGTGAACCTTTTTTAGTTGGCCTCTTTTTTTAAAGTTTTATAGCTTCAATATCTGCCGAGTCCACATATTCATCAAAACCATCGGAGTCCCACTCGGTCACCAGTTCTTTACTTTTTAGTTTCGGGCTAATCCTGATGTTTTTAAAACCGGCGATACTTAGCATTTGTTCAATCGCTTCAATACTCGATGCTCCCGAGATACATTCACTGTAAAGTTGCATATCGCTTTTAATTTCGTCAGGAATTTCCTTTAAGCTTACTGTATCCGAAATTGCGAGTCTTCCTCCCGGTTTAAGAACGCGGAAAGCATCGTTAAAAACCTTTTGTTTTTCGGGCGACAGATTAATCACGCAGTTCGAGATAATAACATCCGCTATTCCATCGGCAACCGGAAGATTTTCAATTTCACCCAAACGGAATTCCACATTTTGAAAATCAAATTTTTCAGCATTGCTCCGGGCTTTCGTAATCATTGCCGGAGTCATATCCACACCGATCACTTTGCCGTTTTCACCTACTTGCCGGGCAGCCAGAAATACATCGAATCCGCCGCCGCTTCCAAGGTCAATCACCGTTTCCCCTTTCTTTAAGTTGGCAATTGCCTGTGGATTTCCGCAACCCAGGCCCAGGTTGGAGGTTTCCGGAACCTGTTTTACATCGTCATCTGAATAACCAAGTTTCAATGATCGTAAATCAAAATCTTTTTGCGAACCACAACAGGACGTTGATTCACTGGTTGAACAACAACCTGTTGCACCATTTGATTCAGCGATCCCTGCATATCTTTCCCGAACCGCATCTCTGATTTCATTTTTGTTCATGACATAATTTTTTAGAATTTGTACCCTGTTGACGGCAAATTTTAAAAACGGACACAGCTTTTAAACAATTTTTCAGCATTTTTTACAAACCGGTTGATTTGCATGGTAATCGATGATGTTCCCATAAACATCCACATGAAAGGTACAACAGTCGGTCAGGTTCTTTTTCAGCGCCTGTCTTCCGCGGTGAACACGCGCCCTTGCATTGGTGTAGCTGAGGTCCAGATTCTTTGCAATATCGGCAATTGAATAGCCTTTTAACTCCGACATGATTACCGCTTCACGATAATTATCAGGTAACCCGTCGATATATAAACCAATCCAGCTTTCTGCCGCTTTCATCGAAGTATTTTCATCCGCATCTTCTTCCTGTAAATCAAAAGGTTCCTCAATATTTTTCCCCTTTTGCTGTAGCCGGTAATGGTCGTTGATGGTATTGCGTGTGATCTGGTAAAGCCAGTTTTTAAGTTTATCGCTGTCTTTAAGCGTATCGACTTTCGACAGGATTTTTATAAAAACTTCCTGCAAAATATCATCCGCATCCGCATCATCCTTCACTCTTTTCCGGATAAAATCCAGGAGCTGATCGTGATATTCTTTCCAGATATAATTGATTTCAGTTGTCACAAAAGCCATTATTTTAACGATTTAAATTTACTAAAAACTGGCGATTCCATTCGCTATAAAATAATGACTGGATTATTTCTGTTTGGAAACACTTTCCAATCAAAAAAAATATAAAACATTGAAAGATAAGTTTGTCGCTTCACACAAAGCAAGTTTTATCTTTACAGCATGAAAAATATTCCGGATATATTAAAACAGGAATCGTTTAACCGTGATGATTTAATCACATTACTAAGAGCAAATGGCGAAGACCGGACTGCACTATTAAAGCGTGCCCAGGAAGTGAAACTCCGCGAAGTGGGGAACAAAGTTTATTTACGTGGGCTGATTGAATTCTCAAATATTTGTTCAAAGGATTGTCTGTATTGCGGTATCCGGAAATCGAATGGAAAAGTAGTTCGTTATAAAGCCCGCGATGAAGAAATCCTTGACGCCTGTCGTTTTGCCTGGGAGAACCGTTTTGGATCAGTTGTATTGCAGTCGGGGGAAGTTTCGTCGTCGTCTTTTGTAAAACGGATCGAAGGGTTGCTGAAAAAAATCAAGCAGCTTTCGAATAACGATCTAGGTATTACACTTAGTTGCGGCGAGCAAAAGCTGGACACCTATCGCCGCTGGTTCGAAAGCGGGGCACACCGATACCTGCTCCGGATTGAATCCTCTAATCGTGATCTGTATTATAAAATCCACCCACAAAACGAAACCCATTCTTTTGAACGCAGAATAGAATCACTTCATTTTTTAAAAGAAGCCGGTTACCAGGTGGGGACCGGGGTGATGATTGGATTGCCATTTCAGACTTACGGGGACCTGGCTGATGATCTCCTGTTTTTCAAAAAGCTTGACATTGATATGTGCGGGATGGGGCCCTATCTTGAGCACGAAGATACCCCGCTTTACGAACACAGGCACTTGCTGATGAACAAGCAGGAACGTTTTGACCTTACGCTGAATATGATCGCGGCTTTGCGTTTGCTTATGCCCGATATTAATATTGCAGCCGCTACTGCCTTGCAGGCCATCGATCCGGCTGGAAGAGAAAAAGCGCTGGCTGTGGGCGCCAACGTGATGATGCCCAACCTTACACCCTGCGAATACCGAGGGGAATACAAACTCTACGAAAACAAACCTTGTTTGGATGAAGATGCCGGGCTGTGCCGTAACTGCTTGGAAGCCCGCATTGAACTGGCAGGAGCCGAGATAGGTTATGGTGAGTGGGGTGATTCCTTACATTTTAACGAAAAAAAAACAAAAGCGAATACTGATAGCAATTTATTTTAGTTCTCCCACAATTCTTCTTCCATGCAATTCGCTTGCACCAGTCAATCGGCTGATCTCATACACGTTCGAAGCGAGCACTTTCCCGGCTACCAAAATTGTTATCCGGTCGGCTGCTTCCTCCATCATTTTGCGAATAGTCTCCTGACCTTCGACTGCGGTGGCTTTTCCTCCTGAAGTAAGGATACGTTTTATCCCGGGAATCGTTTTCAAAACCCGGACTCCTTCAACCGGATCATCCAATTCGTCGATGGCTTTATGAAAAGTAACAGGAAGCGGCTGCGCATATTCCGCTAAAATACGGGTGTTTTTTTCATCAATCTGCTTGTCTTTCGTGAGAAGTCCAATAACAATTCCAGCGGCACCTGCCCCTTTCGCCTCGTCGATGGCAGTCTTCATCCGTTCTACTTCATTAGGGGAATAAACAAAATTTCCGGCACGCGGTCGCGCCATTACCATCACCGGAATTTTTAGTTCTGAACAAGCTTTTCTCATTTGTTCAATCGTTGGTGTCAATCCGTCGTTCGCCAGGTCAGAGCACAACTCAATTCGGTCGGCACCCAGCATTTCTGCCAGTTTTGCTTCTTCAAAACTTTCAACGCATACTTCTTTAATCATTTGAATTTTGATTTAAACTCAAATATACAGCAATGAAATATAGGTAACTAAAAATTCATTGAAGATGCTTGAAAAGGGAATTCCTGTAATTGATGTTTCTTAAAAGAACAGAATGAGGAAGACACATTTTATTTGTTATTTTGTATTCAAAACAAATCGACTTGAAATATAATTTACTCACCATATTAGGCCCCACAGCGACCGGAAAAACAGGCTTGGCTGCCCACCTGGCAGTTCGTTTACAGGGCGAAGTGATATCGGCCGATTCAAGGCAAGTGTACCGCGGAATGGATTTGGGGACCGGGAAAGATTACGATGACTATTTTGTAAACGGGGTGGAGGTACCCTCGCACCTGGTAGATATTGAAGAGGCCGGTGTTCATTATAATGTATATCGTTTTCAAACCGATTTTATTAAAGTTTTTCAGGAAATTCAGGCACGCGATAAATTTCCGGTATTATGCGGCGGAAGTGGCTTGTACCTTGAAGCTGTTCTGAAAAATTACCGACTGATTGAGGTTCCGCCTAACAGGGAACTTCGCAAAGAACTGGAAGGTAAAACGTTGACTGAGCTTACTGAGATTCTCAAAAATATGAAACCGCGTCAGCACAACGATACTGATGTGGAAACCGACCGCCGTGCGATCCGTGCCATCGAAATTGAAAAATATTATGCAGAACATCCGCAGGAAGCCTCGGGGATGCCCGATATTAAAAGCCTGAATATTGGTATTGATTTCGACCGGGATATGCGGCGGGAACGTATTTCCAAAAGGCTGAAACAACGCTTGGATGAAGGAATGCTCGATGAGGTTCAACGCTTGATGGATTCCGGTCTGACATCTGAACAGCTAATCTATTACGGGCTTGAATATAAATTTCTGACTCTGCATCTGATCGGGGAGCTGACATACGATGAAATGTTCAGCCAGTTAGAGATTGCTATCCACCAGTTTGCCAAACGCCAGATGACCTGGTTTCGCGGGATGGAAAAACGCGGGACAAAAATCCACTGGGTGAACGGACACCTGCCAATGGAGGAAAAGGTTGAGGAAATATTACAACTACTAAGGCAGCCCTGAAAAACGTATTCATTGAACCTGATAACTAAAACATATAATTATGGCCGAATCAAATGGTGGCGATCGTTAAATGCGCGCCAAATACGATGTGAACCTTAAATCTTTTGGAGGCAGACGCTGGCGTTGGCATATCAATTGTGTCCCGGGTGGAAAGGATATCTGAAATCGTTAAACGAAGAGGAACGCGCGGAATTAAAGGAGAAGTAAATCTTTAGTTCTTCCTGGCTATCGATTAAAACCACAGGATACCAACTGGTTATGCGTAAAACGGACTTCGAAATCCTTAAGAATGACGTGAAAGCATTGCTGATTGGCAATGTTACATTAATCTTTGATTCAAGGAAGATGATTAATTTTTGTGATCGCATTGGAAAACGGAGTTAATAAATTAATTTAGCAAGAGAACTAATTTTCCTGACTATGAAAAACGGTATTGTTCTACTTATTATTCTGGCCATATTTTCAGGCTGCACAAATAATGAACCGGCAGAAAAAGCGCATTTCCTGGTTCCTTTCACCAAAAATCCGGAGTTTAATCCTTGTTTGGTACCGACTACCTGGTACAGTTTTAATTGTCCGGTTCGTGGAACTGAAGTGTACTGGGAAGAAAAAGATGTGTTCAACCCTGCAACGGTTGTAAGAGGAGATACCCTCTTTTTACTTTACCGCGCCGAAGATGTGGTTGGGAAACACAATGGGACATCGCGGATTGGCCTGGCAATGAGCCTGGATGGTTATCATTTTCAGAAATATCCCAAACCAGTCCTGTATCCCGATAAAGACAAATTTGAAAAATATGAGTGGGAAGGCGGTTGTGAAGATCCGCGCGTGGTGGAAGATGAAAATGGCACATACTACATGAATTACACAGCTTACAACGGGGATAAGGCACGTTTGTTTGTAGCTACTTCCGCCGATCTGCGTCACTGGACCAAGCATGGTTCTGTTTTCAGGAAAGCGGGAGAACAGTTTGTCGATATGTGGTCGAAATCGGGAGCAGTGCTGTGCCGCCAAAAAAACGGACGGATGATCGCTACCAAAGTAAACGGAAAATACTGGATGTACTGGGGCGAGTCGAATATTTACATGGCGACTTCGGATAACCTGATCGATTGGGAACCCGTACTCGAAACCGATCCTGCGAAAATGGTTCTTGACACGATGAGACATTACGATATAGCTTTCAAAATACTTTTTTCAACCCGGGAGGGGAAATTTGACAGCGAATTGGTAGAACCAGGGCCGCCTGCTCTTTTAACCGGGCAAGGATTCGTTTTTATTTATAATAGCAAGAATAGCCCGACTTTTGGCGATAAAAATCTGGCGCAGGGAGCCTATGCTGCCGGACAAATTATCACCGACAAAAACGACCCCCGAAAAGTGCTTTCCCGTACCGAGGATTATTTTATAACACCCGATCAACCTTTTGAAATTACCGGACAGGTGAACAATGTTTGTTTTGTGGAAGGCCTGGCCCGTTTCAAAGACAAGTGGTGGTTGTATTACGGAACGGCAGATTCGAAAATTGCAGTGGCCGAATCAGAAACGGTTTTAGAATAATTTTACCGGCGAGGTTTCCAAACCAATCTTGCACGGATAAGTTCGGCGCCGTCGCTTTGGCGGACAACACTGCAAAGATGATTTTCAGCATCAAGAAGTTGTTTTTTTACGGCTAATGAATCGCCGGGGATTCCTTCTTTGGCAAAGTTTATCTCAAATTCTGTCAGTTCATGTTTTTCATGAAAATCAAAACTGTAACTGTCGATAATTCTTTCGAGATAACGGCCGCTGTTAAAATGCTGGTTAACATCAATTTCGTTGAACAGAACAGGAGTAAAAATCAGCTCTCTATCCGATTTGGGTGAAATCACTTTTCCTGCAAATTCTTCAAAAACGCGTTCGTCGTGAAAAGGGAAATCCCTGAAATTTTCGAATCGCAGAATACGTTTTGTTTTCAGATCGAGGATCAACCAACTGGTTGTCGCTTTTATGATATGATCTCCACTCTCATCAATAAACCGGATATCGCGATGCGCTAAAAAGCCGTCAGATCCGGTGGGCCAGGTTTCGAGCGTAAATTTCTCCCCCCAGGCCGGACGGCGTTTAATTTTCACCAATAGCCGTGACAGAACCCAGAACGATTGTTCCTGTTGCAGGTTATCAAAACCAACTCCCAGCATTTCGGCATGTTTCCACGCAATTTCCTGGATTTGCCAAAACAAAAAAGAAGTGGACAATTTTCCAAAACGATTCACAAAATAAGATTTGGTTGTTAGTTCCTGCCTGAGAATATTCATTTTTTTCGATACTTGATACTTGTTCCCCAATGCTGGATAAAGCGGGATAATTATTTTATTTTAATTTTTGCAGATTGTGACCCCGATCCGAAAACCAATTCAGGATCCGTTTTTTCACTTTCAATTTCCTGCTTTATTAAACTTTTTTGCAAATTTATTGTTCAGTTTTGAAAATCGGGCACAAATGTTCAATTTTGCACCAAGAATTATTATTTATGGGACAAATCATTATAAAAACCCCGGAACAGATTGAAGGTATCAGAAGCAGCGCTCATCTGGCTGCCCAGGCATTGGAATATGCCGGGCAATTTGTTAAGGAAGGTGTTAATACAGAATATATTGATGATAAAATCGACGAATTTATTCGTTCTCACGGTGCAATTGCAGCAACCAAAGGGTATAATGGTTATCCGAAATCAAGCTGTATTTCGCTTAATGAAGTAATTTGTCACGGCATTCCCTCGAAACAAACAATTCTTAAGCCCGGCGATATTCTGAACATTGATGTCACTACTATATTGGGAGGTTTTTATGGAGATACATCAAGGATGTTTACCGTAGGCGAAGTTAGTGCTGAGGCCGAAAAACTGATCGAAACCACTTTACATTGCCTCGATCTTGGCATTGAACAGGTTAAACCCGGCAACCGTTTTGGAAATATTGGCTTTGTTATTCAGCGTTATGCCAAAGCCCTGGGATACAGCGTAGTTTACGAATTTTGTGGTCACGGGGTAGGGGTTGATTTTCATGAAGAGCCCCAGGTTGATCATGCATCCCGTAGAAATACCGGGCCAGAAATGAAACCAGGAATGATTTTTACGATCGAACCGATGATCAACCAGGGAAAACCCAAAGCCAGTATCGATCGTTATGATGGCTGGACAGCACGCACTGTTGATAAAAAACTTTCAGCTCAGTTCGAACACACGGTTTTGGTTACACCAAACGGTTGCGAAGTGCTGACTGACATTCACGACGAATACCCCGTAACCTGAAAGGACATAAAAAAACCGCCGCGATCTTCTGATCTTCAGCGGTTATTTCATTGATGCTTTTGATGTTACATTTTCCAAACCTTGTTGTCAACCATCCAGCCTTCGGGTTGTAAAGCTGCATCTTTTTCTTCTCCGATCACAAATGTTCTGATTCCAAAACTGGTTTCATTCATCATCCATTCTTCCAGTTCGAGCGCCGGTTCAACTTCTGTTTGGAGCATCCCGCTTACTCCTGTAAATAAAAACTCGTTGGTCATCCAGCTTTCCAGTCTCAACTCAGGTTCTGCTTTGGTACTCAAAAGTTCGTTAATAAAAGCTGAACTTAATGTGTTGCTTGTTTTGTAATGAGATGGACCAGGATTTCCATCGGTCATAGCCATTGCAATTTGAGCGAAACTGTTGTTTTTAAGAACGCTTTTCCAGAAATCCTGGGCGTTTACTGTGAAACTTAATAAGACCAGGCTGCTTATTACTGCAAGGGATTTGGTAATTGTTTTCTGAACATTGTTTTTTGTTTTCATGACTTTTTCCTCCGCTTCTTGTTTTTGTTTTCTTGTTCTTGTTTCAGCTTCTTGTTTTTTGTTTTTTGATAGTAAGACGATTTGTTTTTTGATTCGTTACAAATTTTTAGAACTTTTTTTAAGATTGTACTTTACATCGCCTTGAACATTGTATTGCAAATATATGAATAAAAAATAATACCATGCAATACATAGTAG
>WOYI011268741.1_pt2 | contig 30284 bp, 20 predicted proteins | sample 6423411 | NCBI WGS metagenome assembly WOYI01 (sample SAMN13441803, study PRJNA592873) | oil field metagenome | biome: oil field; feature: oil-well bore; material: oil-contaminated soil; isolation source: oil-contaminated soil from oil-well borehole | place: Germany: Wietze | collected 2016-10-18 ...
CCGGGTCCCATTGTCCCTCCGCTGAACGCGTTGCCGTGTTGCCTTGCGGACCGGTTGTCGTTGCGTTTCTGTTATAGCCGCCGTTGCCCGTCCGATTTCCCGTAATGCTTGTGGAGGAGGTTTTACCCTTGGGACCTGTACGCGCTCTATTTCTTTGCCAAGCCATGGCATCCATAGTTGCCCCCAGAAACATCAGGGTCACCATCATGATCACCAGATTCTGAAATAAACTGGTTCTACAAAACCTTTTCCGTCTCATCTTCTTTCTCCTTATTCTTAAAAGTAAGTTAATCAAACGTTACACTCAGGCAAGATCAAAATTCTTGGCTGAAATTTTCACCTTCTTCATAATCGGAGAAAGAACGGAAAAGGTTACATCTCACTCTAAAAAAATTTATTTATTAATGATGATAAACTCGAGGACTTAGCTTCATATTAAAAAATTCACCTTCCCAGATTTTTTATATCAAATATTTCTTAAACAGATGCAATTAGTTACCACCTATAAAAACATTTATCTATGAGAATTATTATGATTTTAAAAATCCAAAATCAGAAATCAGGGGCGAAGATTACACTATCCTTCACAGAACTTGGGTTAAATCCCGCAAGTTGTGTAGCTCACAACAACCCTGGAACACTCTTGTCACTTACCGGGAAAACATTTGAAAGACTACGGCAAGTTACTTTTTACCTGCAAATATAACGTTGCCATTGTAATAAGTTGTCTTTACATTAATCACACAAAAAAAGCGCCTCAAATTGAGGCGCTTTTTAATGATAATGTGAAATATTAAAAGCTTATCCGTCAAGCTTTTCTTCAGAAATCCGCATACTGTAGAATGAACGATATACGAAAACCAAGGCGATGACAAAGAAGATAGCCGACAGAGCATACTTCAAATTGACGTTCGTCATAGTCACCGCAATTTCCGTTGCCAGCAATCCGAACAGGGTCGTGAACTTGATGACCGGGTTCAAGGAAACCGAAGAGGTGTCTTTGAAGGGGTCGCCGACGGTGTCGCCGACAACGCTGGCTTCATGCAGCGGAGTGTTTTTCATCTTCAGATCGACTTCCACAATCTTCTTGCCGTTATCCCAGCAACCGCCGGCATTGGCCATGAACACCGCCTGGAACAGACCGAAGAAGGCGATACCGAACAGATAACCAATGAAGAAGTAGGGGTTAAAGAAGGCGAGCGCCAGACACATGAAGAAGATCACGATGAAAATATTGATCATACCCTTTTGCGCATACTGAGTACAAATCTGAACGACCTTCTTGGAGTCTTCAATCGAAGCTTCCTTCTTGTCCAGTTTGATGTTCTTCTTAATGTACACAACGGCCTCATAAGAGCCGGTGACAACTGCCTGTATGGAAGCGCCGGTAAACCAGTAAATGACGCAACCGCCCAGAAGCAAGCCCACAATGATATCCGGTTGGACCAGCGAAAGATTTTGAACAACATTGCCAAAGATACCTTCCAGCATAATGATGATACCAAACACCATGGTGGTGGCGCCGACAACGGCGGTGCCGATCAACACAGGCTTGGCTGTTGCTTTAAAGGTATTGCCCGCACCGTCGGCAGATTCCAGGAAGTGCTTGGCCAGTTCAAAGTCAGGTTCTTTCCCGTATTCTTTTTTCACAACGGCTTTTGCGTCGGGACGTGATTCAATCATCGACAGTTCGTAAATCGACTGAGCGTTGTCCGAAACAGGACCAAAACTGTCCACAGCGATGGTTATGGGGCCCATGCCCATGAAACCGAAAGCCACCAGACCGAAGGCAAACACCGGCGCCGCAAAGGTAAAGGCCGGAGGCATCAGAGCGGTGATAGATGAAACACCCGAGACCAGGTAAGCGACGTACATCAAACCCGCAATAACCAGGCCTAACCAGAAACCGGAGAAGTTACCGGCAACCAATCCCGAAAGAATGTTCAGGGAAGCACCGCCCTGTTTAGAAGCGTTCACAACTTCTTCGCAGTGACGGGAAGAGGTACTGGTGAATATCTTGGTGAATTCCGGAATCAATGCACCGGCGAGGTTTCCGCAACTGATGATGATGGACAGCGCCCACCACAGACTTGTATAGGGGGCAGCCAGATCGCCCAAGAGGTAATAACTGGCAACAAATGTTACGACGATGCACAGGATGGAGGTAATCCATACCAGATTGGTTAACGGATGTTCAAAGTTAAATTCTTTTTTCCCGGCGAAGGCGGCTTTGCTGATACCGTTATTGACGAAATAAGAAAGAAGAGCCGTCAGGATCATAAGGATTCTCATGGCGAAAATCCAGATAATCAATTTGCCGCCCATTACGGGGTTTTGGGCCAAAGCCAGTGCCAGGAAGGTAATCAGCGCGACACCGGTAACACCGTAAGTTTCAAAACCGTCCGCCGTGGGGCCAACGCTGTCACCCGCGTTGTCACCGGTACAGTCGGCGATAACACCGGGATTTTTGGGATCGTCTTCCGGAAGATGGAAAACGATTTTCATCAGGTCGGAACCGATATCGGCAATCTTCGTGAAGATACCGCCGCAGATACGCAGGGCGGAAGCGCCCAGGGATTCACCGATAGCAAAACCGACGAAGCAGGGACCGGCCAATTCCTTCGGAATGTAGGCCAGGATGATGAGCATGAAGAACAATTCGATGCTGACCAGCAGAAGGCCAACGCTCATACCGGAACGCAGACAGATGTTCACGATGTTTAAAGGCTCGCCACTCATGGAAGAAAAAGCGGCGCGGGAATTGGCGACGGTATTAATGCGAATTCCAAACCAGGCCACACCATAAGAACCCAGAATACCTACAATCGAGCAGATCAGAATGATGATAACATCTGATACAGCTTTTGACTGCAAAACACCAAAGTAATAGATCATACAAATGGCGATCAGAGCCCACAAAGCGATCAGGAACTTGCCCTGCTGAAAAAGATAGGTCTTGCAGGTTTCCCAAATGGTCTGGGAAACATCCAGCATCGCCTTGTGCGCCGGCAGGCTCTTGGTTTGCACATACTGCATCACACCGAAAGCCATACCGATCAGGCAGATAAACAATCCAACATTAAGGATTGTCATTCCCGACAGGGTTCCGCCCATAAATGTAACCTGGGCCAAATCCGGCAAATTGATGTCTGCCTCACCGGCAAATGCCGCGCCGGCCATGAGCAGAAACATCAAAGTGCTCAGTAAAAACGTACCGATACTTCTTGTCTTCTTAAACATTAACTATTCCTCCTTTTTAAATTACTTATATTTTTACATGGTATTTAGCCATAGCTTGCTGCATACCTGATGTAACAATATCAGCAGCTGCTCGGGCAGCTAATTGAATAATTGATTCCAGCAACGCTGAATCTTCAGTTTCAAATTTCTCCAAAACATAACTTTCAACACGGGATTTATCGGCAGGTTTGCCTATACCCAGCCTTATCCTCATAAAATCACCGGATCCGAGGCATGTAGCGATAGATATTAAACCTTTATGACCGGCATTTCCGCCAGCAGTCTTGAGACGAACCGTGCCAAAAGGCAAATCAAGATCATCGTGAATTACTATTAACTTATTCACATCCCCTTTAAAATAGGCCAGTAGTCTTCTTACCGCATTACCACTTAAGTTCATGTATGTTTGAGGCATCGCCAAAATTACATTTTCCCCGGCAATTTTACCTCTATTCCAAAGAGCGTCAAAACTTTTATGTTTTAAATCTACTTCCCATTGAGTGGCCAGTTTTTCCAAAACCATAAAACCGATGTTATGCCTTGTAAGCTTATAGCGATTACCTGGATTTCCCAAACCAACTATCAAGTGCAAGGCCTGCTCCCTTTCATTGCTGCGCCAAAAAAATATTTTCGTTAAATTCAAAGGAAGCACATTCCATTATCCAAATACTACAGTTATCTATAAAAGAGTTATTTCCCCTTTTCCTTTTCCTTTTCTTTTTCTGCCGGAGCTGCTTTCCCCTTTTCTGCCGGAGCTGCAGTACCTGCTGCTGCCGTGGTTTCACCTTCAACTGCCGCGGCTCCTTCCTCAGTTGCAGCTTCTTCTTTTGCAGCCTCCTTGACAACTTTAACTATCTGAACTGCGGCCACTGCACTATCAGGACGATCCAAAATGGTTATTCCTTCGCCAATCTTCAAATCTCTGATTTTTATAGAATCACCGATATCGAGATTGGTTACATCTACGTCAATATGATCAGGAAGATTCAATGGCAGGCAAGAGACTTTTACTTCACGTCTTATATGCTGCAATTCACCTCCATTTTCCACACCAATAGCCTTACCGACAAATCGCAAGGATACTTCCAGGCTAATCTTGCGTTTTATATCTACTTCATAAAAATCAGCATGGTAAAATTTGCCCGTCAAAGGTTGAACCTGCAACTCTTTAATCAATGACAGTTTTTCTATCTTTTTAACGCTGCCATCATCAATTATCAGTTTTATAAACGCGTGGTCTTTTTTATCTTTGTGTAGTTTAATCAGTTCATCATTCTTTACCGCCAGCAAAATATTTTCGGCGGAACGTCCATAAAAAACCGCTGGGACAAACCCATTTTGCCGCAAACGGCGAGCCGGTCCTTTCTTTTGTTCTTTACGGACTTGAGCCGCTAAATCTGTTACCTCCATTTGTTCCTCCTATATAAATAATGAGCTTACGGAATCGTTATAATAAATGCGGCGTACGGCTTCACTTAAAATACCGGATACCGATAATACTTTTATTTTTTCACTTTTTTTAGCCCGGTCGCTAAGCGGTATAGTATCGGTCACAAGAACTTCTTTAATGTCGGATTTTTCAATTCGATCCAGCGCCGGTCCGGATAAAACAGGGTGTGTACAGCAAACGGAAACTTCCAAAGCGCCTGCTGCTTTCATGGCACTTGAGGCCTGAACTACCGTGCCGGCTGTATCAATCATATCATCAAGAATAATTACTCTTTTGCCCTGAACATTGCCGATAATATTCATCACCTCGGCTTCGTTGGGGCCCTCTCTTCTTTTATCAATGATAGCAAGGCTTGCTCCCAGCTTTTTTCCGAAAGATCTGGCACGCTCCACACCGCCGGTATCCGGAGAAACAACAACCGTGTTGTCCATATAATTTTTTTTCATATAGTCCAGCAATACAGGCTTGGCGAAAAGATTATCCACGGGAATATTGAAAAAACCCTGAATCTGACCGGCATGCAAATCCATAGATAAAAGACGATTGGCGCCAGCGGTTGTAATTAAATCCGCCACCAATTTTGCCGTAATAGGAGCGCGGGGAGCAACTTTCCGGTCCTGTCTGGCATATCCATAATAAGGAACAACCGCTGTAATCCTGTCCGCTGACGCTCTTTTCATTGCGTCAATCATAATGAGCAATTCCATCAAAGTTACATTTACAGGAGGACAAGTGGACTGGATGATAAAAACATCCATACCTCTTACATTTTCATTAATTTCAACGCGTGTTTCCCCATCGCTGAAAGTAGTTACATTAGCTTTTCCGAGATGAAATCCTAATTTATCACAAATTTTTTCAGCCAGCTCGATATTTGCATTTCCGGAAAAAACCCTAATTTTTTCTAACATTTAAAATAAGTCTCCGCAATTTTACTGGCTGGGGCGGGAGGATTCGAACCTCCGAATGCAGGAACCAAAATCCTGTGTCTTACCGCTTGACGACGCCCCAATTTACTTGTTTGAATGAAGGGTATCGCTTACAATCTTAGGCGGAAGATGAAACAATTACAAAGACTTGGCAAGAAAGAGCAGATATTGATCGGATAATTCTTTCTCTATAACTTCCAGGGCTTGTTTTGCCTCTTTTCCATTCCTAAATATACCAAAGACTGTTGGTCCGCTACCCGACATCAATGCGCCAAGCGCACCGTGCCTGAGCAACATTTTCTTTAAGTCAGCCAATTCCGGGTAAATCTGCAACGAAACTGACTCCAAGTCATTATGCAATACATGAACTATGTCGCTCAGATCCAAAATTCGCGGAATGCTATAATTATTTTTCCCCCTTGTCAATCTTAAATTGAGGTTTTCATAAACCATTTTTGTAGAAAGCTCGAGAGGGGGTTTAACGAGGATAATGTCCAATTTTGGCAGATTTCGTAAGTGTTTGAGTTTGTCACCTATTCCTGAAGCTAAGGCCTCGTTTCCAAAGATAAAAAATGGAACATCCGCCCCTATTTTCGCTCCAATTTTGATGAGTTCATTTTTTTTTAGCTTAAAAGAACATATTTTATTTAAAGCCATTAATGTGGTCGCGGCATCGGAGCTTCCTCCGCCCAGACCAGCGGTCACAGGTATTTTTTTATGAAGAGTAATCTCCATTCCACCGGAGTATTTACAGTAATCAAAGATGGCTTTGGCGGCACGAACCACCAGATTTTCATTGTTCGCCGGTAAATTCATTCCGGAGCAATGAAGAACAACGCCCTTCGGACGAGGAGAGAAAATCACCTCATCACAAAGGGCGACCTTCTGCATCAGAGAAAATATATTGTGATAACCATCGGCGCGTTTATTTAATACCCGCAGGAAAATATTTATTTTCGCCGGTGCAATCCAGTGCATTTCAAACCTTTTCTTTAACGTAGCGCATCTTCAGTTCGTAGAGAACTCCCTGAATTAACTTTCCCTCATTCTCGTCAAGATTTCCTTTGGTTTTTTCGTTGATCATATCCAGAATATCAATAGTTTGTTTTGCCGCCGGCAAGTTTTTTTCTGTCTTTCCCCCTTCATGCTCAGGGAAATCTCCAAAATGAAAAAGAACCGTAGTGCTCAGAGACAAGACAAAATTAGTAAAGGTAACCTGTGGATAATCGTGTTCCTGTTTTCGCTCATTTGGCGAAGCTTCCCTGATTTTAGACTTCTCTTCGGCAGCGGCAGAGACTTTCTCTTCTTGCGGACGCTCTTTGCCTGATTCATCAAAAATACGTTTATCCTTCACTACAAATCCCGATTCTTTCTTTTCTTCTTCCATATAATTTTTCTCCTTGCCGCTGTGCGGAAAATTTATTTTCTAATATGGTTTCATGCTTCTTAGACGGGCAACTCTTTCCTCCATCGGAGGGTGCGTACTGAAAAGATTCATCAGCGATTTTCCCGTCAGCGGATTGACAATAAACATATGCGCCGTTGACGGATTGGCATCCATCGGAATAACCTGTGAAGCACGGGAGAGTTTTTCCAGAGCGGAAGCCAGTCCATAAGGATTTTTCGTGATATTCGCGCCGCGGGCATCAGCCAGATATTCGCGGGAGCGGGAAATGGCCATTTGTATAACGGTTGCGGCCAAAGGAGCAAAAATAGCCATGGCTATCAAACCTATTATTCCACCGTGATCATCATCATCGCTGCGGCCGCCGCCGAATATGGCCGCCCACTGAGCCATAGTGGCCAGCATTCCAATAGCTCCCGCTATGGTAGCGGCAATCGAAGAAATGAGCATGTCGCCATTTTTTATGTGCGAAAGTTCATGGGCAATTACGCCTTCCAGTTCTTCTTTATTCAAAATCCGCATTATTCCTTCGGTCACGGCAACAACCGCGTGTTCTGCGTTGCGTCCGGTTGCAAAGGCATTGGCTGTTTCACCGGGAACAATATAAACCCGCGGCATCGGCAAGTTGGCTTTTAAAGCCAGGTGGCGAACAATGCTGTAAAGATCAGGAGCCACGCTTTCGGAAACTTCCTGTGCCTTATACATTTTTAAAACGATTTTATCGGAAAACCAGTAACTGCCGAAATTCAAAATTAAAGCAAAAATGAAAGCGATATAAACGCCTCCCCTTCCGCCGATAAGGCCGCCGATAAACATCAATAATCCTGTTAACGCTCCCAGTAAAAGAACGGTTTTTATCGAATTACCCACTATATTTCCTCCATTATTTTATTGCTTCTTGGTTAAAGTTATTTCACCTTTTGCAGATAAACCTGCCGCGATTTTATCGCCTTCGGAAAATTTGCCGGCCAGAATTTCCATAGCCAGCGGATCCAGAATGAGTTTCTGTAGCGAACGCTTCAGCGGCCGCGCGCCGTAAACCGGGCTGTAACCCCGCCCGGCTATATATTTTTTTGCCTCTTCTGTCAATTCAAGGCTTAATTTACGCTCGTTGAGACGTTTGTCAATAAGAGCAATCTGAATATCAACAATCTTATAAATATCCTCCAGTTTCAACGCGGAAAACATAATGGTGTCGTCTATACGATTCAAGAACTCCGGTTTGAACGTCGCCCGCAGAACTTCCATCAAACGGTTTTTCTTTTCCTCATCAGTGAGAGACGGATCCTGAATCCACTGACTGCCGACGTTGGAAGTCATGATCACCACCGTATTTTTAAAGCCTACCGTCCGGCCATGTCCGTCGGTCAGACGTCCGTCATCAAGAATCTGGAGCAGAATATTAAACACATCGGGGTGCGCTTTTTCTATTTCATCGAAAAGCAGAACGCTATACGGTTTACGCCTCACCGCCTCAGTCAGATGACCGCCTTCATCATACCCGACATAACCGGGCGGAGCACCGATCAGACGGGCTACCGCGTGCTTCTCCATATATTCCGACATATCAATTCTAATCATGGCCTGTTCATTGTCGAACATGAACTCCGCCAAAGCGCGCGCCAGTTCGGTTTTGCCGACACCCGTGGGTCCCAGAAAAATAAAAGAGCCGATGGGGCGGTTAGGATCCTGCAGGCCGGAGCGTGCGCGGCGCAGAGCAGCAGACACTGCGGCAATGCCTTCTTCCTGACCGATAACACGCATTTTCAGCCGTTCTTCCATATGAATCAGCTTTTGCACGTCACTTTCCATCATTCTTGATAATGGTATGCCCGTCCAGTTAGAAACAACTTCGGCCACGTCTTCGGCATCCACCTCTTCCTTGAGCATCTGATTGTTCTTTTGAATATCCTCCAGTTTTTTCTGTTCCTTCTGGAGTTCTTTGTCCAAAGCTACAAGCTTGCCGTAACGGATCTCCCCTGCTTTCTCGTAATTCCCTTCGCGCTGAGCATTGGTTTCTTCCTGTTTCAAATCCTCAACCTGCTTTTTAGTATTTTGGATTTTATTGATTATATCTTTTTCGGTTGACCAGCGCGTCTTCATCTGGGCCACGTTGGATTTCAACTCGGCCAGTTCTTTTTCAATCCTGTCGCGTCGCTCTCTGGCGGTTTTATCCGTTTCCTTTTTCAGCGACTGCTTCTCTATTTCCAGTTGTATTATTTTTCTATCAATAGCGTCAATTTCCGAAGGTTTGCTGTCCAGTTCTATCTTTAAACGGGAGGCAGCTTCATCAATCAGGTCAACGGCTTTATCCGGCAGAAAGCGATCGGTTATGTAACGTTGCGACAGCGTGGCAGCGGCAACGATTGCTGAATCTTTTATACGCACCCGATGATGAACTTCGTAGCGCTCTTTCAGTCCGCGCAATATGGCAATTGTATCCTCTACCGTCGGTTCCCTGACTAAAACCGGCTGGAAACGCCGCTCCAGAGCGGCGTCTTTTTCAATGTATTTGCGATATTCGTTAAGCGTTGTCGCGCCCACACAACGCAGCTCTCCCCTCGCCAGCGCAGGTTTGAGCATGTTGGAGGCGTCCATCGAACCTTCCGCCGCACCTGCTCCTACAACAGTATGGATTTCGTCAATAAAAAGAATAATCTCGCCTGCGGCGCTGATCACTTCCTTCAACACAGCTTTAAGACGTTCCTCAAACTCACCGCGGTATTTTGCACCGGCCACCAGCGCGCCAATATCCAGTCCGATGACGCGTTTATTTTTCAGGTTTTCCGGCACATCACCATTAACGATCCGTTGCGCCAGACCTTCCACAATGGCCGTTTTGCCGACACCAGGTTCGCCGATCAGCACCGGATTGTTTTTTGTGCGCCGGGAAAGCACCTGCATGATGCGGCGTATTTCCTCATCGCGGCCGATCACCGGATCAAATAAACCTTTCTTCGCCAGTTCGTTGAAATCCCTGGCATAGCGCTCCAGCGCCTGATATTTGCCTTCCGGATCAGGATCGGTCACACGCTGATTGCCACGGATATCTACCAGAACCTTGAAAATATTCTCCTTGGTCACTCCCGCCTGACGCAGTATTTTGCCAGCCTGACCTTCTTTTTCTTCGGCAATGGCAATAATCACATGCTCTGCGCTCACATACTCATCCTTGAGTTGCGCCGCTCCGGTCATTGCCTTGTCTAATATTTTATTGAGCCTGCCTCCCAGATAAACTTCGCCCCCGCCCTGAACGCTCGGCAATTTTTTTAGATAAGTATCCAGTTCTTTTTCAATTTTTTGAGGTGAAGCGTTAAGTTTGTTGATGATGGCACCGGCGATGCCCTCATCCTGCCTTAAAAAACAAAGAAGAAGATGTTCCGGTTCAATGGATTGATGACCAAGAGAACCGGCCAGCGACTGAGCTTCCTGAAGAGCTTCCTGAACTTTTAAGGTAAATTTGTCAAAACGCATATTTTGTTCCCTTTATTCAACTACTCCACTGGTTTTTCAATTGTCACAAAAAGTTTGCCGTTTTTAAAAACGGATACATTTCCTGAAGATTCGGAAATAACTATGGCCACGGCTTTAGTCACGCTGGTGATACCGGCGGCGGCAATGTGGCGACTCCCCAGACCGGGAGGAAAATCCCGGCTGTCCAGAGCGGCACTGAGATGTCTTCCCGCTGTCACCAGCACGCCGTTTTCTTTAATAACAAAAGCACCGTCAATCGCCGAGAGTTCCTTGATCGTTTCTTCCAATTCCGGATTTAAAATATTGAGCTGCTCTTCCGAATACCCCGAAAACGGATTGATAATCATTTGGCGGGAAAGCTGCATAACCTTCTCGTCATCGCCCAGAACAAATATTGTTCCTACTTTTCTGTATTCCCGGCCCTGTGCTGCCAGTTCTAACGCAATATTAAGAGCGGCGTTAAATACTTCCGGCCGGACATTTTCAAGGACGTCATTAATGAAATCGGACGTCAAAATCTCAAATTCCCTTCCCACATCAATCACAAAAATACTGTCGGCATAACCGAACCTGGGCACTCCGCTTAAGCATACGACTTTATCGCCCCTTTTCAGGATTCCCAGAACTATTCCCTTGGCTATGGCAATTTTTACTTTCCCCACTCGGGTCAAATTTACATTAGGGATGTATATAACTTGCGCATCTTTCTTCAACTCGTCTGATATGTTTTCATCCTCGCGGGAAACAATAATAAAGTCCATGTCTTTTTTTATTTCATCCATTATCAGACTGGTATCATTGATGACATCAACACACACAAGAAAAGCGTTGGCTTTTATTTCATGAGCTATTTTAACGGCATGTTCTATCATCGTTTTATTTATTGATTTCATTAATTTCACCTTGCTTTTAATTTTCCTTAGAATAAGCACAAATATGGCCTCTGTCAAGGAATGATCCGTCAAAATATCACTAATTTCCATGCGCTATTTTGAGGAATACCATGATGTTTTCTGTCCCGTTTTGCTTGTTTTCATTGTCTCCCAGAATCCTCCGTTCGCTTCGCCCAGGGAACACCACGGATATCTGCGATATCCTCCGCCCGCGGCGGGATAATTCAACTTGTATCACATTTCTGAAAAAAGAAATCTTGACCGGCGAATTATAGTTGGATAGAATTTATAATTGGATAAATTAATGGGAGATCTGATCGTTGAAGCTACCCGTACTAACCGGCACTCTTGATTTATATATAGGCGAAATTAATCGTTTTCCTCTTTTAACCGCGGAAGAGGAATTCAAACTTGCCGTACAATTGAAAAAGTATGGCAATGTGGAAGCCGCCGAAAAGCTGATTGTTTCGAATTTGCGTTTTGTAGTCAAGATAGCCCATGAATATCGCAGTTACGGCTTTAAGCTTGCTGATTTAATTCAGGAAGGCAATGTCGGCCTTATTCACGCTGTGAAAAAATTCGATCCCTACAAAGGCTACCGATTGATTTCTTATGCAGTGTGGTGGATTCGAGCTTACATTCAGAATTACCTGATTAAATCATGGAGTATTGTCAAAATCGGTACGACACAAGCGCAGAGAAAACTATTCTTTAAATTAAATCAAACTAAAAAAGAACTGGAGACGCTTTCGAAAAAAAATCCGGAGTTTAGCGAAATCGCTACATCATTAGGCGTTAAAAACTCCGAGGTGGCCGAAATGGACGTGCGCATGGGTTCACGGGACGTTTCACTGAATGAATTTATCAAGGATGAAGGCGATAACGCGCATATCGATTTTCTCACATACGAAGGTGACGATCAGGAAGTGTCTTTAATTAAAGACGAAGAAAAGAGTCTGGTGCGCCGTGATATAGCCGGAGCGCTGGCTAAGCTCAGCGAAAGAGAAAGTTATATTATTCTTAACCGAGTAATGGCCGATGATCCCCAGACTCTGCAGGAAATAGGAATAAAATATAATATCTCGCGTGAACGGGCACGCCAGATTGAAAAACAAGCGCTGAAGAAAATACAACTGGCGTTGCCTTATTTTAAAACCGACAAATAAATATGGTTCTCTGATAGGTTATATAACAAACAAGAATTGCATATAAAGCAATTCTTTTAACTCTGCCCTGGAAACGCAGGGAGGTCCCATTAACATTTGCCGTCTGGTGTTGAAAAAACCGGGTTCCCGTGAGGCATGTATATATTTTCTAATAATCTGTCAGCCGCCATAAGGAGTAGTAGAAAGTGGAAGTGAGCAGCAAGGTCTTTTTTAGATACCTAAATCGTTTGAAAGCGTACATTCCGGGCAGTGACTCACGGAAAAAAATCGCAGGCAATGAGCTGCTGCGATCGGAATTATTCAGCGCCAAGCAGTTGCAGCAACATGGCAAAGCCATCGCCGGCGCGCACAAGTTGAGTCCGGGGCGCACTTCGAACCAACTGCTAACAAGGATGGCCGACAATGAAAATGTCCTGTTTGACGTTCGAAACCTGTTGACGACGGCAGTTAAAGACAACCATCGTATTACACCGGCCGAAGAATGGTTTCTGGATAACTTCTATCTGATCGAAGAGCAAATTCGCACGGCCAGAAGGCATCTGCCGAAAGTTTACAGCCGGGAACTGCCTCATCTGGTAAATAGTCCATCAGCCGGTCTCCCCCGGGTGTATGATATTGCGCTGGAAATGATCTCCCATGGCGACGGGCGGGTGGATTCGAAGGCTCTCAGTCTATTTGTCTCCGCCTACCAGACAGTCACCGTGCTTAAGCTGGGTGAATTGTGGGCAATTCCCATCATGCTCCGCCTGGCTCTCATCGAAAACATTCGACGTATCGCTGTCCGCATATCTACCGACAGAAAACATCGCAATAAAGCCGATTTCTGGGCAAACCGGATGACAGCTATTGCCGAAAAAGATCCGAAAAGCCTGTTTCTGGAAATCGCGGACATGGCGCGATCAGACCCGCCGATGGTGGGTGCGTTTGTTGCAGAAATTACACGTCGTTTGCAGGGACAAAGCCCGTCTCTGGCTCTGCCACTTACCTGGATTGAGCAACGCCTCACCGAGTATGGCCAGACAATCAAGTCATTGGTACATTTGGAAACCCAGCAACAAGCCGCCGACCAGGTTTCCATGAGCAACAGTATCGGTTCTCTTCATTTCCTTGGCACAATGGACTGGCGCGAATTTGTCGAAACGATGAGCGAGGTTGATCATATCCTGCGTGAAGATCCCCGTGATATTTACACTAAAATGGATTTTTCCACCCGTGACCGTTACCGCCACGTCGTCGAAAATATCTCCAAAAAAAGTCAATTGTCCGAAAGTGAAGTGGCGCGCACAGCGATAAATCTTGCCCGCCAATGCAGTGCAAAAAATGACAGCTACGATTGCACAGCGCATGTCGGTTATTATTTGATCGACAAGGGTTTGCCTGAACTCGAGCAACTGGCGAATTTGCGTCTATCACCATTTGATGTCATCTCGCGGTTGGGACGCCGGATTCCTTTGCTGACTTACATTGGTTCTATCATCGGCTTAACTTTCATCTTTACGGGAATTTTACTGATGAAGACGCACAACCACGGATTACAGGACTGGCTGTTAGCTTTAATCGGACTGCTCGCGATTTTATGCACGAGTCATTTGGCTGTCGCCCTGGTAAACTGGCTGGCAACCCTGCTGGTGGCGCCTCATCCCTTGCCACGAATGGATTTTTCTCAGGGTATCCCACCTGAATTTCGCACTCTCGTTGCAGTTCCGACAATGCTTTTAAGTACGCAAAACATCCCGAATTTAATCGAAGCTTTGGAAATCAGATTTCTGGCCAATCGCGACGGCAATCTGTTCTTCGCTCTCCTGACCGACTTTCGGGATGCTAAAGAAGAAACGCTGCCTGATGATGAAGAACTTCTGCAGCTTGCCCGGAAAGGAATTGAAGGGTTGAATGAAAAGTACAAGGGCTCAAAAGACGACATGTTCTTTCTATTTCATCGCCCGCGCCGCTGGAATCCTAAAGAACAAATCTGGATGGGTTACGAACGAAAACGCGGGAAACTGGTGGATTTAAATGCTTTCCTGCGCGGCAGAACAACTGGTCCTCTTGGTGATTTATTTTCGCTCATTGCCGGCGATACGACGGCATTAAGAAATATAAAGTACGTGATCACTCTCGACACGGATACGAAGCTGCCACGTGATGCCGCATGTCAATTTGTGGGAACGATGGCACACCCTCTGAATCAAGCGCAATGTGATAAAAAAAATAAGCTGGTTTGCAAGGGATACGGCATTCTGCAACCGAGGGTTTCCATAGGCCTGTCCAACACGAGCAGGTCTCTTTATGCGTCCATGTATTCCAGCAATTCCGGCATTGATCCCTACACAAAAGCAGTTTCCGATATCTATCAGGATATCTTCGGTGAAGGTTCATTTATCGGCAAGGGAATTTATGATATCGACGCTTTCGAATCCGCTCTTAATGGACATTTTCCCGAAAATAAGATTCTCAGTCATGATCTTATTGAAGGATGTTACGCCCGATCAGGATTGATCAGCGATGTGCAGTTATATGAGGAATATCCGTCAACCTATAAAGCCGACGTCAGCCGCAGGCACCGCTGGATTCGCGGAGACTGGCAGATCTCGCGATGGGTCAGATCGACTGTCCCCGCACTCGGCGGAAGCACTCAGAAAAATCCATTATCGATGCTGTCACAATGGAAAATATTTGATAACCTGCGCCGAAGCCTGACTCCGGCTGCATTAACCCTCCTTATAATATTAGGCTGGACAGTATTGCCCATGTCCTGGTTTTGGACACTCTCAGCCGTCGTAATCATCTTGTTTCCTTCTTTAATCATGTCGGCATTGAGCCTGCTTCAAAAACAACGCAATGTAACGTGGACACAACATCTAACTTCTGCCGTGCAGACAGCCGGCGACAGCCTTCTACAGGCAGTATTTACGCTCATATGTCTGCCCTACGAGGCTTATTTCAGTACCGATGCTATAATTCGAACCATCTGGCGGATGCTGATTTCACACAAACGGCTTCTGGAATGGAATCCGTCGGAAAACACGAATAATCCTCATCGCAATGATATGACCGGCTATTTTCGGACCATGTGGTTTGCCCCGATATTTGCAGCCGCCACAGCGATTGTTATTCTTTTTTCTAATCCGATTACCTTGACAATAGCCGGACCTTTCCTCATTATCTGGCTGATTTCTCCCCTGATCGCTTACCTGTTCAGCCGTCCTTTCACTCCACATGAAGTACGACTGACGTCCGGCCAAATCCTCTTTCTGAGGAAAATTTCCCGGAAAACGTGGAACTTTTTCGAAACTTTTGTGGGTCCGGACGATAATTGGCTGCCACCGGACAACTATCAGGAGCAACCCGTTGCCGTGGTCGCCCATCGCACCTCGCCAACCAACATGGGACTGTCTCTGCTGGCCAATCTCTCCGCCCTGGATTTAGGCTATATCACCATGCGGCGATTCATCGAGCGTACAGCACATACTTTCCACACGATGGATTCCATGAGCAGGCAAAAAGGTCATTTTTATAACTGGTACGATACACAATCACTGGAGCCTCTGTTGCCCCTTTACATTTCTTCAGTGGACAGCGGAAATTTCGCCGGACATCTGCTGATATTACGATCGGGACTTCTCGCCCTTCCCGATCAGAAAATCATAGGATCGCAGCTATTTCCCGGCCTCCGGGACACGCTGGAGGTACTCGCCGGCACGGCGGGCAAAACTGACGTAGTCCAGATCGCTCAAATCAGAAAGACTCTGGCATATGCAATCAATTCCGAACCAACCACGCTCATGGCGGTACGCTTGTACCTCGAACAATTGGCAACATCAGCAGCACAGATGGCAACATCCGTCAATGTGCCCGATAGTGATCCCGATAGTCCGTTGAGATGGTGGGCAAAGGCCTTTACCGATCAATGCTGGGAAGCCCTTGAGGAGTTACGTTTTTTCACACCCTGGATATTTTACCCGGCCTTGTCGGACATGATTAACAAATCGGCCCGACTCAATGATATACCGACGATGCGGGAAGTAATCAACATGGAAGCGGAACTGCTCCCGGCCATCGAGAAGCAGATGAATCCGGATATAACTTCCGATGAGCATAGGCAACTTGGTGAACTTCGAAGACTGGTTACAGAAGCCGGCCGGGGCGCCAAACCCATGATGACGGATATCGAAGGGCTGGCCAGGCAATGTGAAGATTTCTCCCGTATAGAATATGATTTCCTGTTCGATAAGGCGTGTAATCTGTTGTCGATCGGATACAACGTCGGCAACTGGCGGCGCGATACAAGTTTCTACGATTTACTGGCAGCGGAAGCCCGATTCAGCACTTTCGTAGGAATCGCGCAGGGCAAACTACCCCAGGAGAGTTGGTTTGCTCTGGGACGTCTCCTGACCACCGTCGGCGGAAAACCGGTACTGGTATCATGGAGTGGTTCCATGTTCGAATACCTCATGCCGCTTCTGGTGATGCCTACCTATGAAAACTCTCTTCTCGATCAAACCTACAAGGCGGCTGTGGCCCGACATATAGAGTATGGGAAAAAGCATGCCGTGCCCTGGGGTATTTCGGAATCCGGCTACAACGCCATTGACAGCCATCTTAACTATCAGTATCGCGCCTTCGGTGTACCCGGCCTGGGTCTCAAGCGCGGGTTAGCTGAAGATATGGTCGTTGCTCCTTATGCCTCAGCGCTGGCGTTGATGGTGGCGCCCGAAGAGGCGTGCCTGAATCTGGAAAGACTTGCCGCAGCAGGTTTTGAAGGAAAATTCGGGTTCTATGAAGCAATCGACTACACCCCGTCGCGTCTGCCGCGAGGGCAATCGAACGCTGTGGTCCGTTCCTTCATGGCGCATCACCAGGGGATGACTTTGCTTGCGCTGGTCTATTTGCTCCTGGGCCGGCCGATGCAGAAGCGTTTTGAGTCGGAACCATTGTTTCAGGCAACCCTGTTACTGTTACAGGAGCGGATTCCCAAGGCCGTCGCCTTTTACACTTCCCCCACCGAACTCGCCGATTCACACAGAGAATCCGTTAGTATGGAGACACCTGTACGTGTTTTTAACACCCCCGATACACCCACTCCGGAAGTACAGTTGCTTTCCAACGGTAGATATCACTTAATGATAACTAATGCGGGCGGCGGTTACAGCCGTTGGAAGGACATGGCCGTCACTCGTTTTAGAGAAGACACTACCTGTGACAACTTTGGTACTTTCTGTTACCTCCGCGATGTAAATACCGGTGATGTCTGGTCAACAACCTATCAGCCGACTCTCAAACAACCCCTGCATTACGAGGCTATTTTTTCGGACGGCCGTGTGGAATTTCGCCGCCAGGATTATGATTTTGATGTTCATACAAAAATAGTTGTTTCGCCGGAAGATGATATCGAACTGCGCCGTACCACCATCGAAAACCGTTCGCGGTCGCCAAGAACTATTGATGTCACGAGTTATGCGGAGGTGGTTTTGGCGCCCCCTGCCGCGGACACAATGCATCCGGCATTCAGCAATCTTTTTGTTCAAGCCGAAATTATCGAACAGCGCAGGGCGATTCTTTGCGCTCGCCGGCCACGGTCTGAAAACGAGAAAAATCCCTGGATGTTTCATCTGATGGCCGTACACGGGGCGGAAATCGAGCAGATTTCCTATGAGACTGACCGGATGCAGTTTACCGGCCACGGGAACACCGTCAGTGATCCACAAGCGATAGGTTATCCTTCCGATCTCTTTGGAACACTTTCGGGCAGTCAGGGTTCGGTGCTTGATCCGATTGTCTCCATACGTTCCCGAATAACGCTTGATCCGGAACAATCGGTTACGATTGATATGGTTTTCGGAATCAGCGAAACCAGGGAAGCCACATTAACGCTGGTCGAGAAATACCAGGATCGCCGGATCGCGGATCGTGTGTTCGATCTGGCCTGGACACAGAGTCAGGTACTTCTGAGACAGATCAATGCTACGGAGGCCAACGCTCAACTTTACTGCCGTATTGCCGGCTCAGTCATTTACAACAATGCCTCTCTGCGCGCCGATTCCAATATCATCAAAGAAAATCACCGGGGACAATCCGGTTTATGGGGCTACGCCATATCCGGCGATTTACCCATTGTATTGTTGAGGATTGCCGATCAGGCTAACATCGAATTGGTACGCCAACTGGTTCAGGCACACGTATACTGGCGATTAAAAGGATTGGCCGTTGACCTCGTAATCTGGAATGAAGATCACGCCGGTTACCGGCAACTTCTGCATGACCAGATCATGGGCCTCATTGCCTCAGGCACGGTTGCCATCTTAAACGATCAACTGGGCGGAATTTTCGTCAGATCTACCGACCAGATATCGGAAGAAGACCGCGTTCTGATTCAAACTGTCGCTCACGTTATCATTACAGATAAAAAAGGGACACTGGCCGCCCAGGTCAACCGGCGTGACAGTTTGAGAACAGCCGTTCCGCGCCTGATACCGACCCGTACCCATCGCGCCCTGCCCGCGCCAGTCGCCGGGTTGCCTGATCAAAATCTGATGTTCTTTAATGGCCTGGGCGGATTCACCTCTGACGGACGCGAATACGTTATTTCGACTGTCCAGGATCATGTGACGCCGGTACCATGGGTGAATGTGCTGGCCAACCCTCAGTTCGGCACCGTCATTTCAGAGAGTGGCATGTCCTACACCTGGTCAGAGAATGCCCATGAGTTCCGTCTCACACCCTGGTACAACGATCCGGTAAGCGACAGGAGTGGAGAAATATTTTTCCTCCGCGATGAGGAGCGCGGCCACTTTTGGTCTCCCCTGCCGCTGCCCAGACGCGGGGAAACACCTTACATAACCCGGCATGGTTTTGGCTACAGCGTATTCGAACATACGGAGCGCGGTATCCATTCCGAGGTACGGGTTTACGTGGCTCTGGACGCAGCGGTAAAATTCACAGTGTTGAAAATAAAAAATAAGACGGGGCGATCACGTCGCCTCTCCGCTACGGGATATGTGGAATGGGTTCTGGGTGATCTCAGAACGAAAACCGCCATGCATGTCATTACCGATGTTGACCTCCAAAGCCGCGCTATTTTTGCGAGCAACCCCTACAACACTGAGTTTCCCAATCGGGTTGCTTTCTTCAACACAGACGCGCTGACGCGAACCATAACCTGCAACCGGACAGAGTTCCTGGGACGCAACGGAACACTTCACGATCCGGCGGCCATGAAACGTCAGCATCTCTCCGGCAAAGTTGGCGCCGGATTGGATCCCTGTGCCGCAATTCAGGTTCCATTTGAGTTGGCCGACGGGGAAGAAAAAGAGATTGTTTTTACTCTCGGCCTGGGACGCAACGTTGATTACGCCCGAAAACTCGCGCAGAGTTTTGGGGAAGCGTCCGCGGCACATGACGCTCTCGAGGCCGTAAGACAATACTGGGATCAAACGCTTGGCGCCGTGCAGGTGGAAACACCCGACCCCTCCCTCAACGTGCTGGCCAATGGCTGGCTTTCCTACCAGACACTGGCCTGCCGGCTTTGGGCGCGAACCGGAAACTACCAGTCGGGGGGCGCCTTCGGCTTCCGCGATCAGCTGCAGGATGTAATGGCGCTGATTCATACCGATCCAAATCTAACACGAGAGCATCTGCTTCTTTGCGCATCCCGCCAATTCAAGGAAGGAGATGTGCAGCATTGGTGGCATCCACCCATGGGACGGGGTGTGCGCACGCAATGCTCCGACGATTACCTCTGGCTGCCCTTTGTAACCTGTTTTTATGTATCCAGTACCGGCGATTCAGACATACTGAACGAATCCGTTCCTTTCATTAAAGGCCGTCCGGTAAACAAGGATGAGGATTCGTATTACGATCTGCACAGCCGGTCTCAGGAAACGGCCAGCTTGTATGAGCACTGCGTAAGGGCCATTAGAAGGGGACTCCGATTCGGCGAGCACGGATTGCCGCTAATGGGCTCCGGAGACTGGAACGACAGTATGAATATGGTGGGAATAAAGGGCAAGGGCGAAAGCGTCTGGCTGGGTTTTTTCCTTTATAAGATCCTTATGCAATTTGTGGAAATTGCCCGCCTGCGCGGCGACACATCTTTCGGCGAACATTGTGAAAAAGAAGCTTCACAACTGCGCTTGAATATTGAACAGCATGGCTGGGACGGCTTGTGGTACCGGCGCGCCTACTTCGATGACGGCTCTCCGCTCGGTTCGGCTCAAAACTCCGAATGCCGGATTGATTCAATCGCCCAAAGCTGGGCGGTTTTGTCCGGAGCCGGTGATGCCGAACGTTCGCGTCTGGCTATGGAAGCGCTGAATAAGCGCCTGATTCACAGAGAGATTGGAATAGTCCAGCTTCTGGAACCGCCATTCGATAAGTCCAATTTGAATCCCGGTTACATCAAGGGATATGTTCCCGGCGTAAGAGAAAATGGCGGACAATACACCCACGGAGCTATTTGGGCGGCAATGGCGTTTGCAGCTTTGGGAGACAATCGGCGGGCATGGGAAATTATGACTATGATTAACCCGGTGAACCACACAAGATCTTCTGAGGCGGTCGCGACTTATAAAGTGGAACCTTACGCTGTGGCTGCGGATGTTTACGCGCTTGAGCCACATATCGGAAGAGGCGGATGGACCTGGTATACAGGCTCGGCAGGCTGGATGTACCGGCTGATTCTGGAATCGCTCCTGGGAGTAAAACGTGAAGGGAACAGGCTCAGTCTTACGCCGTGCATCCCTGATGATTGGGATGTTTTCAATATACGTTACCGCTATGGGAAAACAATTTACCACATCTTTGTCATGCGTGCGCAAACTTCAGAAAGCAAAAAGATGGTAACCATTGACGGCGTGGAGCAAAGTGAGGGAATAATTCTCCTTGCGGATGATGACAAGGAACACAAGGTTGACGTGAGAATTTAAATTTTTTCGATCTTATTTTAATTTCTGTTATTCCCGTCCAGGATGCCCTTTAGGGTAGGAAGGCGGGAATCCATAAATCATGATAAAAAAAGCAAGTTAATTAAATATCTTGTTAACTATATCACCCACGCCATCTTTCATTATGCCGATGTTTAGCATTGCTAACCATCGGCATAAATCCATTACCAATATTATCTCTGCTTGTTGTGTTTTGTCACACGTTATCGGTTGCCAAACCCTCGATGCCGGCTGATTTGCCCCAGGGTGCCTCGCCCAAACCGACTTTCTGTTTAATAGTGCCAGCCAGTTCATCCACTGCCAGCCATACCTGGCAGTTGGGACACTGCCTTAGCGTAAGCGATGAATCAATCCGGGCATTGTACAAATAACGGAATTTATCGCTGGGACCATCGAAATTACACTCTACGCATTTCATATTCTCTTTCTCCTTTGTATCCGTGAATTGTATCCCCTTTTCTTGTTGTTATTTCAGTCAGAAAGTGGGGGTATTGCCCCTCGTTGACATTCCCCCCACTTTCTTAGAATTCTAACCAATTCCCTGAACAGTACGCTGGATGATATTATCCTGCGTCTTGCGGCTAATGTCCACAAAATGCGCACTGTATCCGGCAACACGAACAATAACTTCCTGATATTTTTCAGGCTCCCTCTGGGCTGATCGCAGTGTTGCATCGTCGATCACGTTGAATTGAATGTGGTCCAATCCAAGATCTGCCCAGGTATGCATATAGGACCTCCATAATTGGTAGCCCTTCTCTCCGGATAACTGCGTCGGCGATAACCGCTGGTTCAGCAAGAACGCGCGTCCATCAGTTATGTGATTGATTTTTCCGCAGGACTTCAGCACTGCTGTCGGTCCCTTCTTATCCAATCCCGGTCCGGGAGAAATGCCGCCGTCATACAGGGCATCACCAAGCCGTCTGCCGTTGGGTAACGCACGCACGATGTTGGCATAGTGAATATTGCCGCTGACGTTTTCCGGCAATATCGGCCAGTTATTTCCGGATGGGTCTTTGATTACCCTGGAGAATGCAGCGGCCTCTCTTAAGCATTTCAGCATAATATCATCTACGTAATCATCATCGTTTCCCCATTTGGGTGCGTTTTTCACGAAATCCAGACGCATTTGCTCAAAGCCTTCCCAATTGGCCTCCAGAGCGGTTATTAACTGATCCATGGTGTATTTCTTGTCATCAAAAACCAGCTTTTTCACTGCGGCCAGACTGTCGATGTTTTCCACCCAGGTGAACGCTGTAATCCAGGAATTGCCGCGATCACCTTCCGGGGAAGCCGCATCCTGACCGCTTTCCACACAGCGCTCGGAAATCGACGAGAGAAACGATCGCGGACACATCTCGGGCGACATAACACGACCGAAATTGACGGACATGGTCAGCAGATTCATAAGCCACTTGAGCTGCTCTGCCCAGGCGTTGTAAAGCTCATCAAAGCTCTTGAATTTCCGCGCGTCACCCGTTTGAGGCCCCATCTGCATATTGACAATTGGATCGTACCCGTTGAACAAGGCATATTCAACAACCTTCGCCATATTGGCCGTTGCCGAGGCCATGCGCATCGGCTGGAAACCATGCTTCGTCGTCGGGCAGGGGGACATGCAGGCCTGATGAACCCAGGTTCTTGCCTCCTCGATGGGATGACCGTGCCAATGCATCACATTGGTTATCAGAACCGGATCGTTCCGCATAGAGGGATATCCCAGACCCTGACGGATGCATTCAAAACATTCCCGCATTACCTCGTCTTTTACCTGTGGATGCCAGCGGAAGGCAAAGGTCGGGTTAGATACGCGCACAAGACGCGCCGCCTGAAGAAATGCAACGGTCAAATCATTGCAGGCATCCGCTCCATCCTGTTTTACACCGCCCAATGTCCAGACCCAGGTTCCTGTAATTCCCTGGAGACCTTCGCGAGTCCAGCGAGGGAAAAAACTCCCTACTTCATGGGCGCGAATCATGAACTCACCCACAAGATCAAGCGCCTCTTCCTTGGTCAGTCGTTTGTCTATATTGACATCCTTGTCATACCACGAACCATGATAATAGTCCGGACGGGATGGCCAGGCACCGCCACCCGATTCAAACCGCTCCACGACCTGCAGGAAGTGGTCGAACTGGAGAGATTCCTGTAAATTGCGCTGAGGCTTCGCGGGCACCCGTTCGCAGGTTTCCGCAATTCGCAGAAGCTCTTCCCTGCGCTTCGGATCGGTTTCGTAGTTCTCCGCAACAATCTTGGCCAGTCTCGCATACCGGTTGGCGTACCGGATAACCGCCTGTAGCGCGATCTTCATGCCTTCCCAATTCATCATTCGGGAACCCACGTGGAGATATTCCGGACCGGCTTTTTTTCTTGCTTTATCTTTCATATCTTCCTGTCTGCGGTCAATCTCTGCAATGATGTCCTCAAAACCCCGTTTGGCTGTCAGAATGTATTCGTAATCCTTGCCGTTGTAACCGGAAATGGAAATAGGAAGTCCCCAACCGACAGCGCCGCTCAAAAGCTTGACACCCTCTTCCGCGGCAAAGGAGAGAACATAAGGTATAAACCTGTCCTGGACGCTATATCCGTTCCATTTGTCCATCATTGCCGCCATCTTCTTCAGCGATTCCGCCTCAGGTTCCGGCGCGATACCCGGTTCGTTATAAACTTCCTCATTTAACAAGGAACCGCCTTCGATCAGCCAACTGATGGTATGAGGGGCGCTCCCTACATAACCCACCAGTTGTGCCTGGTCGGTGATAAAGATGGGGATGTTATCCAGCACATTGGCCACTGCCTTGGCATGGCGCACCATTCCCGGATCATTCAGATTGGCAAAATAGCCTTCTGTAAAAAGTCCTGCTCTTTCCAGGTCTACTTTTATGCCGGGAGCATATAATCCGCCGACTGCTCCTTTCTTCCATACAGCTTTTCGCAGGTAATCCAGGCGTTTAGACCGTTTTTGCTCTGCTACACGCCACCATTCTTGATTTTTTTCCAGTTCTTTAATGTTTACTGCTGCCTCTGCCATAATATACCCTCCATTGTTATCTCTTTTTATCATCCTCTAACGGGAAGAACTCTTATATTCTCCTCATTTTTTTAGTTTTTTGTTCTTACTTCACAATCTTTTCCATCTGACGCTGTGATCGACGATAAGCCGGGTCCGCACACTCCGAACCATCCGTATCTATTATCTCCATCCTTTCAAACCGCTCACAACGCGCAGCGTCCGTATTAAATTTTATAAATAATGATACGTCACCATCCAAAACGTAAACAGGTTTTTCCAGACTTATATCCGAACCTGATTTCAGTATCCGGCACGTCCCCCGGCCATCGGACGAGAAGGCGGTCTCAGAAAAATTTTTGCATACTCCACAACTGATCTGCGGTACATTCTCCCGCGCCTCCACACCCGAAGACCGATGACTTGCTGACATTGACACGGATAAAGCCTGCTTCCATTTATCGTTTTCTGCCATAAAATTTCCTCCCTTCTTAACCTTTTGGCTTTTCAGCTAACTCCCCTTTTTAATATGGGTAAGCAAATGATCTGTTTTTATTTTTTCTCAAATGAAGAGCACGAACTTGCGTCCATACTTGCTCCCACCGGTTTCGCTTTGTAGTAAGCCTGTCTCGGATCAACCACTCTTTGAACACAGTCCCCTTTGTTCGGATCTTCCTTTACGGGAAAGAACTTCTTACACTCCTTGCATAACGGCATTAATATCACCTCCTCTTATTGTTTAATTTTTACTTCTTGTTTTAAATTATTTCTTTTATCTGTTATTTTTTTTATTTTTGGCTCGATACTCCGCTAAAAGGGCTTTAACTTCAGCTAATTCGGCTTTGGTATAATATCCCTTTGCGGCAAATTCATCCCAAACCGGCATGAGTCTCTTCTTCAGAAGATCAATCTCTGCGGGAGTCATCTTCACTTCTTTCATCCCGTATTTATACATGGCTTTCAGACATTTTTCATTGCTTTCACGGACTTGCCGCCTGAAGTCTTTCTCTATTGACATTACATAATAATCGATAGCAACCCTTGTTTCCTCAGGTAACAGATTCCATGTTTGCATGGTTATCACACCGCCGGCCGGCGAATAACGTATATGCATGGGATTCACGTATTTCATAACGCTGTACATCTGCGTTCCAACTGCCCAGATGCTTGGACTGATGAAGGCATCGCATACTCCTGTGCGGATGGAAGCGGCCACTTCCGGTACGCGAATAGGCAAAGGACTCGCACCTGCGGCCTTCAAAACTTTCTCTTCCAGCAGCCCATACCATGTTAACACACGGCTGTTCCTGAAATCATCCGGGGTCTTAATAGGAATTTTAGTGGAATAGACCTGATCGAAATCTTGTTCTGCCAACAGAACAAGATGATATCCATGCCTTTCAAACCACTGATTAATGCGCGGCCTTAGTTTTGAATAAATATATTCCACTTCATCGTAACTTTCGAACATGAACGGTAATTCCATCAAAGCCATTTCCGGACAAGCCCACAGCATTCCCTGCCCGGAAAATCCGCCTCCCTGCAACTGTTGGTTGCGCATCTTGGCCAGAAGATCCTGGTCATCACCCATCGTACCACCGTAATACCAGTTCAAATATATCAGCCCGCTTGTCACCTTTAATATCCCACGATTAACTATTGTTTCGATTATAGCAGCCCAACCAACTCCTTTCGGGGCTAATGTACCCATTTTGACAACATACAGGAACTCACCGTTTGGTTTAACTTTTTTTAAGTTCTGTACACCGGGGAGATTTGCATATTTTGCCTTGTCTTGTGGTGAAATCATAAGTGCGGTCTCTATAAAAACATTAGAATATTTTTCTTTTTCCTGAGGGGTAAAATCGCTTGTGGATCCTGCTAAAAACTTCGCGTATTTTGCCTTTTCTTGTGCTGAAAGTCCTGTCGCGGATTCTATCAAGGCCTTCGCAATTTTTTCTTTTTCCTGAGGCGAAAGCTCGCTTGCGTATCCCGTCAAGAACTTAGCGTATTTTGCCTTTTCCTGAAGCGTAAGCGCAAAAACAGAGGTTGATCCGATAAAAAACACAACTAAACACATACAGAGAAGCTTGATAAGGTTGTTACATTTCATAAAACCTCCTTTTAAAAACATTTTGAATAAAAAATGAAATTTTCAATGTAAGCCCGCTCGCTGATTCCATAAAGGCCTTCGCATATTTTTCTCTTTCCTGCGGTGTAAATTCTATTTTAGATCCCGTTAAAAACTTCACATATTTTACCTTTTCTCTGAGAGTGAGCGCAAAAGCAGAACGAATGAAAAACACAATGAATTCGATAAAGATAAGCCAAACGAACATTTTAGGTTTCATAAAAATCTCCTACTGAAAAAGTAGCTAATCCCCTCTAAATTTGCTTCATTCTTGACTAACTGTTATTAACATATTGTAATACAATATGTCAATAAAAAATTTAAGCTGCGCTATATTTTTTTGCTGTTAATTTATAAAGACTTTGGATGACACCCTCTAATGGCCGGATACTGAATAGTTTTAAGAGGTTAAAGGAAAAGGTCAAAAGACTTCAGAATATTATCATTAGGAACAACGACAGACCATGGTGCATAACTGGACTGCACCCCTTGGGTTACTCTCTATATCAAATGATAAGTCATAATTAACGATAGATTAATTATGAAATTAAAATATATCAATATTTCATTGATAAAAAACGATATTTCTTATATATTCTCTAAAATTAGAAAAAATGTTTTATTAAAAACAATTGTGCAGGTATCATGTATAAAAAAAAGTTTGGGATGTCAAAAATTGAGAAGTCGCCCGATATTCCCAGTCGGGTTACCAACCATATCATAGATCTTATCACGAAAGGCGCACTAAAGCCGGGCGATAAACTTCCCAGTGAACATGAAATGACCAAAATTTTCGGCATCAGCCGCATATCCCTGCGTGAGGGCCTGAAACTGTTGGAAGCCCGCGGTTACATCGAATCTCAGAACCGGCAAGGCAAGTTTATAAAATCTATGTTCGATGATCTACGCACTCCATTGATAGATCATCTCTCTGTTAGCCAGGAAAGCATGTGGGAATTATTATATGTGTGGCGCATTATTGATGCCGAGGCTGCCTATTTGGCGGCAAAAAGTGCCACTCTTGAACAGGTAAAACAGATTAAGCAACTATTCGAAGAAGCCCGGAAGATCGACGTGGATAAAATTGTTATCGCCCCAAAAGGTATAATAATATACACTCGTTTTTTTGATTTGCTGGCCAATACTACCGGCAATACTGTAGTTGTTCATCTGAGTAAGACTATAACTGACATTCTGCGTGAATACTTTCCAATCGTCCGCAATAGGCTTTCGGCAATTTCCGGATTTTCAAAAAATATTATAACTCAGTTAAAGAAAATTAGCGATGCCATAGAGAAACATAAGTCAGAGGCAGCCAGGATCGCGACCATCGAGCATATCAATTATATTGAAAAGTCTTTAAAAACCGCCCTTGGAGATAATGTAGCAATTCATCCTTAGCTTGATAACTGTTTGAATTCGAACCGCATGGAGGAAGAAGGTTCAACGAAGGTTTTTTATCCGAGCATTTTATGGGGTTCAATTGGTTTCCCGATTGTGACGGTTATTGTGCCGCGTCTGGGAAACAGGCTGACATCACGCAGCATGGAACGTGTGCCGCGAATCGCAACAGGAACAACCGGAACCTTAGCTTCCACCGCCGCCTCAAATGCCCCCATATGAAATGGACGAAGCCCCGGGATTCTTGTAAAAGTACCTTCCGCGAAATAGAGCAGGTTACGGTCTTCGCGTGCTGTAGAGGCAATGCGGCGGGCATCTTCCACTCCTTTTTGTTTGTCGAACCGCTCCGCATATTCCGCCCCAATGCGTTTCAGGAACACTCGTGCCAATAAACTTTTCTTCAATTCAGAGCCCGGTTACCTGCCCGGCGGATCTTTCTTTCCACTGGATGCTTTAAGAACAGTTCCCGGAGGTGCCAGAACTACTCGATTTTATCAATTATCGGACCACGATCAAGAGGCGGAAAGGCAAGTCCGACAGAACATTCCGCCAGACCGTATACGGGCATTAATGTCTCTCGCTTCCCAGCTTACGATAACATCCATTGATTTATCGGAATTAATATTTATTTGATTACTGACCATACCTGCCTATTCTCCGGCATGTTCCCGCGCGATCATCTTGCCCCGTTCTTCATTGACGAAAAGAACGATAACTAATGACATTAAAAAAAATACCAGACAGACAAGTATCGCCTTTTGCAGACCAAAAAGCGTTTGTAATAATCCCAAACCCATCAGTCCGACAATAGCCGAAAGACGACCGGTAAAACTCCATAAACCGAAAAACTCTCCGGCTTTTGTATCCGGTGAGAAAAGACCAACCATGGCACGGCAGGCGGATTGGGTTGACCCCAGGCCTAATCCGGCTATGAAGCCGACAACAAGGAAAACATGCGCTTCTTGCAGAGCAAATCCCGTCACGCTATTTACAAAAGCTGTAACTTCAATGACCTCGTAAATCAGGCTTACGGAAACTATCCAGAGCACAAGCGTCAGAATAAATGCCGGTTTAGCTTTCCATTTGTCCTGAATGATGCCAAAAAGAAATGCCCCTCCCGCTGCAGTAAACTGCGTTATAACAAACATTAATATCTGTGTGCTGCTTGACCATTTTATGATCTGGTCTCCGTAAATAAAGGCGAAGGCGATCACGATGGAGAGCCCCGCATAAGCGAAAAAGAATGATGCCAGAAGGATTATCAAATCTTTGTAATCCCGAATATCCAGAAAAGTTTTTTTCAATCGTTTCAGCCCGATAGTAATATAATTTTCATTCTTGGAGAGAGGTCTGGGAGCCGTCCGTTCCTTTACCCACAAAAATGTCGGAATGGCGGCTATCAAAAAAAATAAACCTGTCACCGGTCCCACCAGCCGCAAATTTTGGAAATTTTCCGTTGTGTACACACCGGCACTCAGACCAAATATGACTACTGCTACAGATATGAGACCTCCAAAATATCCAAGTCCCCAGGCATAGCCCGAAATCTTACCGAGATCTTCAGGCGGACCAAGATCCGGAAGAAAACTGGAGACAAAAGACTCACTGTAGGAAAAACCGACATTGGATAAAATAATAAGCAGCATTCCCAAAATGATGTCCCCCGGACCAACGAAATAAAGAGCCGCGGTAGCAATTACCGTGAGGATGTAGCTTCCGAAGAGAAACTTCTTTTTTAATCCTGTGTAGTCCATAATTGCACCGAAGAGCGGTGCCGTAAGAAGCACCATCAGATAACTTATGGACAGGGAGATACTCCACAGAAGATTACCCAGCCTGTATTCCGGCCCGTCTCCGACTATGATTTTGGGAAATATGATGCAAAAAACAACTGTGATGATAACAGTAGTATAGGACGAGTTGGCAAAATCAAACATCGCCCAGCCGAATAGTTCTCTTTTTGAAGCCCTTTTAATATCTGCCATAGAATAACCTTACGCAGGTTCTTTTATCATATGTAAATTTTGAGTTCAGTCTTTTTTTAATTATTTCCGATTGAAAGGTTGTCTATCTATCAAGGCTGATGATTTGAGAATAACAAAAATTATTTCATGATTCTTGTTTTATCAATGGATACCGGCCTGTTCCGGTATGACAATTGAAAGAAAAGACAATAATTTCTTATTTTATAACAAATTCAGACTTCCTGATCTCGACGGAAATAGCGGAGGCACTTTTTTCGCGGC